>ERZ724505.563-NODE-563-length-23431-cov-7.035164_pt1 | contig 23431 bp, 18 predicted proteins | sample MGYA00376038_ERZ724505 | MGnify/ENA primary metagenome ERZ724505 (study PRJEB28724, sample SAMN07190884) | wastewater metagenome | isolation source: effluent of sewage treatment plant in Hong Hong | place: Hong Kong | collected 2016-03-17 ...
AGTCCATGTCACCCAGGTGATCTTCGTCACCCAGGATGTCGGTCAGCACGGCGAACTTGTTGCCTTCCTTGATCAGACCCATGGCGATACCTGCCACGTGCGCCTTCATGGGAACGCCAGCATCCATCATGGCCAAGCAGCCGCCGCAGACGGAAGCCATCGACGAAGAACCGTTGGATTCGGTGATTTCAGAGACCACACGCACGGTATAGGCAAAGTCTTCCTTGGCGGGCAGCAGCGGCACCAGAGCACGCTTGGCCAGACGACCGTGGCCGATTTCGCGGCGCTTGGGCGAACCCACGCGACCGGTTTCGCCAGTGGCGAACGGAGGCATGTTGTAGTGGAACAGGAAGGTGTCACGGAACTCGCCGGCCAGCGCATCGATGCGCTGAGCGTCTTGCTCGGTGCCCAAGGTGGAGATGACCAAGGCCTGGGTTTCACCACGGGTAAACAGAGCGGAGCCGTGAACGCGAGGCAGAACACCGGTGCGGATTTCGATGGGGCGAACAGTACGGGTGTCGCGACCGTCGATACGGGGTTCGCCAGCCAGGATCTGGCTGCGCACGATCTTGGCTTCGATTTCGAACAGCAGGCCTTCAACCTTGACTTCGTCAAAGGCAACGCCTTCAGCCTTCAACGAGGCCTTGACGGCTGCATAGGCTTCGCGACAGGCTTGAGTACGAGCCTGCTTCGAGCGGATCTGGTAGGCCGCACGCAGAGAACCTTCAGCCAGGTTGTTGACCTTGGCGATGAAGTCTTCATCCTTGGCAGGCGCTTCCCATTGCCATTCAGCCTTGCCGGCTTCGCGCACAAAGTCGTGGATGGCCTGGATGGCCACGTTGCCTTGCTCGTGACCGAACACCACGGCGCCCAGCATGATGTCCTCCGACAACTGGTCGGCCTCGGACTCAACCATCAGCACGGCGGTTTCGGTGCCAGCGACAACCAGGTCCATCTTGGACTGCGCCAACTCGGCGGGGCTGGGGTTCAGCGAGTATTCGCCGTTGATGTAACCCACGCGAGCGGCACCGATGGGGCCGTTGAAGGGGATGCCGGAGATCGACAGCGCAGCGCTGGAAGCGATCATGGCGGCGATGTCAGCCGAGACTTCAGGGTTCAACGAGACAACGTGGATAACCAGTTGCACCTCGTTGAAGAAACCTTCGGGGAACAGAGGACGGATGGGACGGTCGATCAGACGCGAGGTCAGGGTTTCCAGCTCGGAGGGCTTGGCTTCGCGCTTGAAGAAGCTGCCTGGGATCTTGCCGGCGGCGTAGGTCTTCTCGATGTAGTCAACGGTCAGGGGGAAGAAGTCTTGACCGGGCTTGGGGTTCTTGGCGCACACCACGGTGGCCAGAACGGTGGTGCCTTCGATGTCAACGAGGACGGCACCGGTGGCTTGACGGGCGATTTCGCCGGTCTCCATGGTGACGGTGTGCTTGCCCCATTGGAAGGTCTTGGTGACTTTATTGAACATGCTCATGTGAGAGATCTCCAGTTTGAGTAGATGCCTTCACTCTGTCGCGATGCCATTCCAGCGAAGCTGAGGCTTCAGCCTCGTTGGAATGACACAGCGGTCGCTAGTCGAGAGTGTCTGGCGTGAAAAAACAAAAAGCCTGTGCTGGCAAACCAGACAGGCTTTTTGTCGTCATGCGTGCCTTACTTACGCAGACCCAGCTTCTGGATCAGGGCAACGTAACGGGCTGCGTCCTTGGACTTGAGGTAGTCCAGCAGCTTACGACGACGGCTGACCATGCGCAGCAGGCCGCGACGACCGTGGTGGTCCTTCTTGTTGGCCTTGAAGTGAGGGGTCAGTTCGTTGATACGGGCAGTCAGCAGGGCGACTTGCACTTCGGGAGAGCCGGTGTCGTTGGCGCTACGAGCGTTGTCCTTGACGATGGCTGCGGTGTTGATGTCTGCGACGGACATGGTGTTTCCAGTACGAAATTGCAGTCCACTGACGCGAACAAAGGCGCCGGCGGTTTCTGCGTTGGACTTGCGGCGCCAGGTGAAACCAACCCGGACCGTGCGAAATTTCTCAGAAAACCAACGGGAAGACCGTGTCGGCTTTCAGAGAAGCTGCAGAGTATAGCAAATTTCCGCCAGACGGCAAACGCGTCAGATGGCGCTGAGGTCCCACCGCGGCTTGACGTTGAAAACCGGATCGTGGGTGGCCTGAGCCAACCCTGCCTGCAGGCGCATGCCGGCGGCCAGCGCAATCATGGCGCCGTTGTCGGTGCACAAATGCAGTTCCGGGTAGTGCACCCGGATATGCCGGCGCCGACAGGCCTCATTGAGCTGATGGCGGAGGCTGGCATTGGCCCCAACGCCTCCCGCCACCACCACGCGCTTGAGGCCCGTGTCCTTCAGTGCCGCCAGGGTCTTTTTGACCAAGACCTCGACAATGGCCGCCTGCGTGGAGGCGGCCAAGTCGGCCAAGGTAGCCTGAGCAGCTTCATCGCCAGGAGCAGGCAAGGCATCCAGCCAACCCAGACGCACCAGATGGGTGCGCACGGCCGTTTTGAGTCCGGCAAACGAAAAATCGAGATTGCCGCTGTGTAGCATGGGGCGAGGCAACTCGAACGCGTCGGCTCGACCTTGGCTGGCCAAACGAGACAAGTGGGGCCCACCCGGGTAAGGCAAGCCCATGAGCTTGGCGGACTTGTCGAACGCCTCGCCTGCTGCGTCATCTACGGTTTCCCCGAGAATTTGGTAGCTGCCAACGCCATCTACCCGCATGAGTTGCGTGTGGCCACCTGACACCAGCAAGGCCACAAAGGGAAACTGCGGCGGATCGGCTGAAAGGAATGGCGACAGCAGATGCCCTTCCAGGTGATGCACCCCCAGAAGGGGCTTACCCAGCGCCACACCCAAGGCACAAGCAACCCCGGCGCCCACCAGCAAGGCTCCCGCCAAGCCCGGCCCTTGAGTGAAGGCCACAACATCGACCGCGGACAGGGGCTGTCCGGCTTCTTTCATGACCTGACGCACCAGAGGCACCACGCGACGGATGTGGTCGCGTGACGCCAGCTCGGGCACCACCCCACCATAGGCTTGATGCATGTCGATCTGGCTGTGCAGAGCATGCGCCAGGAGGCGGACATCCCCTTCTTCGGGCACAGAAACCAATGCGACGCCTGTTTCATCGCAGGAGGACTCCACCCCCAGGATGAGGCGGTCAGAAACGTTCAAATGAGCAACAGCGGACATGTTGCAAGTGTAGTGGCGGGCGCAGTTGTTGCATGATGGCGGACATGAACCACCCCGCCAATCTGAAAGTTGTGATCGTGCTGCCCGTGACGCTGTCGGCGGAACTGGATGACGATGAGGTGGCCGAGGTGGAGCGCACACGGATCTTGCGCCTGGCGCTGCTGGAGTCAGGCTACAACGTGGTGGCGACCTTGCCGGGTGACGCGTTTTTGCCCGAGCGGATTGCCCAGATTCAACCCGACATGATCGTGGTCGATGCGGAATCGCAAGGACGCGACATCTTGGAGCATGTGGTGATTGCGACGCGCGATGAGCGCCGCCCCATCGTGTTGTTCTCGGATGAGAAGGACACCTCCCATGTACGCAGGGCCATTGCCGCAGGCGTGTCGGCTTATGTGGTGGCGGGCATTCCCTCCGAAAGCATCAAACCGGTGATTGAAGTGGCCATGGCGCGCTTCGAGCATGAAGAACAGCTGCGTGCGGAGTTGGCTGATGCCCGCACCCAGCTGGAGGAGCGAAAGATCATTGACCGGGCCAAGGGCCTGTTGATGACTCGCCAGGGCTTGACCGAGCCTGAAGCCTATGCGCGCCTGCGCAAGGCAGCCATGGACAAGGGCGTGCGGCTGTCCGAGATTGCGCAACGACTGATCGATGCCGCCGATTTGCTGGGCTGAATTGTTCCGTTTTCCTACTGCGCCATGACAGTGCAAAAAAGCTGGCACACCGTTTGCATAACCTGAGTCAAGCAAAGTCAACGGCGACTTTGCGTGCCTTGGGAGCCCAACGATGGGCCCCGAGCTTCCGACAAAGGTGTCATCGAAGCATGAATCCGTCATGGTGACGGGCGCGTGCGACGACGGCACCTTTTTTGTTTTTCAAACAGGAAAGCTTTGCACCATGAACTCGCAGGATCTGAAAATGACCCGTCGCACCATCTTGAAAACCGCAGCCGCCGCCAGTGCCGTCGGTGCTGTGCCTGGTCTCCAGTCGGCCGTTTGGGCCGCAGGCTCCGACAAGCCTGAACTGGAAGAGGTCAAGATTGGCTTCATCCCCCTGACCGACTGCGCCTCGATTGTGATGGCCTCGGTTTTGGGCTTCGACAAAAAATACGGCATCAAGATCGTGCCTTCCAAGGAAGCCTCCTGGGCGGGCGTGCGCGACAAACTGGTCAATGGCGACCTGCACATGGCCCATGTGCTGTACGGCCTGATTTATGGCGTGCAGATGGGCATTGGCGGCCCCAAGAAGGACATGGCCGTCTTGATGACCTTGAACAACAACGGTCAAGCCATCACGCTGTCGAAGAAGCTGGCCGACAAGGGCGCCGTCGACGGCCCGTCCCTGGCCAAGCTGATGGCTGCAGAAAAGCGCGAGTACACCTTTGCCCAGACCTTCCCCACCGGCACCCATGCGATGTGGCTGTATTACTGGCTGGCGTCGGCGGGCATCAACCCGCTGCAGGATGCCAAGGCCATCACCGTGCCCCCACCCCAGATGGTGGCCAACATGCGCGTAGGCAATATGGATGGCTTCTGCGTGGGCGAGCCCTGGAACCATCGCGCCATCATGGACGGCATCGGCATCACAGCGGCGACGACGCAGGACATCTGGAAGGACCACCCCGAAAAGGTGCTGGGCTGTACCGATGAATTCACCAAAAAGTACCCCAACACTGCACGCGCTGTGATCATGGCGGTGCTGGAAGCCAGCAAGTGGATTGACGCTGGCCTGCAGAACAAGCTGAAGATGGCCGAAACGATCTCGGCCAAATCCTATGTGAACACGGGCGTGGAAGCGATCAACCAACGCATTCTGGGGCGCTACCAGAACGGCCTGGGCAAGACCTGGGATGACCCCAACCACATGAAGTTCTTCAACGACGGCAAGGTGAACTTCCCCTATCTGTCTGACGGCATGTGGTTCCTGACGCAGCACAAGCGTTGGGGCCTGCTGAAAGACCACCCCGATTACCTGGCCGTGGCCAAACAAGTGAACAAGGTGGACCTGTTCAAGGAAGCTGCCAGCGCCATGGGCGTGAGCGTTCCGAAGGAGTTGATGCGATCAAGCAAGCTGATCGATGGCGTGGTCTGGGATGGCAAAGATCCCAAGAAATACGCCGACGGCTTCAAGATCAAGGCCTGATCCCAGGCCCCATGTTTGTGCAACCCGCCCGATTCGAGTCTTTCGCTTTTTGCCACTGAGTCCCGCTGAGAACGGCAAAACTGGGTGCCTGGCCTGACCAGGCTCCAACCACATCACGCCCGTGAGGTGGATCAGGACATCCCACAGATGGATGACCCAGTTATCGCCACTTTGTGCAGACATCGAATCGGGCGGCCCCTGCGCCCCACGCATCTCTTTTTGATACGGAACAGGAGGACCTCATGGTCAGCGCCGTTTTTCACAGCCCTTCCGATGCCGATGACGCTCCGCGCGTCGGCACCCCTCTCGTCAAAGCCACCCCGGTGTCACACCCCACCACGACCAGCACCCCTGCCCCACGCACGCCGAAGGTGCCCGTGGACTGGGCCGGCATGGCCTTGAAAGCCCTGGCACCATTGGCTGGCCTGGCTCTGCTGGTAGCCATTTGGGCCTTGCTGACAGTTAAAAGCGAGACCTTTCCAACGCCCCTGGCGACGTGGAATGAAGCCGTCAAACTGTTCTCGGATCCGTTCTATAGCAACGGCCCGAACGACCAGGGCATTGGCTGGAACATCCTGTTTTCGCTCAAGCGCGTGGCCATGGGTTTCGGTTTGGCGGCAGTGGTGGGGATTCCATTGGGTTTTTTGATTGGTCGATCCAAGATCGCCAGTAGCATGCTCAACCCCGTCATCAGCTTGCTGCGCCCCGTGTCGCCGCTGGCCTGGCTGCCGATCGGGCTGCTGGTGTTCAAGTCGGCGGACCCGGCTGCGATCTGGACGATCTTCATTTGCTCGATCTGGCCCATGATCATCAACACCGCCGTGGGCGTGCAACGTGTGCCGGAAGACTATCTGAACGTGGCCAAGGTGCTGAACCTGAGCGAGTGGAAGATCGTCACCAAGATTCTGTTCCCCTCGGTACTGCCTTACATGCTGACGGGTGTGCGCCTGTCTGTGGGTACGGCCTGGCTGGTGATCGTGGCGGCCGAGATGTTGACCGGCGGCGTGGGCATCGGCTTCTGGGTCTGGGATGAATGGAACAACCTGAATGTGCATCACATCCTGATCGCGATTTTCGTGATCGGCATTGTGGGCCTGCTGCTTGAACAAGCTTTGGTGTCGATCGCCAAGCGCTTCAGCTTCGAATAACCCTTTGCACCATCGACAGGAGTTTCACATGTCTCACTTCATTGAAATCAGCCAAGCCGAGATGGTGTTCAACACCAAAAAGGGTCGCTTCCACGCCCTGCGTGACATCAACTTGAACATTGAGAAAGGCGAGTTCATTGCCCTGATCGGGCACTCGGGCTGTGGCAAGTCCACCCTGCTGAACCTGATTGCGGGCCTGCTGCTGCCCTCCAGCGGGGGTCTGATCTGCGACAACAAGGAAATTGCCGGCCCTGGCCCCGAGCGTGCCGTGGTATTTCAGAACCATTCGCTGCTGCCTTGGCTGACTTGCTACGACAACGTTTACCTGGCGGTAGAACGGGTGTTTGGCGCCAAAGAAGGCAAAGATCAATTGAAGCAGCGCACTTTGGCTGCGCTGGAGTTGGTGGGAATGAGTCACGCCACCCACAAGCGCCCCCACGAAATTTCAGGCGGCATGAAGCAGCGTGTAGGTATTGCCCGCGCATTAGCCATGGAGCCCAAGGTGCTGCTGATGGATGAGCCCTTCGGCGCATTGGATGCACTGACTCGGGCGCACCTGCAAGACGAACTGCTGAAGATCGTGGCCCGCACGAAGAGCACAGTGGTGATGGTGACGCACGATGTGGACGAAGCAGTGCTGCTGTCTGACCGGATCGTGATGATGACCAATGGCCCCGCTGCCACGATTGGCGAAGTGCTGGACGTACCTCTGGAACGCCCACGCAATCGGGTGGCATTAGCCGAAAACCCGACCTACATTGCCTGCCGCAAAGCAGTACTGGATTTCCTCTACACCCGTCACGGCACCGCTCACAAAGAAGCTGCCTGAGCTGTCTTCAACCCAATGCAAACAGAGGTCAAGCCCAAGCGGCTGGCACGACCCTTGCTGAGGGATAGTTGGCCGCCTGAATCGCCAGAGCCAGGCGGTCTTCCTCAGCGGGGGTCAGTGGTCCGCGAAAGCTCCACCGACCTCTTCACGCCTTCCGGCTCTCGGGCTGGAAGGCGTCTTTTTTTGCCAGGCCGTAAAACACCGCACCTAAAACGATCATTGGCATGCACAACCATTGGCCCATGCTCATATTCAGTGCGAGCAAGCCCAGGAAGCTGTCGGGCTCGCGGAAGTATTCAGCGGTAAAGCGCATCAAGCCATAGCCCAGCAGGAACAGCCCGGCCACGGCACCGCGCGGGCGCGGTTTGAGGGCATAGATCCACAACACCACGAACAGCAGCAGCCCCTCCAGACCAAACTGATAGAGCTGCGAGGGGTGGCGCGGCAGATCGCTGCCCGACTCAGGAAAAATCATGGCCCATGGCAGGGCTGGATCAGCCGCGCGGCCCCACAGCTCACCATTGATGAAATTACCGATGCGACCGGCCGCCAAACCGATCGGTACACAGGGCGCAACCAGGTCGGCCACCTCGAAAAAGGGGCGCCCGACTTTGCGGCCATACAGGTACATAGCCAGAATCACGCCCAGCAAACCGCCATGGAAGGCCATGCCGCCCTGCCAGACCGCGAAGATTTCAGCTGGGTGAGCCAGGTAATAGGTAGGCTTGTAAAACAACACATAGCCCAAGCGCCCACCGAGAACGACCCCCAGTACGCCAAAAAACAGCATGTCTTCGACCTTCTGTCGATCCCAGCCGGCCTCGACAAAAGGAGGCCGCCGGGCACGCCAGTTGGCCAGGAAGTAGAACGTCGCAAATGCAGCCAGATAAGTCAGGCCATACCAGTGCACCTTGAGGGGGCCCAACTCAAGCGCAATCGGATTGATGTGAGGATGGATCAGCATGGCGCGAACGATAACCGAAGATGAGCACCGCCGCTGCTAGGATCACCACATGAACCCTACCTTGATCCAGTTGATTGGCGCGGGCCTCTTTGCTCTGGCCCTGATCCATACCTTTTCGACCAAGCTGTTCGAACGTTTGGCCCATAGTCGCCCCCGCCATGCAGGGGTGTGGCATTTGCTGGGTGAGGTCGAAGTGGTGTTTGGATTCTGGGCCTTTGTATTGGTAGTGGCCCTGTTTGCGGTAGAAGGCAAAGCCAGCGCCACGCACTATCTGGACACCCGCAACTTCACCGAGCCCTTGTTCGTGTTTGCCATCATGGTGGTGGCCGCCAGCAAACCCATCTTGCAAAGTGCCAATGCCTTGGTCCAAGGTTTGACACGATTACTGGTTCGGGTTCTGCCGATTGCCCCCGGCGCCGCGCTGACACTGACCGTTTTGACCGCAGTTCCGCTCCTGGGCTCGTTCATCACCGAGCCAGCGGCAATGACCTTGGCTGCGCTGTTGCTGCGGGATGCACTCTATCCACACTTGCGCTCCAATCGACTGAAGTATGCGGTTCTGGGTGTGTTGTTCGTGAACGTGTCAATCGGTGGCACGCTCACCCCCTATGCAGCACCGCCCGTTTTGATGGTGTCCTCGGTTTGGCAGTGGGATCTGACGTTCATGCTGACCCATTTTGGAGAAAAGGCCGCATTGGCGATCGCGCTGAACACCGGTTTGCTGGTCTGGCTGTTTCGCCAGGATCTGAAAGCCGTTCCACCCATGAACATGCCGCGAGACCAAGCCGCCCCATGGCCCATTGCAGTGGTTCACATGGCCTTTCTGGCGGGTATCGTCGTCTTCGCTCACCACCCTGCCGTGTTCCTGGGGCTGTTCATGTTCTTCCTAGGCTTCACCTCGGCTTACGAACGCCATCAATCGCCCTTGATCTTGCGTGAGGGATTACTGGTGGCATTCTTCCTGGCAGGCCTGGTGGTACTGGGTGGACAACAGCAATGGTGGCTCGAGCCCCTACTGCGGTCCATGGATGCCAATACGGTGTTTCTGGGCGCCACGGCGCTGACCGCCATCACCGACAATGCCGCCCTCACCTATCTGGGTTCATTGGTTCAGGGGTTGGACGCTTCATTCAAGTACGCTCTGGTGGCAGGTGCCGTGACAGGAGGCGGGCTGACCATCATTGCCAACGCCCCCAATCCTGCGGGTGCGTCGATCCTGAAATCGCAGTTCCACGATGAATCGATTCACGCGGGCGGCTTGTTTCTGGCCGCACTGGGGCCAACCTTGATCGCCCTGCTGTGCTTCAAATTTCTTTGACGAATAGAAGCATCAGCCTACCCCACCAAAACAAAGAGGCCCCGCAGGGCCTCTTTCACTGTGCATTGGCTCTTGAGCCAATCAGCCCATGTGCAAACCACCGTTGACAGAGAAGTCGGCGCCCGTGGCAAAACCAGCGTCTTCGCTGGCGACCCAGGACACCATGGAGGCGATTTCCTCGGGCATGCCCAGGCGCTTGACGGGAATGGTGGCCACGATCTTATCCAGCACATCTTGGCGAATGGCGCGAACCATCTCGGTGCCAATGTAGCCAGGCGACACGGTGTTGACCGTGACACCCTTGTTGGCCACTTCTTGAGCCAAAGCCATGGTGAAACCGTGCATGCCAGCCTTGGCTGCGGAGTAGTTGGTCTGACCAAACTGCCCCTTCTCGCCGTTGACCGAACTGATGTTGACAATGCGGCCCCAGCCACGCTCAACCATGTCGTCAATGACCTGCTTGGTCACGTTGAACAGGCTGTTGAGGTTGGTGTCCATCACCGCATCCCAGTCGGCCTTGGTCATTTTGCGGAACATGCCGTCACGGGTGATGCCAGCGTTATTGACCAACACATCGACGGGGCCATGCTCGGCCTTGACCTTTTTGAAGGCCTCAACGGTGGAATCCCACTCGGCAACGTTGCCCACCGAAGCGTAGAAGGTGTAACCGAGAGCCTTTTGCTCGTCCAGCCACTTCTTGTGGTCACGGCTTGGGCCGCAACCTGCAATGACCTTGTAGCCATCCTTGTGCAGGCGTTGGCAGATTGACGTGCCGATGCCACCCATGCCACCGGTAACGTAGGCAACCTTTTGACTCATCGTGTACTCCTCTCGTGATGCAAGTCGTGAGACGACCTTGTTTATAAAAAGTTCAACGCTCGATGGTCAGGGCCACGCCCATGCCACCACCGATACACAGCGATGCGATTCCCTTGCGGGCCTCGCGACGCGCCATTTCATGCAGCAGGGATACCAGGATGCGGCATCCAGACGCCCCAATCGGGTGGCCAATGGCGATGGCACCCCCGTTGACATTGACCTTGCTGGTATCCCAGCCCATTTCCTTGTGCACGGCACAGGCTTGCGCGGCAAAGGCTTCATTGATTTCCAGCAGATCCAGATCGGACGCTTTCCAGCCGGCGCGCTCCAGCGCGCGACGCGAAGCTGGCACCGGCCCCATGCCCATGTAGGCGGGGTCCAAACCGGCGCTGGCGTAAGAAGCGATGCGCCCCAGCACCTTCAAGCCCAGCTGTTCGGCCTTCTTGGCCGACATGACCATGACCGCGGCAGCACCGTCGTTGATGCCAGAGGCATTGCCTGCGGTGACGCTACCAGCCTTGTCAAAAGCGGGGCGCAGGCCAGCCAGCACTTCGGCACTGGTCTTGCGGTTGAGGTATTCGTCCGCATCGAACACGATGGGGTCGCCCTTCTTCTGGGGCAACAACACCGGCACGATTTCGTCCTTGAACTTGCCCGCGTCCTGCGCAGCAATGGCCTTCAGTTGCGAAGCCAGGGCCAGGGCATCTTGCTCCTCGCGGCTGATGCCGTACTGACGGGCCACGTTTTCTGCGGTGATGCCCATGTGGTACTGGTTGTACACGTCCCACAAGCCATCGTTGATCATGGAGTCGACCATGCTCCAGTTGCCCATGCGTTGACCATCGCGCGAGTTGGGCACCACGTGGGGCGACAGGCTCATGTTTTCCTGGCCACCGGCGATGACCACCTCGGCGTCGCCATCGCGAATGGCCTGAGCAGCCAGCATGACGGCCTTCAAACCCGAGCCACAGACCTTGTTGATGGTCATGGCGGGCACAGCCTGAGGCAGGCCCGACTTGATGACGGCTTGACGGGCGGGATTCTGGCCGCAGCCGGCCTGCAGCACCTGACCGAGGATCACCTCGCTGACTTGATCACCGGGCAAACCGGTGCGACGCAGCAAGTCCTTGATCACCGTGGCGCCCAGGTCGGACGCGGGTGTCTTGGCCAAGCTGCCGCCGAACTTGCCTACGGCCGTACGGGCTGCAGCGACGATCACGATGTCGGTCATGGTGCTCTCCTTGAGGATTAGGACTTGCGCTGGACGTAACGCCCAGGCGCCGCCTCGATGACGGGATGTTGACGGCTACCTTGCGTTTTGGGTGCAGGAACCATGCCACCGGCCTGGCCTTCCAGCCACTTGGCCCAGGTAGGCCACCAGCTGCCGGGGTTTTCGGTGGAACGCTCGAACCACTCTGCCGAGGTGGCAGGCAGTTTGTCTGCGGTCCAGTAGCTGCGCTTGTTCTTGCTGGGGGGGTTGATCACACCCGCAATGTGCCCGGAGGCACCCAGCACGAACTTGATCGGCCCCTGGAGAACCTTGGTCGAACCGTAGGCGCTTTCCCAAGGCACGATGTGGTCTTCGCGAGAGGCATACACGAAGGTGGGCATATCGAGCAGGCGCATGTCGAGCGGTTGGCCACACACGGAGACCGCTCCAGGCTTACACAGCTTGTTTTCGAGATAGGTGTTGCGCAGGTACCAGGTGTACATGGGGCCTGGCAGGTTGGTGCTGTCGCTGTTCCAGTACAGGAGGTCGAATGCCGGAGGGGTTTCGCCCTTGAGGTAGTTGCCCACCACGTAGTTCCAGACCAGGTCGTTGGCGCGCAGGAAGGAGAAGGTGGCAGCCAATTCGTTGCCGCGCATCAGACCGCCTTGCTGAGGGCTCAGCGTACCGATGGTCATCTCGCGCATCTGCACCATGGCTTCGTCGATGAAGATGTCGAGCGTGCCGGTTTCGGTGAAGTCCAGGAAGGTGGTCAGCAGGGTCAGGCTGGCTGCGGGCTTTTCACCGCGGCCGGCCAGTGTGGCCAGTGCGGTGGCCAACAAGGTGCCGCCCACGCAGAAGCCCAGGGCGTTGACCTTGTCAGACCCGGTGATTTCACGTGTGGTGTTGATGGCCTTGATGACGCCTTCTTCAATGTAGTCATCCCAAGTGCACTTGGCCAGGGAGTCGTCCGCGTTGACCCAACTGACCATGAACACGCGATGCCCTTGCGACAAGAGGTAGCGCACCAATGAGTTGTCGGGCTGCAGATCAAGGATGTAGAACTTGTTGATAGCCGGGGGCACGAAGATGAATGGCACTTCGTGGACCTTGTCGGTCAGCGGCTTGTACTCGATCAGTTGGAAGAAGGGGTTTTCATAGACGACCGAGCCTTCGGTGGTGGCCACGTTGCGACCCACTTCGAACACGCTTTCGTCGGTCAGCGACATATGACCTTGTTTGAGGTCATTGAGCAGCAGTTGCATGCCCTGGGTCAGGCTTTCACCGCGCGTGTCCACCGCTTTCTTCTGCACTTCGGGGTTCAGCGCCAGGAAGTTGGCGGGCGATGCGGCGTCGACCCATTGCTGAACAGCGAAACGCACACGCTCGCGGGCCTTGTCGTCGCCCTTGAGCGAATCAGCCATGCGCTGCAGCGTGCGCGCATTGAGCAGATACATGGACGCCAGGAAGGCGCTGCCGGGGTTGGCGGCCCATTCGGGAGCGGCGAAACGGCGGTCTTTCGGGGCCAGTTGTTCGGGCTTTTCCAGCGCGTGGTTCCACAACTCGGTGGCCTGCTTGAGGTACTCCTCCTGAATTTCCTTCAGGTTGGTCGGGTCCATCGACAAGGCGGCCATCGACTTCAAGGTGGCGCCCAGGCTTTGACCCATGGCTTCAACCGCCTGTTTCACTGGGTGGCCAAACATTTGCTTGCCGGCATCGGCCACGGAGCCCAGTTGCGAAAACTGCCCCATTTGCCCGAATTGCCCCAACTGCTTTTGGGCTGAACTCAGCCACTCTTGCAGAGAGCCGGGCATGCCCGCGCTGGCCGACAGGCCCGGCATGTTCAAGCCAGGCATGTTCAACCCGGGAATCTGGAATGCGCCGAATGGCGATGCGTTGGCCGCATCAGGCGCTGCTGCTGTGGTGTCATCTTGTGGCGCCTGTTGTGCACCATTTTGGGCACCCGCGCGCGATGCAGCCTTGCGGGCTGGCGCGGTCTTGCGAGCCGCTTTCTTGGCGGCGGGAGTAGCTGGCTTGGCGTCCTCGTTGGGGGTCAGGGAAAGTTGTGAATCAGCATTGCGCTTAGCCGCGCCGCCCTTGGCGCGCGACTGTTGAGAACCAGCCATATATCTCCTCAGTGAACATCTGGTATGTGTCTGTCATGCCATGATGGCGTGATCGTGTGACATATTCTGACGGGACATCCCTCTTTCTCTTTGACCTGAGATCACAGAATTGCAACCAATTCAAGCTGGCGCGACACGGCGCTCGGCGTATGAGCTCGGTCAGATCAAAGCAATGCCTAGGCCAGCCTGCCAAACCAGACACATCCGGAAACAAAACAACATTTCCGGAATCTTCGATCGTCCGCCCAGTCCTGTCACTTGTCTGCAGGACTTGCCCTAATCACCCTCTGAACGTATGTGGATTGTTGCCATCGCCTGGATGTATGTGGCCGTGATGATGTCGCTGACCGAAGCGACTGCCCCCAATGGCAGCGTGCTCGGCGCCATCTTCACTTTTCTGTTTTATGGCGCCTTGCCGGTCACGCTGGTGATGTACTTGCTAGGCACCCCTGCCCGCCGCAAAGCGCGCCGCGCTGCCGAAGCAGCGGAGCGGGATACGCCGAACCCATCAGCGCAACCAGATGCAGGCGGCTTGCCGTCCGGTGACCCCATCGCGACGGAACGAGAAAAACCTTGATGCATCGGAGGCGGTGCACCACGGCCCCGTCTGCACTTGCAAGACCCCGGTCGTGAACAGTCTTTGGCGAGCCAAGACCACCAAGTCAGCCCACCAGCGGGGGCGACCATCGTCACCCAGACGATGGAAATGAAAGCCTGCGGCCTGAGGTGCCTGCGCTGATGCCGATGCCAGCGCCGACGTCGGGTCAATGCCAAACCCAGCCAACACATCGGGGCCCACTTCGAATTGAGTGGGCCCGATACAAGGCCCCAACCAGGCCTGGAGTTCAGCAGGCGCGCAAGCGGTTTGCTCGCACAGCGCTTGCACCCCCGCCTCAAGAATGCCCTGCCCGTTCATGGCGCCCGCACCGGCCAGCCCTCGCCAACCGGCATGCAGGGCCGCCACGCCCCTGCCCTGCGGCGCAGCTAGCAATACCGGCAAGCAATCGGCCACCATGACGGCGCAAACAACACCCGGTTCGAGGGCGTAGCTGCCGTCAGCATCCACCACCTGACCAGAGCGGGCCAACAAGACATCGGCACGCACCACGCGGTTGCCATGAACCTGATTCAGCCACAAGGCCGGTAGCCCGATGGCGGCTTCCAACTGCGCGCGGTTCGCTGCCACCGCCAGAGGATCGTCGCCCACATGGGTACCCAAGTTGAACCCGTCGTAGGGCGGCTGGCTATGCGACCAAAGTGACCCGATGGAGCGGGCCGTCATGCATGCCCCTACGCTGCCCCCAAAATCAGGTTGCAGCCAGTCGCCAGGCAGACTCAAGGTCAACCCTGCGTCGGACTGGGACTGAGATGTGTGACAAGGGCCGGCAGGGTGTGACATGGGCAAGATAAGGCTCAGGCTATGATCGCGGCCCGATGCTACATCGTCTGCCCAGTTCTGCTCTGTTGATCGCCTCTCGCCATGCTGCGGTACCTGGCGCGGGCCGCCGCACGCCGGTTTCGGCACGGACACGGCAATGGTTGACTGCCCCCGGATCGCTGACGGCCAGATTGCGCCAACACGGCACGGTGCAAGTGCGGGTGTTGCGACAAGGGCGCGAACCGTTGTGGCCCCAGGAACAGATGGCGCTGGCTTCCCGTTTCGGACACGTCCGCGAAGTGATTTTGATGCTCAACGGCCAACCCGCAGTGTGGGCCCGTAGCGTCACCAGCGCGCAGGGGCTGAAAGGCCCCTGGGGGGCGCTCAAAGGCTTGGGCACCCGGCCGCTGGCGGAACTGTTGTTCGAACACCGGGGCGTTCGCCGCGACCCACTATGGAGTCAACGGTTGACTCGACATGGCCGCGAACACACACATTTGCTGCGCTCATGGAAGCTGGCCAGTTCGGAGCCCGGGCCAGCCTGGGTGCGACGGTCTGTTTTTTGGCACAAGGGTCAGCCCCTGCAGGTGATGGAATCGTTCGCGCCCTGGGTTTTGGCACTGCCTGCGACACACAGCCCCTGAGAAGACTCGGTGACGCCGCAGTCTCAAGCGTGATGCCCTACACTGGCACACATGCTGTTTTCACGTCGAATCGAGCACTGCCAGGTTTGTGGCACCGCGGTGAGCTATCAAATCCCCGAAGACGACAACCGCGAACGCGCGGTGTGTCCGGCTTGCCACCACATTCACTACGTCAACCCGTTGAACGTGGTGGGCACGTTGCCGGTCTGGGAAGATCAGGTGCTGCTATGCCGCCGCAACATTGAGCCGCGCAAGGGTTTCTGGACCCTGCCCGCTGGCTTCATGGAATTGGGCGAGACCACCGAAGAAGGTGCCGCCCGCGAAACCGACGAGGAAGCAGGCGCCCGCATTGAGATGGAAGGCTTGTATTGCGTGCTCAATGTGGTCACCGCTGGGCAGGTGCATTTGTTCTACCGGGCCCGTCTGCTGGACACCACGTTTTCGCCAGGCCCGGAGACCATTGAAGCGCGTTTGTTTCGTCAAGATGAGATTCCATGGTCCGAATTGGCCTTCCGCACAGTGAAAATGACACTGGACCGCTATTTTTCGGATCGTGAACGGGGTCAATTCGGCGTGTACTGTGCCGATATTCGCTGAGAAATCCGCCCGTGCATGATTTGGCGAGCGGGTCCGGTTTGCCCGATCGCATCACATGAACGCCCCGCAGGAACCCATCGCGCCCCCCTCTCAAGCCACGCTGAATGTGCGTGAAGACCTGATCGCGCCGGATCCTCTGCTGGACTGCCTGATCGAAGTGGCTCGGCTGCATGGTCTGGCCGCCTCACGCGCCTCCCTGTCCGCAGGCTTGCCCCTGGAAAACGGCCCTTTGCCCCTGTCCTTGGCTGAGCGTGCGGCGCGGCGGGTTGGACTGTCTGCCAAATTGCAGCGAATCGGGCTGGATGCCATTGACCCGATCACCCTGCCAGCGATTCTGATCCTGCACAACAACCAGGCCTGCGTGCTGTTGGGACGTGAGGGCGAAGGAGATCAAGCCACCTTGCGCCTGCTGATGCCGGAAACGGGTCAGGGCTCGATCACGGTGTCGGCCGCCGAGTTCGCCCCCCGCCTGACCGGCGTGGTGCTGTTTGCGCGCCCTCACTTCAAATTTGACGAGCGCACCCCCGAGGTGAAAGCCACGCGGTCTGGCCATTGGTTCTGGGGCCCGGTTCTGGCACAAAAGCTGGTGTACCGCGATGTGCTGTGGGCGGCATTGATGGTGAATGTGTTCGCCATGGCGTTCCCGATATTCTCGATGAACGTCTATGACCGCGTGGTACCCAATCACGCCACCGAGACGCTTTGGGTGCTGGCGATTGGCGTGACCTTGGTGTTGGCTGGCGACCTGTTCATGCGCTTGATGCGCAGTCACTTCGTAGACGAGGCCAGTGCTCGCATCGATGTGCAGATTTCAGCCACCCTGATGGAACGGGTGCTGGGCATGAAGCTGGAAAACCGGCCGGCCTCGGTCGGCTCGTTCGCGTCAAACCTGCGCGGGTTTGAGCAGGTGCGTGATTTCATCGCGTCCAGCACGGTCACCGCCCTGATTGATCTACCCTTCGCGCTGCTGTTTGTGCTGGTCATTGCCTGGATTTCTCCCTGGCTGGTGCTGCCGGTCATCACGGTATTCACCGTGATCGTGGTGGCGGCCTATGTGCTGCAACACCGCTTGCACGAGCTGTCGCAAAGCACTTACCAGGCCTCGGCCCAGCGTAACGCGACCTTGGTGGAAAGCCTGACAGGCATCGAAACCATCAAGTCACAAGGAGCTGAAAGTCAAATTCAGTCGCGCTGGGAGCGTGCCAACCAGTTCCTAGCCACATTGAATGTGCGCATGCGAGGGCTGTCGTCGGGCGCGATGTACTTGACCTCCACCCTGCAGCAAATGGTGTCGGTGGCCATCATCTTGATTGGGGTGTATCTGATCGGGGACAAGTCGCTGACCATGGGGGGACTGATCGCCTCGAGCATGCTGGCCGGGCGTGCCCTGGCCCCGGCAGGTCAGATTGTGGGCTTGCTGATGCAATACCAAGGCGCCCGCACCGCACTGGAATCGCTCAACAAGATCATGGACCAAGGTGTGGAGCGCCCTGATAACAGCAGCTTCATTCAGCGCCGTGAAATGAAAGGTGAAATCGAATTTCGCCACGTGTCATTTGCCTACCCTGGCCGGCAAGACTCTGCCTTGCATGACGTGAGCTTCAAGATCGCCCCCGGCGAGAAAGTGGCCCTGATCGGCAAGGTCGGCTCAGGCAAAACGACGCTGCAAAAACTGATCCTGGGTCTGTACCAGCCCAAGGAGGGATCGGTTCTGCTTGATGGCATCGACATGCGCCAGTTGGACCCGGCCGATGTGCGTCGCAATGTGGGCTACGTGTCGCAAGATGTGACGCTGTTCTACGGCACGCTGCGCGACAACATCGTGTTCGGCAACCCCCACGCGCAAGACGACGCTGTGGTCGCCGCCACCGAAGCAGCCGGTCTGGCCGAGTTCGTGCAGCGTCACCCCCAGGGGTTTGACATGCAAGTAGGCGAGCGTGGTGAATTGCTGTCTGGCGGACAACGGCAAGGCGTGGGCGTAGCGCGGGCCATTTTGCACAACGCTCCCCTGCTGTTGCTGGACGAACCCACCAGCGCGATGGACTTTTCGACCGAAGCCTTTGTGACTCAAAAAATTGGCGCGTTTGCGCAGGGCAAGACGGTGGTGCTGGTCACGCACCGAACCTCCATGCTGTCTTTTGTCGATCGTGTGATCGTGATTGACCGGGGCAAGGTGGTGGCCGATGGCCCCCGCGAGCGGATCATGCAGGCCTTGGCCGCAGGCCGAATTTCGCGTGCATCGTGATGAAGGCGCAGGTGCGAGCATGACGATGTGGACCCAAGCAGGCAAAAATTTGATCAGCAGGCTCGAACGCATCCGCGTGCGAATCGCGCCTTGGACTGACCGGGTGTTGGACGCATTGGGCGGTCCGCGCGTTGACCCCGCGGCCGCTCGTTCAGCCGGCATGCGCAGCTTCGAGATGGATGCTGACGCGGTCATGTCGACCCCGCAAACCTATCGGGCGCAGACGTTGGTGCGCACCGCCTTGCTGGTGTTGGCTTTGTTGATTGTTTGGGCTGCACTGGCCCCAGTTGACGAGGTGACTAAGGGCGATGCCAAAGTCATCCCCTCGCGGCAGTTGCAGGTCATCCAGTCATTGGATGGTGGTGTGGTGTCGGAAATTCTGGTCAAGGAAGGCCAAGAAGTGGAAGCGGGGCAAATGCTGTTGCGCATTGACGAAACCCGCGCCACCTCGGGTGTACGCGAAAGTGCTGCCCAGGTGTTTGCCTTGCGAACCAAATTGGCGCGCCTGAAAGCACTGGCTGAAGGCGAGGCTTTCAGCCCCCCAAAGCCCCGCGAGGGCAATGCTGAAGAGCTGCGTGTGGTCGAGGAAGAGCGCGACCTTTACAACAACAAGCGTTCGGAACTGCAAGCACTGGTGGGCATCAGCGAACAGCAGTTGGCGCAACGCGAGCAGGAATTGAGCGAAACGCAAGCCAAGCGCGATGCGGCCACCCGCAGTCTGGAGCTGGCGCAACAAGAGTTGGCCAAAACACGCCCCCTGCTGAACAGTGGGGCTGTGTCAGAAGTGGAAGTGCTGCGCCTGGAGCGGGAAGTGAACCGTGCCAAGGGTGACAAGGAACAGGCCACCGCCCAGAGCGCGAAGGCCAATGCAGCCATTGCCGAAGCGCGTCGCAAGATTCAGGAAACCGAGCTGTCGTTCCGCAATGAGGCGCGCAAGGAATTGTCAGAGGTGCTGGGGCGACTCAATGCCATGAACGAAGGTGCGGTGGCGCTGGCCGACAAGGTGGACAAAGCCCAGGTCAAGTCACCCGTGCGCGGGCGGGTGCAACGGCTGCTGGCCAACACGGTGGGCGGCGTGGTTCAGCCAGGCAAAGACATTGTGGAAATCGTGCCCCTGGACGACGCTCTGGTTCTGGAAGCCAAAGTGCAGCCCAAGGACATCGCCTTCATTCACCCTGGCCAAAGTGCCACGGTGAAATTCACGGCTTACGATTTCTCCATCTACGGCGGGCTGGACGCCGTGGTGGAAAACATCAGCCCCGACACGGTGACCGACGAGCGCGGCAACAACACGTTCTACGTGGTGCGCGTGCGCACCAGTCAAACCCACTTCAGCGAAAAGATGCCCATCATGCCGGGCATGACTGCGGAGGTAGACATATTGACGGGCAAGAAGACGGTTCTGTCTTACCTGCTCAAGCCAGTCTTGCGCGCCCACGCTTACGCGTTGCGCGAGCGCTGATCACTTCGCTGCGCTTGGGGCAAGGTCCAGCGACCACCCTGGGTGTTCAAACCGATCGCCATAGTGTTTCAGGGTGCGAAGCACGCCTTGAGCACTCAGGCGCTGAACTGCCTGCTTGGGCGAGGTGCGCATAAGTGACGCGTCTCGCGTCAGATCCGCCAACACCACGGTGTGAAACGCCTGGTCCACCTTGGGCGAAAGTTTGCAATTGGCCACGATGGTGGCCAGGTGGCGCTCCACCGATGCCCCCATGTCCTGGTAATCGCGGGAATTCAGGCGGTCGGCGTCCATGTCTGCTCGACGAGCCACCATGGTTTGGCGGATCTGGTCCATGCCGGACTTCAAAGCCGCGTCGGTCTCCCATTTCTTCGCCGAGGTGGGGCCTTGCTCATGGTGTTCGCCATGGCCGTGGCCATGGTTGTGGGTGTTCTGAGCCACTCCGGGCTGGGCGAACAAGGCAACGGCCAACCCGAGGGTCAGCGACTGAATGCTGGGGGTTTTCTTCCACATATGACTGCTTCCTGTTGGCTCGACTTTGTCAAAGCTGATCAGCGGGGGCTCCGGCTCCTTTGGCTCCGGTTCCTTCTTGGTTCCTTCTTTATAGGCCATTGTGAAAACACGGCCTGCCGAGCTCCTTGATCCAGCTTCAATTCTGGGCGACTCAACCACACCGATCTGACGCCGCAAGCCCACCACCCTAAAGGCCAAGAAATGGGGGCTGGGGCGTGAACTACCCCTCAAATTGGCCGGTTTGGCGCCGACATACCGAACAGCGAGACGAGTTCGAGGCCGCGCCCTGCGCTAATGGGCGGATTTTCCTGACCTTTTCTCCAAATCAATCACGAATTCCCTGACAGCGAAGTGCGCGAGAGGCACGCCCCGTGGCTATCCTCAGACTGCGCTTTGTTACGTTCTGAAAGAGGTTTGTCATGTCCAAGTCCGCGCAAGTTCCAGGCGGTACCGTTACCAGCATCCAGGGCCGTGCCACGGTCATTCCTGCTGGGGAGGGGGCAGCGCGCTTGCTGAAGGTAGGCGACACCATTCAGACGGGCGACGCCGTGCTGACCTCAGCTGGCACACAACTGCAGATCACAGACCCACAGGGCAACCCCTGGGCGCCGCGTGACCTTCTTCTGGCACTGGCGCAAGCCAACGCATCTCCCGTTCCTGCAGGCAAACAAAGTAAGAGCCTGCACGCCAAAGTCAAGGCGCTGACAGGCGAGAAAGAGACCTCGGGCAAAGAAACCGATCAAGCCATTCAGGCCATTGAACAGGGCGACAAGGATGCGGCCCCTGCGGCTGGAGTCGATGGAGGTGGCAATGGGTCGATGACCCCCGGGCTGCGTGTGGACCGGGTCATCGAGGTCGTGGGCACCCAGGAATTCGCCTTTGGCACGACTGAGCGCATTGGTGGTGGCACCACTGAGGCCGCCCCTGCTGCTGCAGTTCAAGACACAGCGATTGCCGACGCCGTTGCCAAACTGGCCGCTGCCGACGACACCTTCACCACGAACAAGGGCGTCGCGGTGGGACTACCCGTATTGTCCAACGACACGATTGAAACGGGCTCAGGCGCACAGGTCGTGGCCATCAACGGCCAAGCCATCCTGCCCGGTGGGCAGATCGTTGTGGAACATGGCCTGGTGCAGATGACCAGCACGGGCGCATTGACCTTCGCCCCAGCTGATGGCTACACCGGCACGCAAGCTTTCACCTACACGGTGACCAACGCCAGCGGGCAAACAGCTGACGCGTCGGTCACGGTGAATGTGGTGAATGGCAGCAATGTGCCTGTGCCCTCCCCTGACCTGCTGTTAACAAAGGAAGACACGCCAGTGACCTTCCTGGTCACTGGCAATGATGAGCCTGGCAGCGCCGGCCCCATTCAGATCACGGCCATCAATGGACAAAGCCTGGTGGCGGGCGACACGATTGCCGTCTCGCACGGAAGCGTGACGCTGAACGCCGATGGCACCCTGACCATCACGCCAGAGCTGAACTATGCAGGCGACATCGGCTTTGCCTACACCGTGACAGACCAGGCCGGGCAAAGCGCCAATTCAACCGTGCAGGTTCAGGTTGAGGCCATCAATGACGCGCCCCTTGTCTCGGGCGGCACGCTGGTCGATGTGAACACTGCGGAAGATGCGCCAGTATCAGGCAAGGTCAACGCCACCGACCCTGAGGACGACGCGCTGACCTTCACCCAAGGCACGGGACCCGCCCACGGTTCTGCCACAGTCAATGGCGATGGCACTTGGACCTACACGCCCAAACCTGACTTCAACGGCAAAGATTCGTTCACAGTGACCGTGTCGGACGGCAACGGCGGCTCGACGGAAGTCACCATTCGTGTCGACGTGGCCGACGTGCCTGATGCGCCCCGCGTCGGCTCCCCCAGCGATCCCACGTTCGACGCCGGCTCTGGCAACTACAACGTCACAACCAACGAAGACCAGCCAGCCAATGGGCAAGTGACAGCGCAGGATCCGGACGGCGACCCGGTGACTTTCGGAAAGGGATCAGACCCCACACATGGCAGCGTCACCGTCAACCCGGATGGCAGTTGGACCTATACCCCAGCCAAAGACTACAACGGCCCAGATTCGTTCACGGTGACCGTGTCGGATGACAACGGCCATTCCACGACCACAACCATTAATGTGGGGGTGATCGCTGCCCCCGACTCCGCTGTATTCGATTCAACAGGCACACAAGGTGCTGTAACAGAAGATGCGGCCGTGAACGGTTCCGGCCAGTTGACGACAGGTGGCAAGCTGGTGGCTGTGGACCCAGACAGCGGAACATCTACCTTTCAACCACAAAGTGGAACGCAAGGCGCCTACGGCAGCTTTGAACTGAATGCCGATGGCACCTGGACCTACACCGCTGCCAACGGCAACCCTGCGATTCAAGCGCTGGGCAATGGCGACACGCTGACTGAGACCTTCACTGTCAAGGCTGCTGATGGCACCCCAGCCACCGTCACGATCACCATCAACGGTTCGAATGACTCGGCTGTCATCTCGTCGTCTGGCACGACAGGCTCTGTCACCGAAGATGCGGGTGTCAATGGGGCGGGCAATCTGGTGGCCAATGGCACCCTGTCGGTCACTGACACCGATGCCGGCCAAGCTGGATTCCAGGCTGGAACCACCCATGGTGCCTACGGCGACCTGGCTCTGAACGCCGACGGCACTTGGACCTACACCGCCGCGAACGGCAACCCGGCCATCCAAGCGCTGGGCAATGGCGACACGCTGACTGAGACCTTCACGGTCAAGGCGGCTGATGGCACGTCTGCCACCGTCACCATCACCATCAATGGGTCGAATGACTCGG
>ERZ724505.564-NODE-564-length-23424-cov-4.819932_pt1 | contig 23424 bp, 36 predicted proteins | sample MGYA00376038_ERZ724505 | MGnify/ENA primary metagenome ERZ724505 (study PRJEB28724, sample SAMN07190884) | wastewater metagenome | isolation source: effluent of sewage treatment plant in Hong Hong | place: Hong Kong | collected 2016-03-17 ...
GGGCGAGCGCGCGGCGTGGACGGGACACGCGGGGTATTGCGAACCCCTAATCAAGCATGCTTATCCGGTTGACACATGCAGACGCTAGTGCTAGAACCATGGGCATACCCGAGCAATCCAGCTCGGCTCCTTTGGAGGATAGAATGTCTGTCGAGATGATTTCTGTTTTTGAACAGATGTATTCTCCCCCAGAATGTCGCTGGGCGGCATGTTGGGGCACATACGACACGGGCAGCGTTTGTGGCCTTGGCCCAACACCGGAAGCCGCTAAGGCTGATCTCATTGAGAATTATGACAGGCCAGCACCATTTGAATCCGAGGAAGCCGAAATTCTTGCGGCCATCGCTCAGAAATACCGTGGCGACCACAACATAGAGACGCTGCTCGTCATTCTGACGCGCGTGGCATTCGAGCGGCTCCAACTGTTGGACGCTCTCAAGGGCTTGATTGAAGCGTCCGGCAACATGGCCCCCGTTGGTGCGGAGTCCAGGTACGAGAGGGCCATGGAGCGGGCGGAAGCCGCTATCGCCAAGGTGAGGGTCTAAACCATGACGCTTAAGAGCACGCCTGACGACTTTTCGTGCCCTAAAGAGCACGTTGCGGTTTCGCCCCCGCAGGTTGGTCCGCAGCCCTACCAGATGAGCGACCGGGCCCTGCTGATGGAGTGCCTTTACGTGCTTCACAGCTTCGCCCTTGAACAGACGGGCTGGCGCGGTGTTTTCCGGCGCTGGTACTACTCGGATGAGCCGCTGCGGCACGATGCGGCCAATCTCGTCCGACGCGCCGAGTTTGTGGCGAAACAGCCGGAATGCACTCGGTTGGTCGGGGAAGGCAGATAAGCCATGCCCCCTTTTGCTGACGTTCTTCAATGGGAGCACCTGCCGTTCCCGAAATCGCTCCGAGATTTCCAGCGGCTCTTTCCCGATGACGACGCCTGCGGCCGGTATCTTGAGGGTGCGAAATGGCCCCAGGGCTTCACCTGCCCGCATTGCCAAGAGAAAGGCGAGCCCGTCCGGCTCGCCACGCGCCCCGGCGTGCTGGCCTGCCGCGCCTGCCGCAAGCAAACCTCGCTCACGGTCGATACCGTGATGCAAAGGACACATACGCCGCTGACGGTTTGGTTTTGGGCGACCTATCTCGTTTCCAGCATGACGCCGGGACTGTCGGCCGTGCAGTTCCAGCGCCAGCTTGGACTTAGCCGGTACGAAACCGCGTTCCAAATCCTGCACAAGCTGCAGGCGGGCATGGTCCGGCAGGGGCGCGACCGCATCGGCGGCAACTTGAGCCGGAATGATCACGTCGAGATTGACGAAACCTACATCGGCGGCGTGGTGCGAGGCGAAGGCAAGGGCGTTCACGCCGCCGATAAGACGCTGGTTATGGCCGCCGTCGAGGTCCGCACCCGGCCGCCCAAGAAAGGCGACAAGCCAACCCGTCGTGGCGGGCGGTATGCTGGCCGGTTGCGGTTGGAAATCGTCCCCACGCGCGGCGCTAAGTCCCTGACCACCTTTGTGCAACAGGCCGTCGAGCCGGGCGCGATGGTCATCACGGACGCATGGAGCGGCTACAACGGGCTCAAGGCCTTGGGATACGACCACTTGCCGGTTGTCGAGGCGAACGACCCGGTCGTGGCGGAAGAATATCTGCCGATCGTCCACCTTGTCTTTTCGAACCTCAAGGCGTGGCTGCAAGGAACGCACCACGGGCGCGTCGAGCCGCAACACCTGCAAGCCTACCTCAACGAGTTCACGTTCCGCTTTAACCGGCGCTTCTATCCGTTCAACGCCTTCCGCTCGCTGCTCGGCATCGGGACGAACGGCGAAGGCCCGACCTATGCCGGGATTTACGAGGGAACTTGGAAGCATCCGACGATGGTAAGCCATCATGACTGATCAACCCCTAGAGGCCGTATGTTCAAACCGGATAAGCATGTAATCGTGGTCGACGCGCACAGCGGGCTCAATCTCACTCCGCACGAGCGCAGCGAGTTGATGGACAAAATTGCCGACCAGATGCGCAAGAGCAATGCCGCTCTAAACGCCATAGGGGAGCGATACGGGGAGACGATTCAGTGAGTAGTCACGCCTCACGCATCAGGGCGCGGCTGTGGAATCCGCCGAATGCTCGTCAGGACACCGAAAATGCCCTCGGGCGGCAAAGCAATGCAACACGAGCACTAGAGTCGCATGAGGTAGTCGTCGACCATCCGAAGGCTTCAGCCCAAGATCGGTGCATCACTCCGACTGAAATATTTAACTCAATGCGGCGCATCCAGATCGTAGTCGCGGAAGCTTATGGAGTTGGACGGATCGAACTGATGTCGCGCAGACGCGGCAGATTGATTGTCCGCCCTCGCCAAATTGCGATGTATCTGTGCGCGACACTTACTGACAGGTCTACCACAGCCATCGGGCGGCAATTCAACCGCGACCATACGACTATTCTTCATGCGCGCAATAAAATTACTATCCTCCGTCGTGTTGATGAAAATCTCAACGCTCAAATCAATTCGATAGTCGAAAAGCTTGGCATGGCGGGAGATGATGATGTTGTGGACTGACGAACAAATTGCCGAACTCAAGCGGCGATGGGCAATGCAGGAGAGCGCCAGACAGATTGCACTATGTTTTGGCGTAAGCCGCAATTCTGTGCTCGGCAAAATCCATCGGCTTGGGCTTTCGGTGCCCGTTGTTTGTAAACTGATAAATCAGAAAGTAAAATCTCGACGTAATGGCGGGGCAACCAAAGAAGCCTTAAAGGCAATTCGCACCCGTGAGCAAAAAATTGCGCGTCTCGCAAATCAATCTCCGCTAACTAACGTCATGTTAGCCCGCGCCCGCGCGATGGGCGAACTTCCGGCATGCGAGGAGATAGACCTATCGCAAGAGGTAATCACACGCCCGCCGGTCGCGCTGCTCGATCTTGAGCCGCATCACTGCCGCTGGCCGATTGAGCAAGGCGACGAGACGATTTACTGCGGCGCGGATAAGCACACCAGGGCCTATTGCGCTCGACATGCGGCGTTAGCCTATCGGCCAGTCAAAAAGCGGAAAATAACTGCTAGAGAGGTAGAATTTTTGCGACGCAGCCAAATTTGGAAGTATCTAAAGCGCCACGTCATAAAGTTTCAGTAAAGGATGGCGCGCATGAACGCCCCATCTCAAAAGGACATATTCACCAAGCGCTATCGGCGCGTCAAAGCGCCGGAAGCTTCGGAGTTGCAAATTCACATATCCGTAGTGGATCATTGCCGGAAGCTGATCAAGCCTAACGTGGTGTGGTTTCACTGCCCGAACGGCGAACATCGAAACAAGCGCACCGCGGCAAAGTTGAAGGCGATGGGCGTGCGCCCCGGCGTGGCTGATCTAATCTTCATTCGGCGCGCGCCGTGGTCGGCTGATTGTCTGCCAGATGTGCTGTTTCTCGAGCTTAAGCGGCGCGGTCAAAAGCAGTCGGACAGCCAACTAGCATTCGAGCCGGATGCCAAGGCATGTGGCGCGCAATATCGAGTCGCGGATTCCGTCGACGTCGCGATCGATATTTTGGAGCGTGGCGGATGGATCATGCCGCTGGCTAAGGTGGCGTGATGACCGATCTGTTTGCTGATCTTCCGAAAAAGCATTTTGGCGCGATCATCGCTGATCCGCCTTGGCACTTTCGTGCGCGCACAGCGTTGCAAAAGTCAAATTGGACAAGCCGGCGTGACGCGGAAAAGCACTATTCCGTCATGGGAGTTGAAGACATCAAGACATTGCCTGTGCGAGAAGTTGCAGCTCCAGATGCACATCTTTTCCTCTGGGCTACCGGGCCATGCTTGCGTCAGGCGTTTGAGGTCATTGAGGCTTGGGGATTCCGGTATAGCGCTATCGCATTCACGTGGATCAAGCTCAAGCGATCTTACGATGCCAAACAACTGCGCGTTTTGCCTACCGCAGAACATGACTTGCATGTTGGCCTTGGGTTGACGACGCGCAAGAACGCCGAATTTTGTTTACTCGCGCGCCGCGGGAGCGCTCGGCGCGTCGCAAAGAATGTGTGCGAGGTTATTCTTTCTCCTGTTCGCGAGCACAGCCGCAAGCCTGATGAAGCTTATGACCGAGTGCGCCAATATTGCGCCGGTCCATACCTCGAACTCTTTGCGCGCAAGTCGCGCCACGGCTGGACCACATGGGGCAACGAGCGCACCAAATTCGATGGAGCGGCTGCGTAATGCTGTATTACCTCGCTACGGCGTATAGCCTTTATCCCCACGGCATCGAGGCCGCGTACCGCGAGGCGTGCGGCATTGCCGTGCGTCTGCAAGACCTCGGGCTGCGCGTGTTCTCACCGATCGCGGTCTATCATCCCGTCGCGCGGGACTGTCGCCTGGATGGCCGCGATCATGAATTCTGGATGCGCCGTTGCCGGCCGTGGATCGAGGACTGTGACGCGCTCATCGTCGCCATGATGGACGGGTGGGAGCAGTCGCGCGGCATTGCCGAAGAGCGCGAGCTATTCATGCGCGCCGGCAAGCAAGTGAAGCTCATCGATCCGGTGACGCTTAGCGGGATAAATGGGGAGTGAGATGGCATTCGTAATGCTTGCGGTGTTTTACGGCGTAGCTGCGGCCGCCATCATCTTGATGATCTCGGCGCTTGTGTACGTAACGAAAGGGCTGCGGTGATGACATCCATCCGCATTGCCGTCCTGGACGCCGCACGCGAAGCCGTCACCGGCCGTCCGGCATCATACGGCGAGCCTGAGAATAGTTTTGGCAGGGTTGCATTGGTGTGGGACGCTATTTTCCCCGAGCGGAGATGGACGGCATCGGATGTCGCGTTGGCGCTCGCCGCCCTGAAACTCGTCCGGTTGAGTTTCCACATCGAGCACCGAGATAGCGCGGTCGATCCCGCCGGCTACGCTGCATGTTTGGCAGAGTGCGCCACCAGGGAAAGCGCTCTATGAGCGAATTAGGTTTCGATCTCTGCTCCCGGCGGGAGTGGGGTGCGCACGCGGGTCCGGGCTTCGGCCCGGCCCGCAACGGTTTCACAAGAGCGATCGAGGTGACGGCATAGGCTGGGCATAGTGGATATACCGACTGCCGCCTCGGCGCTCCGGATCATCAGGCAGCGGACCCACAGAAAGAACCGATGAGATGGCTATCTCAATCAAGGACCTGCGACGCATCAAGGCAACTCATACGCCCCGCGTGCTGATCTATGGCCCCCCCGGAATGGGCAAAACGACGCTGGCAGCGGAGTTTCCAAACCCGGTGTTTTTGCAAGTCGAGGACGGGACTCCGGGAGACCTGGAGCTCGCTTCATTCGGGCGGCTGAACTCGCTCGATGAGGTCAACAGCGCCATCGACGCGCTCTATACCGATGACCACGACAGACGGACACTGGTGATCGACTCGCTTGACAAGCTTGAGCCGCTGGTATGGGCGAAGACGTGCCAAGACAACAATTGGCAAACGATTGAAACTCCCGGATACGGCAAGGGCTATGTCGCCTGCGATGGCTACTGGCGCGATCTCATTGAGGGCACAAATGCCCTGCGTCGCGACAAGGCGATGGCGATCGTCTACATTGCGCATTCATCGATCGAGCGCGTCGATGATCCGATGACGCAATCCTATAGCCGGTTCGACATCCGACTGCACAAGAGAGCGATCGGCTTGTTTCAGGATGAGTGCGACGCCATCCTGTTTCTCAATCAAGATGTATCGATCAAGCAGGACGATCCGCGGGCCAAACAGGGTCAAGGAGCGCGCGTGCGTGCTGATGGCGGTGGGAACCGTTGGATTTACGCAGCGCCGCGGCCGGCGTTCGTCGCCAAGAACCGCTACGGCATCCCGGACAAGCTGATGTACGAGCGCGGAAAAGGGTTCGCATCGCTCGCTGCACATTTCCCGATCAAAGCGCCGACCGCGCAATCCGCTTGAGGACAAGACGATGGCTGACCTCGATATGGAATTTCGCCCGGACGATGTTCCGGAAGACGACCGCACATTCGATCCTCTCCCCGCCGGCGACTACCACATGCAGGTGATCGAGAGCGAAATCAAACCGACCAAGAGCGGGTCTGGCGACCAGCTTGTGCTGACGCTCGAGGTGATCGATGGGCCAAACCAGAATCGACGCATGTGGGATCGCCTCAACATCCGCAACGCCAATGCGGATGCGCAGCGCATTGCGCAACACTCGCTCGCCAATTTGTGTCGGGCGATCGGGCTCGCCGCCTTGCGCAACACCGAGGACCTACACTTCAAGCCGTTCATCGGGCGAGTGACGATAAAGGCTGACAAGTCCGGCGAATATGGACCGCAAAACCGCGTGCGCTATAAGGCGCGCGGCGGTGCGGCGCCATCGCAGGGTCAGAGTGCATCGCGCCCTACATCTGCTGCGAGTGCGGGAAGCAACCAGTCCGCCGGCAAGGCGACTGCTGCGACGACTGCATCCCGTTCTAGTCCAACTGGCGGCGCGCGTCCGTGGGAAAACCGCTGACTTAGCCTGGCGGGCCGCAACGCCGGCAAGCTGAGGCGGCCCGCCCTTCCATCCTAGATCGGATTGACCGTCTTCGGACGGCATGGGTGTATCATGCCAGAGCTTCCGGAACCATTCCCCCACACCGTCGACGCGATCTATCGCGCCATCGCCTCTCGCGTTCGCGGAGGCGACAGTCTCGGCGTGCCGGTGTCCGACGCCGTGAACGAGTGCGAGCGCGCGACTTGGTACAAACTACGATGGGTCGCGCCGCGTGAGGAAATCACCGGCCAAAAAGAGCGCCGCTTCGAGACTGGACGACGCGAGGAAGAGCGTATTCTGGACGACCTCGAGGCGGCGGGCGTCACGGTCAAGCGCATTGATCCGGCCACAGGGAAACAGTGGCGCGTCGATCTCGCGAACGGATGGTTGCGCGGCAAGATGGACGGGCGCGCGGTTGGCGTGCCTGAAGCGCCGAAGACCGAGCACGTTGTCGAGGTCAAGACGCACAACGATCGCAGCTTCAAGGAACTGCTCAAACACACGCCTCCGAAAGGAGAGGGGTTGCGCAAGGCGAAGCCAGATCACTTCGCGCAATGTCAACTCTATATGCACGCGAGCGGAATCAAACGCTGTCTCTATCTCGCCGTGAACAAAAACGACGAGTCGCTGTACGCCGAGCGGCTGGAATACGACGCGACATTCTGTCTGGCGATCGAGGCGCGTGTCGCGCGCATTTCATCGACTGATCGCGCTCCGTCGCGCCTATACGACGACCCAAAAGCCAAGGCCGCATTTGCCTGCCAATGGTGCCCGGCGCTTGCGCTGTGTCACGAGAGCTTGTTCGCGCGCCGCAACTGCCGGACGTGTCTATCGGCTGATTTTCGCGACGGCGCTGTCGTTCACTGCACGCTGCACGGCCGTGACCTATCATACGACGAGCAGCAGGCCGGATGCGAGCAACATCTTTATCTGCCCGACCTCGTGCCGGGAGAGCAGGTCGACGCGGGCGAGCGGTGGGTCAAATATCTCCTGCCGACAGGCGAGTGGGTTGATGGAGCGGAAGCATGCTGACACTCCGCTCCTACCAGCGCGAATCCGTCGACGCGATCTATGCCTACTGGCAAAAAGGTGGCGGAAATCCGCTGATCGTCCTGCCGACCGCTGCTGGCAAGTCGCTTGTGATCGCGACTCTGGTGCAGGAGCTTTGCGAGGCATATCCGACGCTGCGCATCGCGATCGTGACGCACGTCAAGGAGTTGATCGCCCAAAATTTCGCCGAGCTTCTGAAACTCTGGCCGCAGGCTCCCGCCGGCATCTATTCGGCTGGTATCGGACGGCGGGACACACGGGCGCGCGTCTTGTTCTGCGGCATTCAATCGGTCTGGAACAAGATCGACAGGATCGGCGCGGTCGACGTTCTGCTCGTCGACGAGGCGCACCTCATCCCGAAGTCCGCCGACACGACATACGGCAAGTTCCTCGCGCGATTGCGCGAGGAAACGCCAGACATGCGCGTTGTCGGACTGACGGCGACGCCATATCGCCTCGATAGCGGACGGCTCGACCGCGGCGATGATCGCATTTTCGACGCCATCGCCTACGAGGCGAACGTCTCCGATCTGATCGACCAAGGATATCTGTCGCCGCTCGTGAGCAAAGCCACGGCGACGGCGCTGGATGTCTCGGGCGTTGGCAAGCGCGGCGGCGATTTCATTCCAGGCCAGCTCGAAGCCGCGGTTAATCAGGATCAGATCACGCGCGCCGCAGTAAGCGAGATCACCCGGTTTGGAGAATCGCGCAGAGCGTGGCTCGCGTTCTGTTGCGGCGTCGATCATGCGATTGCCGTCCGCGACGAAATACGGACGCACGGCGTCGTCTGCGAAACGGTGACGGGAGAAACGCCGGCCGGAGAGCGCAATCGTATCATTGGCGCATTTCGCGCCGGTCAGATCAAATGCCTGACATCGGTTGGCGTGCTGACGACCGGGTTCAATGTTCCGCACGTTGATCTCGTCGCGCTGCTTCGGCCGACGCAATCGGCGGGGCTTTATGTGCAGAGCGTTGGTCGCGCCTTCCGCCTCGCGCCCGGCAAGACCGATGCTCTCATTCTTGACTTCGCCGGAAACGTCAAGCGTCACGGTCCGGTTGATGCCGTCCACATCAAGGGCGAAAGAGCTAAATCGGACGGCGAAACCGAAGCGCAAGCGAAAGAATGCCCGACGTGTCAGACGCTTGTCGCGCTACCGACGCGCACATGCCCGTCATGCGGCCATGAATGGACTCCTGATCCGGAGCCAAAGCACGAAGCGACGGCAGACGCCGAGACGGCAATCATCTCCCGCGGCGCGCCGGCGTGGATCGATGTCGACGACGTTCGATACTATCGCCACGAAAAGCCGGGATCGCCTCCGTCGATGCGCGTCGAATATCACTGCGGCTTTGTCGTTCATCGTGAGTGGGTGTGTTTCTCGCATTCAGGATATGCGCGGTCGAAGGCCGAAGCGTGGTGGCGCAGAGCGTCTGATACTCCCGTCCCGCGTGATACCGACGAAGCGCTGAAGCGCGTCGACGAACTGGCTTTTCCTTTCGCCATCCAGATCAGACCAGACGGAAAGTATTTCCAAATTGTCGGGCGTCGGTTCGAAAGAAAGGAACACGCAGCATGAATCCAATTGAAGTAAAGATGTTTGATCTTGAAAACATCGAGAAACGAAGGTGGGTAAACCTATCATCAGTCCTTCCTTATGGCGTGTGGTCATGTGCAGACGGAAGAGAAGTTATCTTCAATCGTCAATATCATCCGATGTATGAGCGGGAAATTAACGGAAAGTGGGCGCGTGCCGATCCGGGCGAGTGGGTACACTGGACGAAGCAAACATTTTTGTATGACGACTCTGTTCGCCTCCACAAACGAATGCAGCTCGCCGCCGCCTTGCTCAAGGAATGGGGCATTGGATGAGCACAACAGCATCCCGCATCAACGATTATAACGCATGCATCGTGTGCGGCCGGCTACCGGACGGCCTTGCCGTAGGGAATCCATCCCGCCTCGGCTGGTATTGCGCAGATTGCGGACCGGAAACAGCGCGAAAGGCAATGGACATGGCCGGATCAAAAACGTTCGCAAGGTGGGAAAGCGAAGCGATAAAGGCCGTCGCCAAGCTTTGCGGCGACTCCGAAATCACCATGAAGCCGGACGAGTTCGAGCAGTTCGTTGCTTGGGCCGTTGAAAACTTCGGCGTCGAAATGCGGCGCATCATCGACAGCGGCGAGGCGCCGTTCTGAGGAGCGCGCCGTGCTTGATCCTGCCGGAAACGTCAATCTCAGCGCCGCGCTCGATCTCGCGCGCGCCGGCGCGTTCGTTTTTCCGGCGAAAGGAACCGGCGAAGACCGCAAGCGCCCATGCCGCGGTGTATTTTGGAAGCAGGCGGCAACGCGCGACGAAACCACAATTCGCGATTGGTGGCGCAGGTTCCCGGACGCAGTTCCGGCGATTAACCTCGCCAAAAGCGGATGGTTTGTCATCGACTGCGACCGGAAGTTGAACGACGGCCGCGCGTGGTTTATCGCCTACGCGGCCAAGCATGGCGACGATCTCGACGAGCCTCCGATCGTCGATACGCCTGGAGGCGGCCGGCACTATTATTTTCGACAGGTGTTCGACCCGCCGCGCGGAAACAGTCGGGCCGGTCTGCCGTCAAAAGACGTTTGCGACATCGACATCCGCGGATATGACGGGTTCGTCGTCGCGCCCGGCGCTCGTTTTTCCGACGGCGGCGAGTACGTGGCGCACGGCTCGATCTTCGACGCCAAAGACCCTCCGCAATGGCTGCGCGACCTTCTCTATCCGCCGACCGGCGGCGCGCCCAAGCCAATCGCGTTTACCGTCACGCCAGAGCCGGTCTCTGAAACGCGCGCAGATGCCTACGGCCACGCTGCGCTTGGCGAGATCGCTTCCGAGCTTGCGTCCGCTCCGCCTGGCGCGCGCTCTGACGAAGCCGCCCGGCTAGCATTTAAAGCGGGCCAATTGGTTGGAGGCGGATGCCTGGACGAGCGGGAGGCTGTTGCGACGCTCGAGGATGCCGCCATGTCCTGGGGTATTCTCCCAACCGACAAGGCCGTTGGCCCGCGCGGGACGATCGCCCGCTCGGTACGCGCCGGCATGGCCGCTCCGCGCGCGCCGTCCGACGACGCCAGCCCGGTTGTCGAAATCCTGCTTCAGCCTGGAGAGACCTACGACAAGGAAACGGGCGAGATCGCTGTGCCGGCCGGCGGCGAGCTACCGGATCACCTCACGCGCGTCCCCGGCTTGGTGGGAGCTATCACGGATTGGATCACCAATACGGCGCTATACCCGCAGCGCGGTCTAGCTCTCGGCGCGGCTTTGACGATCGTTGGCACGGCCGCTGGGCGGCACCTAGCTGGTCCGCATCGGTGCGGGACTCACCTTTATGTCGTCGGGCTCGCGCCGTCCGGCGCCGGCAAGAACCGTCCGCTTTCCTGCATTGCAACCATCATGGACGCCGCCGACATGCGGGCGCATATCGGTCCGTCGCAATTCATCTCAATGCCGGCTGTGATTAATTTCCTTGTCAGGGCGCCGCTCTCAGTGTGCCCGATGGACGAGTTCGGGGCGTTTCTCAAACGCATCAACAATCGGAGGGCGTCGGGGTTTGAGGGCGCTATTTCAGGGCTTCTGCGTACCGCCTGGGGCTCGTCATTCGGTGCGATGGCGACTCCAGAATGGGCACAGCGTAAATCTGAGACGATATTTTCGCCGGCAATGTCGATCTACGGCGTCTCTACGGCGCGCGAGTTCTACAACAGCCTGGAGGGCGGCGACGTTACCAACGGCGTTCTCAATCGGTTTTTGCTGATCGAGACGAGCATCCGCCCGCCCGAGCGGCCGCCGTCGCTCGATCCAAGTGTGGTCCCTACGGCCATCACGGATGGCCTCAAGGCGATCTACCGCCGCGACTCGACGATAGCCGCCACGCTATGCCAGTCTGAGATCACGCCGGCATACGACACGATTGGCATAGACACCGACGCCGAAGCCGTTCGGCGGGCGCTTGTGTATGAGGTGCATGCTCGCGGCGACGCCGACAAAAGCCTGGAGCCTTTCCTGGCTCGTACGGCGGAAAACGCCCTACGCCTCGCCACAATCGCCACGATCGGAATGGGCCAGCAGACTATCTCACATGACGTCATGCAATGGGCGGCTGATTTTTCCCGCTGGTCATCCGACCGGCTTGCCGACAGCGCTGGCCTATACATCGCCGACAGCGAGACTCAGGCGGCGGCTAATGCCATAAGGCGGGCGATCCATGAGCGTGGGGGGCGCATCCGACGCCGTGACCTGCTGCGTGCGCTAGGGCACCGCTACCGCAAGCGCGATATCGAGGAGACGATTACGTCTCTTGCAGACGCTGAGCAGATTGTGATTGAGCGGCTAACCCCAGCCGGGGGGGCTGGGGGCCGACCGGCATATTTCTATAAAATTTCTTCCTGATAAACGCGGACGGGGGCCAGTGACCCGCGCATAAACGCGGACGGGGTTCAAGCATTCCGGCTCTGAGCCGGCCTAAGCGCCCTGCTGATTCACAGGGCGCTCAAGTCGGATCAGTGTACCCCTCCGGGAAGCGGTGCGCCGTTCGTGCCACCACCTTCGCAGTGCGTCGGAACGTGGTCGCCGCGTGCGCGAATGGCTTCAACGGCCAGCCGCTTGCCGCGAGGCAGTAGCGCGCCGAGCAGAACCTTGAGGCCGTAGGTCGCATTGCAGTTGACCTCGACCGTCGCGAGAAAATGTTCGACGTTGTAAACGTCGTAGACTGCGCGGCCATAATCATTGAGCCGTTTGTTGCGAGCCGTGATCATCTCCGTATCCCCCTTGCCTTGATCTATCCGGCTCTGAGCCGGCCTAGGCCGCCATTAAGCGGCTCGGACTGCGTCAGGCATCCTCGACGATTTCGCCGAATGTCGCCGCACTATCCCTTGGGCGAACTTCAAGCTCGAATTGTCGGTAAGCAGCGGCCGTCATAACTGCAATCTGCGCTGAAAGCTTCTTTCGCGCCTGTTGTCGCACAATCGGTGTTTTCGCTGTGTGAGCAAGACGACGCAAACGCAACGCCTCTTTTACAACCTGGAACATCTCCGTATCCCCCTTGCCTTGATCGTGAGTACATGATATTGGAAACCTATGAGGTTGTCAATATCAAAAACTCAGTCTGGCAAGAAAAATAGGGGCGGACGGCCTCGGACAGACGCCAAGCCGATCATGTTGAGGCTTATGCCGAGCGACTATAAGGCGCTAAAGCGCTGGATCGGTACGCAGGACATATCCGATCCCGAGGCCATCCGCCGCCTGCTCCGATCGCACCCGGAGCTGAAACAGGACTAATCCTACCCCTCTTCGGCCCCCAGGCAAGGCGCTAGAGAGAGCCCTAGGTGGCCCCTGGCCCGCCGGCCGAGTGCATATCCCCATAAAATTTCTTCCTGCCAAAACCTCTGCCAAAAGGGGTTTTGGCAGTGACAAAACCTCGGGCTAGCCCGGGTTTTGTCAGTTTTGGCAGAGTTTTGGCAGGAGTTTTGGCAGTAGGTTTGTTCATGGTATGTTCTGCCTAAGTAATTGAATATAATAATATATTTTTTTATAGAGAGGTTTTGTCAGTTTTGGCAGTAGATTTTGATAGACCCATATATTTTGGAGAATTTTGGGGGGGTATAAAGAGGCGCATGCCAAAACTGCCAAAACCCTCCCCAGGGCGAGAGCCGCCTCCAGCCCTTGCCTCCACGGCCGACTCGTGGCATTGCCCCGATCGCGCACTCCACGACCGCCGGGGGCCTCACATGAGGCGCACCCCGACGATGATGACACGAGCCAAAGGCCGACCACGCAAATCAGGCGCCCGCTACCCCGGCGGGCAACTGCGGCAAGAATTGCCCGGAGCGCTGCTCCGGCGAGTGCTCGATCACGCCAAAGACGCCAGGATCGGCTCCCAACTCGGAAGGCTAGCGCTCAGCCACGAAATCTCCACACGTCAATTCGAGGCAGGGGTCACGTTTGCCCGTCTGTTCGACGACTACGCCAGAATTATGGGATTCCCGCCTCGCACAGCTTCAGGGATTGATCTAAACAGGGTCCCCGGTAAGGGGCTAGCTGAGGTGGACCAAAAGCGCGTCAGCGCCGTCCGTGGGCGCTATGAGGCGGCGCGCAATGTGCTGGAGGCGGTCGGGGCGACCGAAATCGTCGTCTCCGTATGCGTGGATGACGAAGCGCCCCTATGGGGAGAAAAATCGTCATTACTCTGTGGACTAAGCGCCCTCGCCACCGCGTTTTTCATTGACAAATCACCACGGGGTTGACTAACAAAATGCCATCCTCAAAAAAATCTGCCTACACATGCTCCACCTGCCGATATTTCGCCCAGGGCGACGGGCAGGCGTCGCACTGCCGGCGATATCCGCCGCTGCCCCTCAGCGCAGAGCAAAGCTCGTTTGCCTTAACGCGCGAAGATGTTTGGTGCGGGGAGTGGAACAAGGTTCTGAAAACAAAAGAAAAAATAACTATAGAAATGCAGAGCAAAAAAATCAGCAATGACATTCGACGGAACGTTCCGCGGACCCGGCCGGCCAAAAGGAACAAGCGGTCCGCAGTACAAGCATAAGCGCACGCGCGCGCGTGTGCTGGCGCGCGAGAAGGCTTTCGCTAAGGCAGAAGACCGCTTGCCTTTGAAATTTAAGGGAAATTCGCTCGCTCTGTTGCAGGTTGTCTATGCCGATACATCGCTCGACCTCAAGACGCGCATCGACGCGGCCGGCAAGGCTTTGCCTTATGAGGTCGCCCGCCCCGAGGTCAAACAGGCCGCGCCCGACGTGGTGCCTCTGCACGAGCGCCTGAAGGAATACGCGCGCGAGAAGGCGATCACCTCATCGGACGGCAAGGTCGTCGACATGAGGGGAAAATAAATGAGCTCTGAGGAATTGCAGGCTGAAATCGCTGCACTATTTTGCGGCGAGACGGTCGGTGATTGCCTCGATGCGCTGTGTCGACAATTCGCAGCATGTGTCATCGTCGCTGCCGACGACATCGGCGCGGCGGATCGCGCGACCGCGGAATTGGCCGCGCGGACGCGTGGCTACATCCATGCGTATCTAGCGGCGATCGAGCGTATGGACAATCGACATTGACCCTTTCAGCTCGTGTCCAGGATTACGCCGCGGTCGATGACCGGATGCGGCGGGACCTGCGCCACTATTGCGCGTCGATGGTGGCGATTCAGACAAAATCCGGGGACCTCCAGCCGTTCGTTTGGCGGGAGGCTCAGGCGCAGTTACACGACAAGCTCGAGCGCCAGCTAGATGCGCGGGGACTGGTTAGGGCGATCGTGCTCAAGGCACGCCGCCTCGGTATATCAACCTATGTGGGCGCGCGTTTCTATCATCACGCGACGCTCAATCTCGGGAAAAACGCATTCATCCTGACGCACGAAGATAAGTCGACGCAGGAGCTTTTCGATCTTGTTCGCCGCATCCACGAGCACATGCCAGCGGATTACCGGCCTGATACGTCGGCTAAAAACGCCAACGAACTCTCATTCGACGGGCTCGACGGCGGCTACCGCGTCGGGACCGCAAAGAACGTCCACGGCCTCGGGCGCGGGCTGACGCTGCAATTGCTGCACGGATCGGAGGTCGCATTCTGGCCTAGGGCAGAGCAGCACTTCGCCGGCGCGATCAAGACGGTATCGCTAGTCGATGGTACCGAGGTTATCCTTGAGAGCACTGCCAACGGCGTCGGCGGCGCATTCTACGACCAATGGGGCCTCGCCGAGCGCGGGCAGAGCGATTTCGTGCCGATCTTCCTGCCGTGGTCGATCGACCCGGATAACGCTAGGTCATTGCCGTCAGATTACGAACCCTCGACCGAGGAGCAGGACTACCAGCGCCTACACAATCTCACCGACGAGCAAACATGTTGGGCGCACTTCGAGAACATCGCTCTCGGCGGCGAACCTGGGAAACTCTGCGCGCTATTCCGCCAGGAGAACCCGGCGACCTCAGCCGAGGCATTCCAGACCTCTGGCGACGATAGCTATATTCCGCCCGAGGCGGTGTTGCGTGCCAGGCGGCTGACGATCGACGACCGAACCTACGCTGGCCTGCCGCGTGTACTTGGCGTAGATGTCGCCCGAGGAGGCGCTGACAGGACACGGATAATCGACAGGCAAGGGCGGAAAGCGGGCCGCATCGACAAGGCGCTACATACGGACGATCTGATGCAGGTTGCCCATGCTGTCATGACGCTGCTGCGCGATAACTCTGACATCCGGAGGGCCTACATAGATATTACGGGCGTTGGCGCCGGCGTCTATGATATCTGTCGCGCCAATGGTTTCGGCCCACGCGTCGCCGGCGTCAATTTCGGCGAGGGCGCGCAGGACCCGGATCGCTACAAGAACAGGCGCGCGGAGATGTGGGGGCGGATGAAGGCATGGATGCTCGACGCCGGCGGCGCCGGCATCCCCGACGATGACGAGTGGCATCGGCATATCACCGGACCGTCCTACAAGTATGACGCCAACAGCCGCCTCCAGATCGAGCCGAAAGAGGACATCAAGAAGCGGCTGGGGTTCTCGCCCGACGTGGGCGATGCGCTAGGGCTGACGTTCGCCGAAGTCCTCCCCGTACAGGAGCCCGACCGCACGCCGAAGTGGTTGCGGGAGCACCTAGACGGAAACGATGACGGCGGGAGTTGGATCACAAGGTAAGGCCGTGCTATTAGATATGTCGGCATTCGACATAGGGTTCACTGATGAAAATCCACCGCGACACGCATTACGACAGGGTGTCCGATAGCATCGCCGTAATTCTCAAGCGGAACATGCATGATCAGTACGATGACGAGTTAGGGCGCGATATCGTCGGTCAGATCGTTGAGGCGGTTTACGATTACTTCGGACCGCTGACGTGCGCCGTCCCATTTTCGATTGTCGGCAAGGCGAAGCTCAAGGCCAAGAAGCTTAAAGCCAAAGCCCAGGATCGTGCGCAAGAGATCATCAGTATGGCCGCGGCGCACGCGGCGCAGATTGGCATCGCCGCGAAGGAGCACGCCGACCGCTTCGTCCAGGATGCGGCGCAACAGGCCATAAGCGACGCCGCGAACCGCGAGGCGGCTACTCGCGAGGACAACGCCGAGGTTGAGTCTCTGAAAGAGCAGATTGAATATTTGACGAAGCGGAGAGACGATCTAAAGCGAGAAATCGCCTCTCTTATGAGAGAGCGCCGTGAGCGCCGAAGCCCAACGGATTCTGACACTTAGTTGCAGATGAACGTCCAGCGGCAGTTACGGCCATGCTCATCGCAGACGCATGGACCGACCTGGCACCCGAGCGGCGGGAGCGGCGGTAGACCACACGCTAAGTTCTGAGCCTGGATCACCGGCGTCATGGGCGGCGGCGACGCCTGTACTTGCGCGGCGACGAGGCACAGCAATCCTAAACAGGTATTCATGATCATCCCTTTCCTGTGGTCGCGGGAGGGGAGCCTATTCCAACAAGGAGACAGCGACAATGGCTTTGGTCGACACTATTCGGGCGGCTCTCGGGACCGCTTGGCACGTAGGATCGGAGGCGTTCTATTCAGCGCTGCTCCCGGCGACTGACGGAACTGTGGAGGCGAGCAAGCCCATCACGGCCGACTCCAACAAGGATGTGACCGGCCTTCGCCATCTCACCACGACTGGCACGCTTACGGTCGGCGCCAACGCTACCGATAAGGTCGCCATCAAGGGCATCTACATGAGCCCGGCTGCCGTGGTGGTGGCCGTGCCGACCATTGCCAATGACGCAGCCGAAAATGCCGATAGCGCGGCTGTAGATGTGTCGGCCGCGTTTGCGATCCAGCCGGCGGTCGGCGACGCTGTGATTGCCATCCCCCTCGAGGCGCTCCCGACTGATTGTCTTCTGGCTGGAGCCTATGTGACTAACACCGACGAGATCACCGTCACATTCGCGTCGAAGGAGGGTGGCGGCGGCGTCACGGGGGCGAACAAGAACTTTAAGTTCTTGGTCATTGACCTGACCTAAGGCGCATCGTCATGCAGTCTGTTACGATCAGCAAGACGCCAGCGGTCCAGGCGACGCCGGATTATTCTATCGGCGACGTGATCGGCGGTGTCATGACGCTAAGCGGCGCAGTCGCTTTCCCTGGTGACGGTGGGGTGATTGAGCACGCCGCAGCATATGTTGCGATCGACGCCTCGTTGCTGCCGCTCGCCGTTCTCGTCTTCAATGCCAATCCGACCGCATCGACAACGACGGAAAACGGCACTTTTGCTCTACATGCTAACGACGCTGCAAAGCTGGTGGGGGTTCTTGACCTAGACCAAGTGGCGGACCTCGGAACGCCGGTCATTCTGTATACGGCTAGCGCGCATGTCCCGTTCACTGTTCCGGCCGGGAAAGACCTCTATGCGGTAGCCATCGCATCCGGGACCATGAATCTCGGCTCGACCTCCGATCTGACCTTCGTATTCGGCATCCGGCGGGATCGGGACCAGTAGAGTGGCTCAATCCTATGTCGCGTTCGGAGGCGCGGAGACATCGCGTCGATTGGCAGCAGACGGCCAAGGGACGCTTGCATCTCCTCTTGTCCCGCTGTTTGGCTTTGGTGACACGGCCGCCATTGACGCATTCGGGCGGCTGCGCGTTTCCACCCCCGAGTATGTGTTTGACGCGCAACTGACCTATGACCTGCAGCCCTTGCTGTATGAACAGGTCACGGCGCAGTCAGGCGCGACGATCACGCATGATGCGACTAATCGCTGCGCGCTGATGACGTTCGCCTCGACGCCGACAGGCGGCGCGGCGTACATGCAGAGCTTTGAGCATTTCAGGTATCAGCCTGGGCGCTCGCAACTCGCGTTGATCACGTTCAATTTCGGCGGCGGTGTCGCCAACGTGCTGAAGTTCGCGGGGATATCGGCCGGAGCTACGAACGGGATAGAGCTTCAGCTTAATGGCACGTCGCCGCGTGTTGCGCTCTACAGCGACACGACTGCCGGTGATCAAATGATTGCGCAAGCGGCATGGGACGATCCGTTAGACGGAACGGGGCCGAGCGGTATCACGGTCGACTGGACAAAAGCGCAAATCCTTGTGATCGATTTCCAAGCGCTATATGTCGGTCGCGTTCGCCTTGCTCTCGATATTGACGGTGTATTCATTCCGTTCTGCTCGATTCGTAATGCCAATTCACTGGCATATCCCTACATTCAAACGGCGAATCTTCCTATCCGATGCGGCATGACTTGCACAGGCACCGTATCAACGACGATGCAGTTCATTTGCGCGTCGGTGATATCAGAAGGCGGAACAATCGATCCGCAGGGCTTTGAGCACTCGCTTGATGTGGCCGGCACTGGCGGCAGCGATGCGCGCGCGCATATCCTATCGCTGCGACCGAAAGCGACGTTCAACTCGATCGCCAATCGCAGCAAAATCATCATCGAAAGCCTGGACTTTATCGTCAACTCAGGGACGAACAACGCCAAGTTCGAGCTTGTGCTGGGGCAAGCGATCAGCGGAACGACCACATTCTCGGATGTGAACTCGACATATTCTGCGATGGAATACAACACGGCGGGCACCATCAGCGGCTCCCCGACAATTGTGCTTTTCTCTGGCTATGCATCCGCTACGGGGTCGGCGCGCGTGACGGCGCCGCGCAAGGTGGGGCTGCGCTATCCGATCACACTGAATGCGGCTGGTGCCGCGCGTTCGCTCGGCACGCTCTCGGTGTTGGCTACAGGGTACACAGGGACGGCGCCGTGCCGCGTGACTATTAACTGGCGGGAGGTCCGATGAAGTTCGGTCCGGTTCCTCCTAAGAGCATTCCTAAGCAGGATAACGCAAGAGTTTTACTATTGGCCGAACGCTGGCAGCGCGCAACCTGGGCACATGAGCGCTGGGCCGAGCCGGCGAAGGAGGCCGTCAATTTTTTCGAGGGGCGTCAATACACTGATGATGAGCTCGCTATTCTCAAGCGAGCGAAGCGACCAGCGCTGAAGTTCAACGTCATCGCGCCGATCGTTAGGCTCGTCATAGGCTATCACTCAAACAACAAGACGAACATCGTATTCAACGCCATGGACACGCGGCCGGACAACGAGGCCGTAGCCGAAGCTCTGAAGAAAATCGAGATATCGATTGCCAATTCGTCGCAACTTGATTTCGTTGATCCTGAAGTTTTCCTTGACGGGCTTATAAGCGGCCGCGGCTGGTTCGACACACGGCTAGACTTTGAGAACAACGACCTCGGCGAATGCAAGACCACATCGCTCGATCCATTCTCGGTCAAGGTCGATCCTGACGCTGACACGTATGATCCGAACGAAAGCGCGTCGTTCATGATGTACGATAAGCGCGTCTCGATAGACGAGATTGAGGCCGCGTTCGGCAAGCAAGTTTCCGACCTGATGAAGCCGTGGACGCTTGGGCAGACGCCGCTCGCGCCGGTGACTTCGATCGTGATCAACGACGAAGTAACGCCTATTAGGTATTTCGGGCAGCGCGAGGAGACTGATACAGATTATTGGGACACGTTCTATTCGCTCGCTGGAGATTTTGTTGATACGAGCCGCAAAACGATGCGGATTACGGAGTGCCAGCACAAGGTCCGCGAACCGCGCAATGTGATGATCGATCTGGAAACAGGCGACAAGCAGGTGCTACCGGTCGATTGGGGACAGGACAAGATTCAGAAGGCGTTGCTGTATGCCGAGACTGTCGGCAACCCGTGCATCGTGCAGAAGCGCATAGTCGAGCGCATTCAATGGACAACGATTTGCGCCGACATGATCCTATACGACGAGCCGAGTTTTTACGACGGCTATACGATGACGGGGTTCTTCCCGTACTTCCGTCGCGGTGTGACGCGCGGCATGGTCGAGGACTTGGTTGATCCGCAGCGCGAGAAGAACAAGACGCGATCAAGCCGCGTCGAGATCGAGAGCAAGACCGCTAACGGCGGGTGGCTGACGCACGAGGACTCGCTTGATCCTCTACAAGAGGCCCAACTGAGAAAGTTCGGGAGTGCCCCTGGCGTCCATATCAAGTGGAAGGGCACCATTCCTCCGCAGCAAATCAATGCGTCGCCGCCGAGCTCGGCATATGAGCGACTGGAAATTCAGTCCGACAATGACGTGCGGAACATCTCAGGCGTTAATGAAAGCGCGCTTGGTGAGACAGACGTTAGCAACCAATCCGGCCGCGCCATTGAGGCGAGACAGAGACAGGCTGTCGTCTCGGTCAAGATGTACATGGAGGCATTCCGACGGACAAAGCAACTGGTCGGAAAGAGACATCTTAACATCATCCAGCGCTACTACACCGAGCCGCGCATTTACCGGGTGACGGGCGATGACGGGAATATGGAGCAGGTCGTCATCAACCAGATGCTACAAGACCCTGCGTCTGGCGCGAAGCGCATCATCAATGATGTGACGGTCGGAAAATACGCCGTTGTGGTCGACGAGACTCCGATCAACGCCACGTTCGCGGCGGCGCAATATGAAGAAATGATGGCGCTGCTCGAGAAAATAGCGCCGGTGCTAGGTCCGTCTCTGCCGATGCTCGCCGATCTAATCATCGGCATGTCTAGCCTCCCGCGCAAGAGCGAGTGGATTCAGCGGTTGCAGCAGATTGGAGCCGTCCCTCAACCGGCTGGGTTGATGCCGCCTGGACAGCCTGGACAGCCCATGCCGCCTGGACAGCCCATGCCGCCTGGGCAGACCGGTCCTACGGGACAGCCGGGGCCGCCCATTCCGCCTCAAATGGCTCCACCCGGCGCTCCTCCGCAGGGCGCTCCTCCGCAGGGCGTGCCTATGCCGCCTAACGTGGTCCCATTCTCAGCAGGTGCATGATGGCTGATCCCTACGAGGTAATTCGCAAGTATGGCGGCAGGAAGCTGACCAAGAAGGAAGTTGACGAGATGATCCGAGAGGTTGGATCGGAAACGGATGACTACGGAACGGACGTGTTCAAGACGATCGATCTCGTCAACTCAGCCAATAAGGAACCGAGCGGAATCGGCATTGGCGTTTCCAAGCCAATGACCAAGCTCGGGACGATGGAATGAGCACAGGCATCCCGCCTGTCACTGAAGAGCGAGAAGATGGCGAAGAAAAAGGGCGGCAAGAAGTGCTGACTGCGCTCCCGCGCACGAAGCGCGCAGGACGCATCGAACAGGAGGCCGGCGCGCTCGCGCCGTTCTCCGCTTAGCAGGTGGGAGAATCGGCATATGAGGATTGGGGAACAGGACATAATCTCGACGGCGCTTCTGCGACGCTTTCAGGTCGAGGGCGAGTTTGGCGGGGCGGATGGGAGACACTTCGGCATCGTCATGCGCGATGACGGTAGTTTGCTTACGCATAATCCTGGCTCGCCCGATCTCGATCCGTATCAGACTGCATGGGCCTATGACATTCTGAAACTACTCAACCGAGAACTTCATCATGACGGCGCTTGGGTCATCGTGTTCACGCATCCGACGCCGTGGAATGAGATGGAGACGATCCGGTTTAGTGGCGAAAGTGAATATGATCGTTATGCCATAATCTGGCTCGATCAGGACGGCGATCCGCAATTCTCCGTCGAGTGGGAAAAGGGCACGGGAGAGCTTCGGGACTTCATGGACATTCTGCGGCAGGGTCGCACAGCCACGCTAGCGAAATGTGAAAGCGCTTGGCAAACCTGGAACTTACATATGCGGCATGTGCTCCAACCGACCGAGGGTCAGCTATATCGGCGCGCCAAGGGCGAGCGTCGACCGAGCGCGCGATAATATGCACATCAGTTTGTTTGATTGGGCCGCCGCGTTGTTCTTCGCGGCGTTCTTAGCCACGTTCGTCGTCATGATCGTTGAGGCATACAACGACATACCGGATTGGTGGAAGTGATGCCTACCGAAGTCGTCGCGAAATGGATGATTGAGCGCGGCTACGCGACGGGACGCGGCGACAAGATAGAAGATATGCTTGCTGAATTGGAGTGGCAGGCAAAGGAGCGCGGCATTCGCGAAGCCAACAGCAAGCCGCATCAGTTCATGGCTATCAAGCGCAGCTAAGCTTGATGTAACAGTTTTCGCTACTGCCGCAGGCGCATCGCCGGGCAGGAGCGCACCCGCATGCGGCCAGCGACATGGCCGCCGCCGCCGCCGGGCGTGACGGGCGCTACCGCACATCACGCGACAGGAGATGACTACGTGACCCTTCAGGATGGGAATGAACCTGCATTGCTGAACGACGGAGACGACAAGACGGCAGAACAGCCGGCGACTATTGTCGATGTCGACCTGCAAGAACTCAACGAAGCCCGCGCAGCCGCCAAAGCCGAGGAGGAGGCGAAGGGCCAAGACGAGGGACAGCAGGAGGAAACTCCCGAAGCACCCGCCGACGAGACGCCGCCACAGGACCAGAGCAAGGGCAAACAGCCCGCGCCGATGATCCCCAAGGCTCGGCTCGACGAAGTGCTGAGTGAACGGGACAAGCATTTGCAGGAGGCCGCGTACTGGCGCGGCGTTGCTGAAAGCCGTGTGGGCAAGCCCACGGACGGACAGCCGCCGCAAGAGCCGCCGATTACGCCGGAGCAGCACCTAGCGGCGATCCGTCTACAGCAGGAAGCCCTCGCCAAGAAGTTCGACGAGGGCGAACTGACGATGACGGATTACGTCAAGCAAAGCCATGCGCTTGATGACTTGGCGCAGAGCGTCCGCGAGGACGCCCTGTTGGCAAAGGTGAAGCCGGCTGCTCAGCCAAACAGCAGTGATGATTTCGGTCTTGCGTCAGAAACGGCTCGGCTCGAGGAAGCTCACCCGTGGGTGAAGGTCCTCGAGCAGATACCGAACAACGATGCTGATTGGAATTACCTGCGTGGCGTGGCTATCAGCAATCTCGCAT
>ERZ724505.567-NODE-567-length-23321-cov-6.208029_pt1 | contig 23321 bp, 35 predicted proteins | sample MGYA00376038_ERZ724505 | MGnify/ENA primary metagenome ERZ724505 (study PRJEB28724, sample SAMN07190884) | wastewater metagenome | isolation source: effluent of sewage treatment plant in Hong Hong | place: Hong Kong | collected 2016-03-17 ...
GAAAGCACCAGGGCACCGGCAGGTTCAGCACAGTGCAGGAGAAGCAGATCGCCTGGGTCTGAAACGACAAGGGACGTTCTGGGTTCTTCGGTTGCACTCACCGGGGGGTGAGTGCTTCCGTGGAGATCAGAGAACCAACGGCTCCCCCTGGCATAGAGGGTAGGGTACACAGCCCTGCCTCTATCGTGTCCTACTTGTGTACATGGGAGGTTGATACAGCACATGTTCGGTCCTCAACGTCAGGCACGCGCTACGTGCCTGCTGGCACCCGGTGACCGCGTAGTGGTCGCCGATTCTCTCGGGTGGCGGCAGTCCGCCACCGTGGACGAGGTGTCCTATCTGGGCGAGTCCGCCACGGGTAGGCGCCTGTATGGGGTGAGCGTGAAGCATCTGAACGAGCGCTACTACTCCGTCGCGGACGCCGACCACGTGTGGCCGCTGGCCTACGCCTGAAACATCCATCCTACGGAACGGGAGTGCTGGAAAAACACGAGAAAATCCATGTAGTGATTGCTTGAGGCCTCCACCTACCAGTGGAGGCCTCTTGTTGTCCCTACAAGGGGAAAAAGAGCCAAAAACCAGGGAAACAAGAGAGAAGGGCATGATGCAGACACACAACGGGGAATCACGGGTCCTGGGGTCCATCCCCATGCCCCCACAGCAATGGAAGCCGGAAGTGCACCTCGGGTCCTGGGTTCGGGAGCAGGAGCACGCCGAAACAGCACGAGAACTGGACCTGCTGAGACAGGACCACGGCTACGTGTCGCCCTGTCAGATGGCGCCCGAGTTGTGGGATGGCATGGCCACTGAAGGTGGCTCCACGAGTGACCTCGTGGACCGGCACTTGGCAGCCCGCGAAGGCTGCTCTACGTGCATGTTCATGAACGACTGCGCACCACTGCGCAGTGATCCGTCCCTTCGAGGGACGGTGGCTGGTGTCCTCGTCGGTAAAGGCGAGGCGTATGACCGTGCACGGGCACAGGTTGCCCGTGCCGACAGGATGGGATGTGTGGCATGAACAAGGACAAGGTGAATGGTCTCGGTCTGAAGGCCGGCGACAGGGTACGCATCGTCATCGAGGACAAGGTGGAAATGGCATTCCCGAGTGGAGCACTGGACACCGTGTGCAACAACTTCTCGGGAAGCGATAACCAGATCGTGTCGATCGAGAAGATCAGCCGGCCCCTCCCGACGGAGCCTGGGGCCACGTTCCGGGCACGGGTGACGTTCAACAGCAGCATATGGGACGATTACGAGTCCCTGGTCTTCGTCAGGGTCAGCCATGACGGCACCCCCGTCTACATCCCGACAGAAACCGAGCACGCCGCATTCTGGGGTCATGACGTCGCGGACGGCGACGTCACCGTGGAGGTGCTCGACTGAGATGAACGGGGAGGAGAAGAAAGCCGTCATCGCAGTCCTCGAAGCCGAACACCCATCAGCGGAAGAGGCCTGCAAGGCCACCTATGACACCGTCCTGGACGTCCTGAGGCAACGGGACTGCTACGTGGTCGGAGTCAACATCGGGACCCTGGAAGAACCATTCTGGGTGCCCTTTGGGCCGTTCTGGGGGATGCCGGCGGCGTCCAAGTTCCGCAGGCAGGTCGGGTTGTCGAAGACGGACATCAGGCCCGTGTACGGGCCGGCGAGGCTCACCCTGGACACGTCCACGAGGAAACGCTGCCCGAACCCCGAATGCGAGCATCCATGGCTCGCGCACTCTTACGGCACGGAGTGCGTCGTGCCCGGGTGTACGTGCACGATGACGTGGAGTGCGCGGGGGTGGGCGGGGGAATGAGCAGGAATGGAATTGGCCCGGTCCCCGTGAGGGGCCGGGCCTTTTCCTGTTTGTGTCGCTATTGTCAGCCGGTGATCTCCGCATAGGGACCGATCGGTCTACGTGCCCCGGGACGTTCCCGTAGACGCGTCTCGATCCATTCCTCGTCCAGGTCCTGCGGTGCAGGACCACCCAGATAGTCGATGAGCTTCCGAGTTGCAGCCTTCAGGCGGTTGCTCACGGTCTGTTGTGTCGCGTTGAGCATGTCAGCGATTTCTTCTTGCGTCATGTCCTCGCAGTAGTAGTCGGTCAGCAGCTCACGCTGCTGCTCCGTGAGCCCTGACTTCTCCCACGCCTGCGTCATATCGGCGAGCAATGCCAGCCAGTTGCCACCCTCGGACGGGTCGGTACGCTGGGCGATCTCCTGTTGAGCCCAGGCGGGGGGCTCCGTGGTGCCGGACACTACGGCCGGCAGGGCCAAGGCGATCTGTGCGCAGCCATAGGAGTACTGGTCGGACGCCTCGTAGCCGAGCCGGTGCGCACGCTCCTTCATCGCAATTGTTTTGACGTGATCCCCCGCCTCCCGGATCAAGTTGTACGCGAGAAGATCAGGATCTTTGTCTTCGCGCTCCACCCTGTTCGGGTGGTCGTAGATCCAGAGCCATGCCTCCTGGGACATGTCCTCACGACTCATGTCTCGCCAGTGATGCTCGCTCGCCCGCTTCACGGCAGCACGAACGATGGACTCCAGATTGATCTGCTCAGACATCTTTGTCCTCTTCCTCCTGGCGGCTGTATTCAATGGCCTCGGCCACCCGATGTGCCCTGCTGGCGAACTCGGCGACCGTCTTCAGTGCCCCTTCGACGCCGGACATGGCCGGCGTGCGCCACTGGATCGTCCTGAAGACGAGCGGGAAGATGTCCGCCCGGGAGACACGAGGGAAGCCTTCGGCGGCACCCTCTGAAACCTCCAGCGCGACCTCTCTCAAGGTCGCGTGCGCCTTCTCGTCAAGCGGCACCCCGCAGACGTGCAGCACGGCGACGTCCACCACCGAAGGCCACACCTCGCCGGAATTACGGCAGGCTGAGCATCTCGGGCTTCGCCCGGAGGCCCATCCTCCACAGAGCGGGAACTTCTCGATCGGTTTCTGCCGGAAGCATTGAGTGCAGACGGCATCTCCGTCGTTGTCGGCAATCATGAAATACTCCTCAAAGGAACACCACTCTCGCGAGTGGTGGCGGTGGACCACGACTTGCAGTCCTGACACTGCAGCCGGCGGTAGCGGCCAGTGGCCGCGACGCGGTACCCACGGGACTGCAAGTGCGTCGACGCACACTTGGGGCAGGCGTTCCCTTGAATGCCGTCGATCAGAGGCACTGATGGGTGCCCGACAATCCACGGCAACAGCCGGTCATAGAGTGCCTCTGTCAGGAGGACGTCTTGGCGGTTGTAGCGCCGCATCCTGCCCCAGGCGGCAGCATCGCCGGCCATGCATTTCGTCCACAGGGAGTGGCCTTCGTGCTTCACCTTTGCGCCGACGCCGAGCTGCTGGGCGACGTGGTCCAGCTTGTTGCTGGCAAACCGTGCCGCCTTCCGTACCGTCTTCAGTAGGTCGATCTGGACGAACGGGGATGGCGGGGCCATCCCGGCGAGCATGAATTCACGGTTCAGGTGAGGAATATCGAACCGGGTGCCGTTCCAGTGCACGACAGCATCAGCTTCATCGAGAAGCTGATGTGCTTTCTCGATCATCACGTCGTGGCCGTGGTGGTGGTCGCTGTAGTAGTGCACCTTCTTCTCGCCGTGGAACTTGCCGGCGAAACACATCACGGACGACACTTCTCGCAGTTGTGAGAGGCCGACGTTCACGTTCCACAGTGACCATACGTCGGCCAGGTTGGGTGTGAGTTCGATGTCCAGGACCAGGGCCTTCATCAGTCTTCGTCCTCATGGTCGGGGAGCTGCTGGGCAGCTCCAATAGCGCGGTACTCATCGAGTGCCGTCTCCAGTAGCCCCCGGTCCTGCACGTAATGTGTGTGCCTGCTCGCCGTAGCGGCGACACCTTTCGTTCCCTCTTCGTCCTCATAGGACGCCACCAGGACATAGCCGGTGATGAGTGGAGTGAAATCCCCGTAGCGGCTCCGCAGGAGCTGTCGTGCAAGGAAAAGGTCGAGCGGTTCTTCGTTGTCGGAGGTTGGGACGTCTGCGTCCCAAACGATGCCGGCCGCAGGGAGCTTCGGCTCCTGCGGCTCGGGCAACTCCGCTGTAGCAGCGGACATCAGAGATCCTTCCTGGATTGGAGCCAGGCGTAGAGGATGAAGCAGCCAGAGGCGAAGCCGACTACGTAGAAGCAGGCCGTGAGGAACATCAGAACGTGTTCACCTGCACATTCCCGCTACCGATCTGAACCCCGCGGTTGGGGGCACGCCAGCCGGCGATCACGAGGTGATCGAGGATCTCCTCCGCCGCAGTGAGGCGATTGGGCCAGTTCGGATCGGTCGTAGCGTCGCCGATGAGAACGGCGATCTCTTTAACCAGGCCTGCGTCGTGCTCAATCTTGGTCAGCATCGAATCCTCCGATCAGAACGGCGGAAGGCCGTCAAGGGTGAACGTGTAGGTGGCCGGGCAACGCGCAGAGTCGGGGTCCGGCTCGTAGCTCAAGGTCAACTTCCCGTCCGAGAGCTCGTACGAGTAAAGGCCGCCGTCGCGACCTCCGATGTAAAAGCTGCCGCTACCCACGAAAAGGTGATGGAGAAACTCCTCCAGGCTCATCGGTTCCCTGCTCTGTTTCTTGACTCCCATGTTCACAGTCCCATCAGTTTGTCGAGGGCAGCCTTGCCGCCTCTCACGTACACGGAATTGACGTCTTCCCCTGCCTCCATTGTAATAACCGTGGAAACAGGAAGTGACACTGAAACATCCTTTGCGAACTGCTTGCCCGCATTGTCCCCATCACCGAAAACGAAAATCCTGCGGAAACCCGCGAACATTCTCGGATGATGCAACTTCCAGGCACTGGCCCCCGTCACGCCGACAGCGTGACGACCACACTGCTCCAAGGTGACCGCATCGATCTCCCCCTCCGTGATACAGATCGTGTCGCCCGCCTCATGTATCGCCCGGATGTTGAACAGGCGTGTCTCCTGACCACCCATGCCCAGATACTTGCTGTGACCAGCCTCCTTGCAGTCGTGGGCCTCGATGCAGCGGAAACGCAGCGCATACGGCATCGAGTCGTGGCCGAGAGACGGAATGACGAGGCGACCTATATACGGCTCATGGCCCGCCGAAGCTGGGGCGCTGACGTGCCCCAGCCGCATCCTCACGACGGTATCGAGGTCGATACCCCGGGCCTGCAGGTACGGCATCACCTGCTCCCGGTCGCCCTCGTAGGCGACCAGGGCTGACTCCAGTGAGGTCTTGAATTCTGCGTTCAGCGGCAGCACGAGCGATCCCTTCCCTTGCCATGACGAGTTGCGTGGGTCCACCACCGAAACCGCACGCCATGCAACACAACACCTGCTTGTCCAGGTTCAGTGATGCACTGGCGTGCGCGTCTTCATGTATGGGACACCTGACGGCCTGCTCTCCCATACGGGAGAGCTGATAGCGCACGTCATAGGCGTCCAGGATGGCCTCAAGAACTGACACGTTCCCGCTGCCGGTCACGGCACGCCTTACGCAAAAGCGGCCAACGCTCCCCGAAGCGGACAGCCCCCTCGTGTCCCTGCGCGTCCTTGTGGGCTACGGCGGCATCCCATTGCGGGATCATCTCCGCGACAGCATCGACGAATGCTTCCTTCTCCCACATCGTCAACGTGTCAGGGTCGATTGTGCCGGCGAGGGCACGATCGACAGCGACACCATCGATATCGGGACGATACTTGTCCGGGCTGTTCAGCCAAAGACTTGCGGTACGGCGCTCACACTTGACGGCCTTACCGATCTGGAGGTAAGTCCAGTCCGGGTGTTCTTTCGCGAGGCGGTACGCCTCGACCACCTTGTGGTATGGGGTGCGCGTCATCAGGAATCCAATCCGAGGAAATGGTCCAGGGTCATAACCACGTAGGCCTTACCGACAGGATGATTGCGCCGTTTGATGACGGCGCACCAGTCCACGTCATATGCAGGCAGGCCACGCCGCGTGGCATAGTTACCGGCCTCACTCTCCGCCTCCTGCACATAGCTGGCGAGGTTCATCTGTTTCTCGGCTTTCGCCTCGATGACCAGTGCCCTACTCGGCCAGTTCCCCGTAACCACGATGTCGCCTTCGTCGTTGGTGCCGGCCAGGCGCAGCCGCTCAGCCTTGTGGCCGGTGCTGCGCAGATAGTTCAGGAGGGTCGTCTCCCACAGTGCACCGGCACGGCGATTCCTAGTCTGCTGAGTAGTCACCAGCCACCTCCGTAAAGACAGGGAAGGAAAGAAGCCCTCGCCGGATCAGCCGAGAGCAAGAAAGTCTGCTGACCCGTGGGGTCTGACGGACCACCACGGTTCTTCACCACGGCGATATAGAAGAGCCGCTCGGTAGGGTCGAACGCCACCGACAGGATGCGTTCAGGTAGCTTCGCTACCTTCCCGTCCAGATCAGTGCGCGGCTGAGGCCGCAACGGGTTCCCCACTTCCCGCATGTGGTGCAGCACGATCACGGCCGCACCCGTTTCACGGGACAACCGGTGCAACTCTTTGCTGATGAGCCGCATCCCCGAATACTCCTCCCCCATCTCCGCCTCCACGTTGACGAGGTTGTCGACGAGGATCACCCGGGGGAACCGGTCCCACAGTTCGATGTATGCCTCCAACTCTTCGGCGATGTCGCCGAGAGTCGGCCCAGAATCGAAACAGAAGTGGATCTGGGAGTCTTTCAGGTACCGCTCGTAGTATTCTTCCCCGCCGTTTTCCAGAGCCTCCACGATCTGGTCGGTGAGGTACCCGGTGCGTTCGGCGATCAGCCGAGTGATCGCGGTGTTGCTGTCGGAGTCTGCACAGAAGTACAGGGTGGGGATTCCCATGTTGGTGACGTACCATTGAGCGAACATGGATTTGAGGCTTCCTGGCTGGCCGGCGATCATCATGACCTGACCGGCCCGAGGCCGGAACCCATAGTCGTAAAGACTTTTCAGGGCTCCGACCTCGGGGAGTGGTTCAGATCCTGCCGCCAGGCCGAGAGCCCTGGCGGCTGTGATCACCGGTTCTTGCACTTCCGGTAGTAGACGTCCGTGCTGTATCCTCGCGCGTCGATGCTGATGATATGAAAGTTCTCGTCCTCAGCCGCCTTCTTCCTGATCCATTCGCCAGCGACGACCATGGACCCCCCGTAGTCGAAGATGCTGGAGAAACGCTTGAGGTTGACCGTTTCCTTATGGCCCTTGTCCATTGTGTCCTCCTGTTCATGCATCTTGAACGGTCAGCGGACGAACTGGCGGTCCGGCTGGCAGGCGTTGGCCTGCCCCTTCGCGGGGCAGTCCCAGGCCTTCCACGGCTTCCCGGACTGGCGCCCGACACCGGAAACGAAGCTCATCTCACCGTGCGGGCACTGCTTGCTGGGGCCGGCGTTCTGCGCCGGCTGCTGCTGGTACTGCTGGGCAGGAGCGGGAGTGTTGCTGGGTCGCGGTGCGGCCCCACCCTGCGAGATGGCACCGGCCGCCTTGGCGGCGTCCACCAGAAGGACTTCCGCCTGCATGATGCGGCCGGCGTTCTTCTCGACCAGGTCCAGGACCTCGTCCAGTTCGGCCTCGTCCCGGGCATAGCCATTGATCATCGTGCTGGTCGGCTTGAAGTTGAGCTGGATCAGCGGGCTGTTCTCGGACACTTCAGTTCTCCTCGTTCTTGATGAACCACTCGATTGACGGACGGGAATCGACGGGGACCACCTCTGACTCGTCGTCGACCTCCTGCATCTCTGTCGCGGGAGTCTCGTACGTCACGCCGAAATGACCAGCGGCGGTGGGGTCTGACGTAGAGAACACCCCGTAGACGTCGAGCCAGCAACTCGACCAACGCTTCTCCGAAAGAAGCTCGGTGGCGATATTCTTGACCATGTACATCTCGGGGTCGAGCATCGGAAGTACCAGGCCACCGGTGGTATCGAGGCATCCCTCGTAGTAGCTGGTCACGGCCTCCTTCCACCACGAGAGGGCCTGCCGGCCCAATTCGAGAATCTCCATCAGTTCTCCTCTGTTGAGTTTGCATCCTGATCAGTACACACAGGGGCCTTGAACTGGCGGACCAGGTCCGCCTTCTCTCCACCCATTTCGCGGCAGTACTCACGTACGCCACAGACTCCACACAGATCCCCCGGGTGGGGCACGAACACGTCCGCCTGAATAGCAGCCCAGACCCTCGCGTAGTCGTGGTCCAGGGAGCCGTCTGCGTAGCGCGTCAGGTTGGCCGGCTCCGAGGTGGCCATCTTCCGGGTCATGAAGTAGAAGCCCCACGTAACGTCCAGCCCGATGGTCCGCTTCAGACCGAGGGCGTAGCCGCCGAGCTGTCTCGGCGACTTGGGTTCACGAGCGCCAGACTTCAAGTCCACGACGGCCCGGACATCGGGCCGGCGCACCTCCTCGAGGACACGGTCCACGTACCCGAGGACGGGCACGCCACCGATCTCGGCCTCGAAAGAGACCTCGATCGCGGGGAGACCCGACGGCAGGATCATGATCTGCCATGGGCTGTTCGCCAGGAAGGACCGCCACCCGTTCACCTGGGCCTGGCCGTTGGCCAGCCACCAGTCTTTGTTCTGCTTCTCGGGCCAGTCCTTGCTGGCCCTGCCGGTGGCGATCCACTCGGACTGCGGAATACCGGTCCGAGTCTCCTGGTCAGCGATCTCCACCTCGAAAGCCTCTTCGAAGGTGAAGGTGGAGTCTTCCTCTTCCAGGCCAAAGTCGGCCAGGTCGAGGGATTCGGTGGCCCGGTGCACTGCGGAGCCTCCGACGGAGGCCCACATCGGGGTCTGCGGTATCCGCTCGATCTTCGTCAGGCGCAGCTTCTCACCGCAGGTGAGGAAGCTGTCCACGGTGGAGTGGGAGAGCCTGTCGATGGTCACTTGAGGATCTCGATCGGACCGTCGCTGTACAGATCATCGTTCTCGTTGTCTTCGAGTTCATCGGAACTGAAGTCGAAGCCGCTCTTCTTGTACTCGATCCACTGGTCCGAGCCGGGGTTCGACAGGTAGACGCACTCCCCCTGCCTGACCACGGTGGCAGCCTTCAGTTCCTCCAGGCGAATCTCATGGGCCTTCACCTTGTCGGCTTCGGCCTTTTCCACCTTCAAGGCGTCCAGCTTCTGCCGGGCCGTGGCTTCACGGTGCGGGGTCCACTTCTTGATCTCGGGCCGTGTCAGGCAGACCAACCGTGACTCATTGATACCGCTGACCAGGTAGTAGATGTCTTTCTTCACGAACTTGCCCACGACATCCCCGAGGTGGGGCGGAGCGAAGACATCGAATGCGGCCTCGGTCAACACCACCTTGTCCCCCACTGAGATGTCCTCGGTGAACGGGTCGACATTGGCGATACTGCGCTCGAAGTTGGGCCGCTTCAGGCCCTCAACTTCTTCGAGAGCGACGCCCCAATTGTCAACGACCTCCTGCACCCGCATCAACGTGCCAGCGGAGAGGACCGAAGACTGGCCCTTCTCGTTGATGGTGACGAGGTCACCCACCTTGTACTTGGGCTTGTCCTGGACGGAAGGGGTCGGCTCGTCCGGCCGGATCCAGGTCTTCGCGTAAACGGGGACGCCGTTCCGGTCTGCGGCTGCGACTGCGATGCAGCCGCGGTCTTCTGCGTGCCGGTTCAGGACGCGAGGTGAAGTGTAGGGAAGGTCCGGCTTGTTGGTGGCAGGCCAGAACCATTCCAGCACGGTGATGTCCTCACCCACCTCCACCTCCGGGTTCACCTCCAGCTTCTCCAGTTCGGAACCCCAGACGCAGGCGAGCCGCATCGGCTCCCCATCGACGAATTCCACCTCGAACGCCCCGAAGAATTCGTTGTCGTAGCAGTTCTCGTGGGCGTACAGGTAATGACTGCTGATGTCGTCCGTGACCTTCCCGATGCGGTTACCGTCGCTGGTGTCTTTCACCCAGTCCCCCACCACGAACGGAGCCTTCGGCTCCTCCTGCTCCTGTTCGCCGGCACGGCGAACCAGGTCGAAGCGGCGAGCATCGTCGTAACCATAAGACTCTGCGATACCAGTGCTGAGGAAGCCGCGACCGCACACTTGACGCACCGAGGTAACCACGCCAACGGCGCCGACCAGATCACGGCGCGTCGAGCCGAGTTCGGAGGGAAGGTCCCGGTCGTGGTACCGCACCACGTCGCCCACCTGGAAGGTGGTCGGCGGCTCTTCCTTGGCAAGGGCCGGCATCTTCACCCAGTACTCCGCGTAGCCACGGCCGGTGCCCTCGGCACCGCCGACAAAGTACGGAGCCTTGTCGTCCAAAGTGGAGGCCACCATGACGACCTGGCCGACATTCTCGCCCCTACGCGCATACCGCTGCAGGACGAGAATGCGGTCACAGACATCCACGGGCTCGTTCACCTTCACCCAGGACTTCGCCCGCACGTCGTCGACGGTGGCGGCCTCAGCCCCCGTCATGTGCGAGAACTCCTGGACTTGGCCGACGGCATTCCGGCAGGCCTCGATGTAACAGTCGTGAACCTCGGTAATCAGGATGGAATCTCCCTTGTACACAGGCGGGCGCAGGTTACGCAGCTCCTGCGGGATCTGTGACTCCTTGATCTGGATGGTCATGAAACGGTTTCCCCTTCCGGGACGATGACGGGGGTGGCCAGGGCGATCTCCCTGGCCACGGCAGTGGGAACGAGCTGGTAGCGGTCGAAACCGCCACGAGAGGAGAACGGTTCGTCGCAGAACGGCTCACGGCCGAACCGCAGGGCATACGTGATGGCCGAGTCCCAGTCCTCTTCACGCTCGTCGACCCGTAGAGCGGTGTCGACGGTCAACACCCACGTGTCGGGGTTGACGGAGCAGGAACCGAACACGGCCATTGGTGCCCCCAAGTGGACCTTGCATTCTCCCATGATTACAAGGGCAACTCTAGCCGATACCACAACCTGATGATGTCCGATGTGAGCGGATCTGAACCGATCCGCCGGAATAATCATCGGGAGAAAAGATGAGTGTCGGTGAAACCGACAGGTACTCACTAAGCTGGTACCAGCAGTGACCAGGTGGCAGGCATCGACCTGGGTCTTCGGACGGATGCGATGCGTGGTGGATAACCGGGTCGATAGCTATCACTGACCCTAAGCAGCCGGAAGGCTGTGAGCGACCCCTAGGCCTAACCAAAGGTACGCCTATGCCCAAAACCAGGAGCAGGAACCACCGGTAGTGGTTCCTGCTGGAACCAGGGTAGTTGTAGATGGGGCGCCGCCAGGCGCCCTCTGGATGAACTGCAGCAGGCGGGCGGGGGTCGAAGCCCGCCTGCCCGGAAAGACCTTCCGTAGGCTCCGCCGAAGAGCGGAGCCGTGATGTAGTTACCTCAGAGGGCCTGCCTGGCGGCAGGCCCCGTCAACAAGGATCTTGGAAGAGAAACAGGCCGGCCATCGGGCCGGCCATGATGTTCTTACAAACAGGAACACAGGGCGGCCCCGACGGGCCGCCCTCCTGGTTTTGGTACACGCGCGCGTGAGCGCGCACAACGGCCCTCTCTTGAGGGCCAGTGTTTTGCCTGAACGGGGTTCAGGCTGTCCACGGCACATCTTTCGATTGTCCGTACAATCGGACAATCGCTCAGATGAAAGGAACTTCCGGATTGGAGATCAGGCCGTCGTCCACCCCGGGACGACGGACGTGGTAGAACCATCCGTCAGGTAAGCCCCGGTCATAGCCGACGACAAGATCGTCGGCCTCCAGCTTCGCCAACCACCGGTCCAGATCCTCGGCGTCCTGCTCCCGCAGGACTCCCCCTGCAGCTCGCCTGCCGGCGAGCCTGAGCATCTTCGCCGGGTACCTGTGACGGTGGCCGTCGGCCACCTCCCAGGGGATCTGCTCGGTGTACCTGGCCTTCAGGCTCGGCATGCCTCGCCTGGCCCGCCAGTTGTTGATGGCGGCTCGACTGACGTCGATGCCCATCTCGGAGAGGGCCTTGCGTACCTCCGTCGGGGTCATGCCCCGACGGAACATCTGATCGACTTCACTGTCCGGTATGAGCTTGGTGGGCATAGTGTCCGCCTAGTGTCTGATTCGTACCCTGTTGCTAGAATACGATCCTGTAATCTCCCATGGCAACACCCCCGACAGATCTCCATACTATCGCCACAGGATCATGCATACCTGCAGGCCAAGACAGGGTGTTGCTTACATCTCTACGATCACAGCGCAACCCAACTGCGCAGTACACACCCCACAACAAGGGCCTCCACCTGGACCATTAACCGGCTCCTGTTACCATGGGAGCATGCAGACTCGCAGACTCCTCAGCGACGTAATCGAGGACTACCTGTCCTCCCGCACGGGCCAGATGGCCCCCGCCACCGTCCGCATGGACGACATGGTGCTGCGCCAGTTCCTGGCGCACACCGGCAACATCCAGGTCGGCAACGTGAGCGTTGCCCACGCGGAGAGGTTCCGTGCTGCACGCAGCGCGAAGTTGACCGCGAACAGCATGAACACCGTCCGGGCCACCCTGCGTAGCTTCTTCAAGTGGACGACGCAGATGCGCCTGACCACCATCGATCCGATGGTGTCCTGGCGGGTCATGAAAGCGATGCCACGGACCAAGCTCTATATCCCACCGGAAGACTTCCCGGCGCTGCTCAACGCAGCGTCACACCCGAGGGACCGCATCTACATCGCCATGGGCCTGTACCTGTTCTTGCGCCAAGGCGAGATCACGAGCCTGCGCATCAGAGACCTGGACCTGACCCGTGACGAGATCGAGGTGGCCGTACACAAGACGCGGCAACGGGACATCATGCCGATCTGCAGTGAACTGCGGGTGGAACTGGACCACTGGCTGGGCACGTACCGGTCAGAGGCCGCAGGCGGCCTCCTGAACGACTACTACCTCGTCCCCGGGAAGACGTCCAGCCAGTGGATCGGGACGCAGAGCGCGACCTGTGGCCGCACCGTGGCGGCCCTTTGCCCGACCACCCGGTACGCCTCACCGTGGAAGAGTGTTCAGCGGGCACTCGACTCCATGGGCCTGCCCTATGACACCGGGGAGGGTGGACACACGCTCCGCAGGAGCGGCGCCAGGGCGCTCTATGACCACCTAGTGGCTGGAGGCCACGACTACGCCATCCGCAGGGTGCAGGCGATGCTGCACCACAGCACGATCAGCATGACCGAAAAGTATCTCGGCATCACGGCCGACGTCAGGGCGCGGAACGTTTCCTTGTGTGGGAAGCCCATGTTCCCGGCGCCGGCCACTACTCTGGTGGCCGTGGAGGCGACAGGCTGATGGCACGCAAGATCGTCGTGGTGTGTGACCGGTGCGAAGAGCCGGCAGCGTTGAAGCGCTACCGGGTCGGCACGCTCGACCAGATCCACTTCCTCGACCTGTGCGAGGACTGCTCGTCTCCACTGGTCGACCTGATCGGGATCGGGGCATCGCGTCAGGCGGAGGCAGTCAGGCTCCGCCCTTCCACCCCACAGGAGCTGCGCCGCCTGAAGGCGGCTGCACGCCGCAAGTAGTCAGTGTCCGGTTTGCGCGTTGCCTCACTCAGGTGTTGGTGTGAACATGGGAGTTATCAACCTCCAATCCATTCCCAGGGGGAATCACATGTCCACGGACAATCAGATGCTTTCGGCATCGTCGTTCACGTCAGCTCTCGAAGAGCTGCCCGGTTGGTCGAAGGCCGACGACAGTACCTTGTCGGCCACCAGCGACAAGGACTCGGATAACGGGAAGTAGCCCGACATGAAACTCCTGATCGGGAGTACGGCAGCAATGCCGTACCTGGACCGTAAGCGTCACCCGAGAGACATGGACTTCTTCGTCTCTGACCCGAGCGAGATCGAATCTCCGGAAGACTTCTACCACCCACACCTTGCGGAGTGGATGTTCAAGAAGGACCCGAGCTTCAAGTCCTCGGTCCATGGCCACCCCATGGCCACTCTGGACATGCTCTACACCATCAAGCTGTCCCACTCGGCGTGGGATCTGCGTAACGGCTCCTGGTTCAAGCACATGGACGACCTTGCAGCGCTGGGAACGAAAGGCGCCAAGGTCGACGAAGAGCTGTACCAGATCCTCTACGGGATCTGGGAGGAGCGCTACGGCAAGAAGAAGGTGGACCTGAACAAGGACTACACCGAGTTCTTCACGGATCACGTGAAGCGGATCTGGGACCACGACAGCATCCACGAGAGCCTCGTTCACCCCGCTCGCCCCAGGTATGAGAAGTACCTGACCGGGGATGTCGCCATGGACATGAAGAAGGTGTGGAGTTGGCCGAAGCTCAACATCTACTTCCTCTTCATGGAAGAGGTCCTGGCGACAGCGCTGGAGCGCTGGATCATTCCGAGCGGCTACACCTGCAGCCCGCGCTGGGCGTACATGCAGGCCCTCAAGCTCACCATCACGTCCCTGACGAAGGGACGCAGCTCACGTTTCATGGCTGAGCACTACCTCACCTACAAGGTATTCAGTCCGGTCTCGTATTTCGACAATCACCGCAAGAACATCCACCTGCTGCGACCGTTCGGAGGACACACGTCATGACCCACACCATCACCCTCAACATCACGCCGGCACTCGTGAAGACGTTCCTCGTGGCCTCGTCCGGAATGGACGAGAGCGAGTTCCTCGGTGACGCCAAGTATTACCTGCGTGAGAAGGACGGGGACATTCCTTGGCTCGGCAAGGCCGAGGTGGTCGAAGACTTCGGCGGTGAAGGCGAGGGGGACCTTCGCTATGTGGTGTTCAAGGTGACGTTCTTCAACGGCACCGTGAAGCATTACCGCCAGGAGGGCTACTACTCCTCCTATGACGGCACCGATTGGGACGGCGACTTCCACGAGGTCACCCCCAAGGAGGTCCTGCGGACCGAGTGGGTGAAGGCGTGAGGTTGTCGGGACCGTCGGGCTGGAATCGGTGGGTTTGCTCTGGCGGCAGTGCTCTTGGCGGGTAGTGAGCACAAACACGAACAGGCGGTACCTCGGCGGGAAGATTCCCGAGGTCGTAAGTGGCGAGGAAGCATTCCCCCGCTCGCCAGCCCACCCCAACTCGCATACAGCGCAGAAACACGAAGACGACCGCCCTTGTCCGAGGCGGTAGCCGGAAACGGGGCTCAATCGCACCCGGGCCGTCGGCAACTGAATATCGGACGGTAGCCCGTGTAAGTCTCAACTGGAAGAGCTGCCTGATCCAGCCCGAGCCCACAGCGAGGGAGTGCACCGGATCTCAAGGGTGGTTGGCGGTTCGAATCCGCCCACGGAGTACTGCACAAACACGAAGAACGGCCCCCCTCCCGTATTGGGAGGGGGGCCTGATGACTAGGAGGGGCAACATGCCGTTCAGTGAACAGGCGGGGTTCGTGAACTTTCACACGAGCACCTGTCACAGGTGCAAGAGACGCATCCCAGCATTCGCCCACGTCGAACTGCGGGCTGTCACGATCGGCCTGTTCGAGATCGTGTGTGGGGACTGCTCACAGATCCCCGAGAAGCCTGGCCAGATCAGCATCGACTCGGCCAGTGGGGACAACCCCACAGCCGGACTGGAAACGCCTGATGGCGTTCTCAGTGGTCCTGTCGAAGAGGTCCCCGGCCGGCAGGCCGAGGACCTGCCGTATTGAGGAGACGTCATGTCCCGTGTCACCCGGTCCGACTTCACGGATGTACCACTCTGGTGTGAGCCCGGCGGCTGCCGCTTCGGTCTCCCCTAGGATCGTTGCCACCTCAGGTGTGACCTCCTCGGTTACAGCAATCCTGTGCCTACTGCACAGCCCGGCAATCAGCCGGGCCACTTCCCGGGTGTACTGCCCGGGCGGGAAGCCCAGCTTCCGCCGGACCACGTTCACATCGGGGCCGTAGTCGCCGATGCCGATCTCTCTCTGATACCAGGAAGGAACTGACATGCCTGCCCCTGAGTATGGTCCGGAAGGATCTGAAGTAGTGGAAAAACCAGTAGAAAAGATGGACCACCTGCGGGCCTGGCGTGAGAGTGGGGGTGTGCGGGGTAAGCCGAAGAATCCACTGGAAAAAGCATTACAGAATCCGAATTCCAGGGCACTGGCCATCGCGGCCAAGTGCTACGACTGCCAAGGGCAGGACCAGGACCCCGGAGTGAGATGGCGGATCGGGAACTGTGTGGGCACAGGGTGCCCGCTGGAACCAGTCCGCCCCTACCAGCATCTGCTCGGCTCCCCCGAGCCGGCAGCACTGAGATCCCCTACAGCCTGAGTAGCTCCAAGACCACGATCCCCCCGAAGCCGCTGTCCCCACGGGACGGCGGCTTTCGGCGTACAAACCGGACACTCCGGATCTGCACCGAGAACGACTCACCGGACGTGTAGTCCTCGAACACCACAACCTGTTGTCGTGCCTCGACATCCTCCAGGGCCTGCAGCCGAGCAACGGCTGCACCCTCGAACCCATACGTGACATTGTTGGCGTCACGCTCACGGTCCAACAGGAACACCGGGAACTGGATGACGCGCTGAATGCGCGGCAACGGAGTCGCCTTCACCTGATAAGACTGGATCGTCGGACTGACAATCCCCGTAGCACCAGGTCTCAACGTGAACCTCAACGAAATATGCTGCTGAGGATCATCCATCTGCAAAGTCAAGTCCTCGGAATCCTGGAACGCGGCACCGAGGCTGTATACCGACTTCTCGGCCCCCTCAGAATCCACCGTCGCCACGTCCACCGTGGAGGTGGACGGCATCTGCGCCCGCAGACGCAACAACGCGAAACGCTTCTGCTCCGAAGTGGCGTAACGGATCTTCCCCGTCAACAGATAGCCGCTACCCACGTAAGCGGAAGCCGACTGCACGTACACGCCATAACCGGGAGACGTCAACACCACTCGTGGAGTGGTGCCGAGGAAAGCCACCGAAGTGATCTGACCGGCAGAATCCAACGGGGCATCATACGCCCAGGCATACCTCCCGGAACTACCGCCATCCTCCTTCGGGATGTCTTCCGACAAGTCGATACGGGCACAACCCGACACTCCGTCAAGGTCACGCTCGATGCCGGCGTAAACGAACCGGTCGCGGGCCGCAAGAGCCCGCACCGGCATAGACGTCTCCACCGTGAGAGGCCCATAGACGAGAGTCCCATCCGGATCAACCTGGCCGATACGAACCCCACGGCTCGTCCCCAACGCCAAGTAGGCACCCAGATACGTGTCCATAGCATAGACCTCTTCCCCGGGAGGGAAAGTGGCCACAGGCGTAGCAGCACCCAGAGCGGGCACCGAGGCGCCACTGGCGGCCTCAAGAACGAACCGGTAGATGAAACCGTAGCCGCCGTCCCTGCCAGCCGCCAGGACGGCGCCAGGGGCCTCCGTGACCGCAGTCCAGATGAACGTCGGAGACGGATGCGTGTACAGGGGGGTGCTCATCGCACCACCCGCCAAGGTCAACTCATAGAGGGCAGGACCAGCCGTAGCAATGATCCGGGCCTTCACCCAATACGGAGTGACCAGCCGGGAACCCGTATAGGTCCACAGCGGCGTCAACGCCGCACCACCCACATCACCGGAAACAATTCCCTCAGTGGTACCGGCGAGTACCTTCGAGCCGGCAATCACGGGACGCGTACCGAGAGCAGTGGCCCCCGTGTACAAAGTGGAGTCTTCGCCGTTGTCGCGGCGCATCACGCCGCCAGCCACAGTGAACATGACATTCTGTCCGGCAACGACTGCGCCCGTGGCGTAGGCGTCCGAATCGGTCAGCTCGCGAGTCTCCATGCGATGCAGCAGGGAGACGTCACCTTTCGTCCAAACATCCACACCGATCGACCTGGCGTAACGATACTTGGTCGACGAATCCGAACCGGGCTCATACCAAGAGGCACCGGCTCCACGATGCCACGAGTCCTGATCCCGCACCCACCACTGGGAGAGCGTCTGCTCTCCCGGCTCTTTCGAAGTATCGATCTGCTGACGCCGAAACTCGGCAGTCTGACGCTGATACGGGATCTCGTCAGTGATAGCGAACTGGAACGGCAGACCACCCAAGGCGATGTCCGCCTTGGCGCCAGAAGAGTGGTAGTTGGCGACCACCTTCCGGGCGGACAGCCCAAGGACTGGCCTCTCCGTGATGTCGAAGGCGACCATCAGCCGGCCGCCGCAGAATCAAGCATCTGCACGGCATGCCAACCGAGAGAAACCCCAGTCGCCGTAGTCGTAGCGTTGTTGCCGGTGTAGACGTACAAGTCACAACCGGCCGTGGTGACGTTGTAGGCGCGAGCATTCAGCGAGCCGCTACCACCAGGAGCATTCTGCAGGGACACGGTCACAATGGGGGCCTGTGTGAAACGACCGTTCGGGAACGTGATGGCCACAACCCCACGGTCGGAAGCATTCACATTCACCGTGGCCCTACCGGCAGCGAAACGTGGAGTCGGCATCCCACCATGATGGGTGATGTTCCCGGCGAAGTTCCCGTCACCACCAGAGACGGCGCCGGACGAGTTGAACGAAGACGCCTGGACAGAACCGGTCGTCGCCACGGAAGCCGCAGTGATCTGCCCGGACACGTTGGCGCTGCCCGCTGACAGCGCGTTCAGTACCGACACGGAGGTGGCGCCGACAGCGCCCAGAGTCGACGAACTGGAGGCATTCAACGTCTGCGTCGACACCGACTGCGCCACGACGTTCGTCGCGTTCAGCGTGTCCTGGGTCAAGTTAGGGGCATAGACGTTGCCGGTCGGGCCAACCGAGAACAACAGGTTCGTCTCGGTGCTGTCCCATACTTCGACAGCGTTCGATGACTGGGACGGCTTCAGCACGACCCGCACAGCGGTCGTGCCGGCACTGGCCGGCTTGAAGATGGCCTGAGTGGTCGCCTCCACTTTCGGAACCGACAGCTTGATAGCAGGGTCCAGGTAGCCGGCGAGCACACCAGTGCTCGTCCTGAACTCCATGATGTTGGAGGACTGCCCAGGGGCCTGCTTCACCGTCAACGGCGGCGATGAGCCGTCGCCGGACAGGAACGTCTTGTGGTCCAGGTTCTGCACGTCAGTGGTGCCCACGAGGGCACCCGACACACCATGAACACCAGTGCTGGCGTTGACGTGAGCGTTCGGCTCACGCACATCCCGAGCCGAGATCCCGTGAGTCACCGTGGCGCCTGCCTCATGAGGCAGGGCAGGAGAACCATCCACGCCACGAGTGATCGTGACCGTGGTCGAAGACAAGCCAGTAGCCTCGACCACTTCTTCGGCGGCCTTGTCCTTGTCGATGATCAGAGTGAACGGAGGAGCAGGCCAACCAGTTACGTCCGACACGTTGGCCGTGGTGTCAGTGCCGGTGATCGGTCCAGTCAAGGTGGCCTGCACGGCCACCGTGGAGTAATTGCGAACAGACACTGGCTACCTCGTCTTGTGGACCTTCGTCGGATACTTGGCCTGCAAGGCCGCCTGCTCTTCGGCAAGCCGAAGCTTGTAGTTGTTGCGCAGTTCCCGGCCCACAGAGACGGCAGTGCCGATCCCGTTCTTCGCGTCCAGCAGATCAGCGGACACCGACTGGGACGGGACACGTCCCGTGTCGATCCACGGGAGCAACCGAGAAGCAGCACCCAGCACGATCACGTCACGGCTACTCGCTGGCAGACCCGTCAGCGTGAACGGGTCATCCTCATACAGCAGCAGGCTCGGCCTGGCCGCATAGCAGACACGCAGATTCCCGATACACGGCTTACCCAACAGGAGTAACTTCCCTGTCGGGAAGAGTTCCGTGTTCGCGGAATGCTGCAGCTCCCACGACGACACGATCTCCGCCGGATAACCCGACAACGTCGACCATTCGACCGACAGGACCCGGTCACAGTCATCGGGAAGCTCGATCTGCCAGTTGGCAGATCCACTCATCACCTCAGCGGAACGAACAGCGAACAGGGCCGGATACACGGCCCTGATCGTGTTGGCCACTTCACGGGCAACAATCGACCGAGGATAGACGGGACTCGCAGAAACCATAGACCCTGCATTGTGCAAGGTCTTACGAGTCCCCTTGTGCCCCCTCCCCCACGGGGGAATGTGGACCGTGTTGCTCTCCACCGATTCGACCCACATCAGCTCCTGGTCGATCTCGATGACTCCACGACCGATCTCGGGACCGGTCACCGGAAACGACAAGGTGTCAGCGTCGATGTCCACTGCGAGAGTGGCCATTGTGTCGTGGTGCTCGCCGTACCCTTGCAGGGAAGTGATCACCTCGTCGATCAGGGATCGATACGTGTCGGCCGTGGAGTATCCAGTCATCACATTCCAGGTGCTCGGTACGCTGCGCCGGCAGCGTCACTCGTCCTTACGGCCTTGTCGATGGAGCGCCGGTCACAGCCGTCCGGCTCGATGCCCTGCTTGATGGCCGACCGGTAGTCGGCCAACTCCTGATCCCACCTCTTCTGCTTCGTGTAATCCCAGCCGTTAGTGCTGTTGGCGTAGGCGACTCGGATACCCGAGTCGCGGAAGCAGGCGATGTAGGATTCATGGTTTTGAGTTGGGCAACCTGACCGGCAGGTCACTGGACCAGACTCGCGTTATCGGGAGTCCCAACTGCAGAAGCAATCACGGCCTTGACAGCCGCAAGGCCGGCAGGGATGGCCGCAATAGCGGCCAGCTTCAATGCACCGAGGTCCGTCAAGTTGAAACCATCAGTGATCAGGAGAGCGAAGAACGCCTCCAGGTAGGTCACGAGGACGCGCTCAGCGGCGTCCACGAGGAATGCGCGAGTAAACATCAAGATCCCATCATCTTCACGACGGCGGCGATGAGGCCGCCTGCGGCACTACCGGAACCGACAGCAACACCGACCATCTGCCAACGGAACTGCTCCAGCGCCCGAAGGCGCTTCTCGTGGTCGGTACTCGAATGCAGCAATGCCTTCACATCCCCCGATGTGCCGAGGCCAACGGCCATCAAGTCATTGAGCCGTTCACCGATCTTGTCGAATCTCTGCTCGATCACAGGGTCCAATCGGCTCAGCCCCCGCGCTTGTCTCGGAGCACTTCCATGCGACGCAACACATCGGCGCCATAGTTACGCCCAGTCGTCACCGAATCAGGACTAGCACCACGGAAAGCTGCAGCACGAACAGCACCAGCACCAGCGTTGTACGCGGCAAGAGCCGCAGCCCAACCCTTCAAGTACCGGTAGTTGGTCAAGAGTAGATCCGCAGCATCCTCGGCCTGCTGCCGAGGATGCTCCAGATACCAGTCTTTACCGGCCTTCGTCGACAAGACCCCAGCAGGGGTCTTCATGTTCTTCCAGGCGCGATCGTCACGCTGGAAGATCCCGACACCATGGCCGTAGTCGCCAAGAATGTTCCTCATGTTCGTCTCCCTGGACGCGACAGCGAACAGGGTAAACTTCGGTAAACCCTTGATCCTTTCCACATAGTGGAGCCAGGGCCAGTCCTTGACGGCCCTGTCGTACTGAGCCAGAAGAGTCGCAGTATCGATCACGGCGTAGTTCCCGTCGGGTACAGGTCTGGTCGACCGAAACGGTTCTTGTAGGCGATCGCAGCATTCGGGAGCTGGTTCGTGGGGAACCCGATACCGTTGGCGATGTAACTCGCCGGCTCACTGAAATAGTTCTCACCCACCAGGATGTCAGCGATGCTGACGAAGTACTCCCACACCTTGCGGATGAAGAACGGATTGTCGCCGGGGCCAGTCACCGAATGGCAACCCCACTCGCCGATCCACACGCCCTTGCCGTGGGCACGGGCATACGCCGTGATGGCCTCCAACCCGACACCAGGAAGAGGGTTCTTCGCGTACGCCCACTGCGAATCGTTCTGAGCCACGACATTGTCGAAGTCGTAGAAGTCCAGCTCGATGCAGTCGACATAGGAGTCGCCCGGGTAGAACCGGTCCAGTTGCCCCTGCTGACTGGTGCCGCTGGGCATTCCCTGTGGCTGCGTGTAGATGTTCCAGCAATAGGCGAACTTGAAACTCGGACTAACGGCCCTGAACAGTCCGACTATGCGCTGGAACGCGGCAATGAACTGAGTGTTCGTGTTCCACGTGACAGACCACGGGAACCAGTTCCCGTTACATTCCAACCCGACCCGGATCAAGGAATCGGCGCGATTCGCGTTCTTCAAGTCATTGGCGAGCTTCGTGAACACGTAGTCGTAGCTTCCCGACGTCACGTCGGACCAGGCACCCACACGATCCTTCGGCAACATCGGAAGACCGAAGTTCAGTCTGCCGGCGAACCCAGAAGTCAGCTGCTCCACCCACTCCGAAGAGTTCATCTCCGACCAAGTGTTGTAGCCGGGATAAACCGTGTAGAAGTCGAGTGGCGCACCACGCCACGAGCCGAACCCATCAGCATTCGCCGTACTCATGCTGCTGGTGACCCAAGCACCCGAATGCCACGGAAGACCCGACCGAGTCGTACCGAACAAGGCGTACGCTTTCGCCCCAGGGCTACCAGAGCCCGGGCCGCTGCCCCCATTGTCGGGAGGCGGGGTCGACCCCGCCGAGGCGTTGGCGACAATGTTCGACATGGAAGCACCAGTCGCGGTGTCCAGGTAGATGCCGACACCTGGGCGCTTGTTTGTGGCAAGCGCCGAAATCGCAGAGCCAAGGTCGCGAGTAGCGACCAGTGCACCGTTCCACCAGAACGAGACGCTGGTACCGGTGACTTCACCACGGATCCGGCCGCCAGTCCCGGCACCAGTGAAGGTGCCAGTGTCCAGTTCGGTGACACCGTTGAAGATGTGCCAGTTCCCGGAGTTGTTGACTGCAAGCCTGATGCCCTGCGAACCAGACGAGTTTCCCCGCAGAATCACGGCGACACCATTACCGGAGCCGCCGAAGACGCAATCAGCTTCAACCCAATGGTTGGCCGACGACAGGTCGGCCGCGAACATCGACACCGACTCCGTGCCGATCGCAGTCGGCGTGAAGTTGGCCAGAGTCGCATTCGCTGCACCGGCAGCAGCCGTCGTGAACGTCTGATCGGCGGAAACCGTCAGGTTGCCGGCGAGGTCAGTGACCCGCCACCGGTAGTGATACAGCGTAGACGCCGTCAGACCAGTGACCGGCACCGCGAAACCAGTACCGGAACCAATCGCTGCAGCCTGTGAGCCGTAAGAGGTGGTCGTGCCGTACTGCACGACCGCAGTGGCCGCCTCACTACTCGTGCAGGTGACAGACGCAGACACTGACGTAATGCTGTTGGCGGCGAAACCCGACAGGGTCGGCGGGGTCACATCGCCAGTGCTGGCGGAACCGACACCCAACTTGACGAGACGGACCGTGCCGTCCGGCTGGACGGCCGGGTAAGCCCGATCAGAGGCAGGGACACCTGCCGGGTCATAATAGGTGGTCCCGTCAGTCCTCAGCCCGTACGGGCTGTAGGAGAGAGAGAAGCTGACCCCGGTTGGCCCCTGAG
>ERZ724505.568-NODE-568-length-23294-cov-6.242868_pt1 | contig 23294 bp, 29 predicted proteins | sample MGYA00376038_ERZ724505 | MGnify/ENA primary metagenome ERZ724505 (study PRJEB28724, sample SAMN07190884) | wastewater metagenome | isolation source: effluent of sewage treatment plant in Hong Hong | place: Hong Kong | collected 2016-03-17 ...
GCTGTTCGGTGCGGACTGGTTACCCGGACTAGTCCGCGCCGACCGCGCCGCTGTCCACGGTACCGCCGATGCTCGACCATACCGGGGTCCCGGATGGGTCGAAGCTGGAGATGCGGTACACCTGACCGTCCGACACGTCGGTCCACAGCGAGCCGACGCCCGCCCCGGCCGCGCCAACAGGAATCTTATCACCCATGTTACTTGTCCTTTCCTACGCCGTGACCTTGGAGACGCGGAGAGCCAGCGCGGCAGTGCGACAGATCGCGCGGACCTCAGGGACGGAATCGTTCCCGCTCAGCAAAATGCGCTTGAACTGACCGGAGGGCTCGAGGGTTTCGAACTGCGCCGTCGCCGACGTCCCGTAGTGGAGTTCGACATCAGCGCCGGACAGGTTGAGGATACGCAGGCTGGTGCGAGCGACATCGGACGCCGCGACCTGCTTGTCTTCTTGTGGGTTGCCGGTGACCGCGACACACGATACCGCTACTGCCATGCTACTCCCCTTTCGTCGGCCGGTCCGAGAAGATACCGGCGAGAACCGACACAACCGCGCCGAACGCCCCGAATACGAACTGGGGCGTCGTCGCTTCCTGCCACGTGTGGAGCGACGCGCCCATCACGCAGATCGAACTGACCACGCCGATGATTGATGCCCAGTGCTGTTTGTTCATAGCGTGAAGAACATGTGGTTGCCGATGATGACAACCGGCTTGAGTCCCTTCGACCACCACGGCGCAACGTCGACCCGGTGGTAGTGGTTGGCACCCTTGACAACATCCCTGCCGTGACCGGCGTCGACCATTTCGACCAGCCACAGCGCCCCACGGAACGGATCGCCGTATTTCCCAAGCGGGCCGTTGTGCGCCAGCGCAGTCACGATCTGCAGCCCGATAGTGCGGTTCGGGTCGCCCACGTTCCAGCACGAGAACTGCTTGTCCTGCGTACAGACGCCGCGCCACGTTCGCGGCCAGCGGGACTTGAGGTCCGTCGCCCGGTTCTTTATCGCCTGAACGACGGCGACTTGGCCCAGCGTCGGCTCACCTCTCGCCTCCAGCAGCACCGTGACCGCGCCAACATGAAGGTCCGGGATCAGCGTGATGTCGGGTGCGTTACTCATCATCGTTCCTGCCGTGTCTGCGGTCCAAATTGCGCTTGATGTCGCGTATCTCAGTCAGCAGGATGTCGTGGAAGTTCTCTTGTAACGTGACCCGACCTTCGAGCCGAATCAGCCACACGATGCCGCCGACGATAGCGAGTATAAGCGTGACCAGAATGGACACGTACTCGTCCGCAATGGTCACCGCCGCGAGAAGTCCTGATGCGATCACGAGACCCCCCTCAAGAACCAGCCGCATCCCCCGGAGGATCGCAACCGTCTCCCAAAGAGCGCTGATACCTGTCATATGGCACTGGTGCGCCACCGCGAACTTGTGGCGTCGTATGTCGCTGTGAAACACCCGTACAGCGGAACGGCTTTGTCTAGCCCGCCCGATACGTAGAACCGGTCATCCGCTGACGCGCCTGCGTTATCGTGCATGACCTGAAACGTACCGCCCGACGAGATGAAACAGATGACGAGAGTGCGACCTTGAGGCGTGACCGACGACGTCAGCCCGTACAAGTTCGCCGCGCCCGACGTCGTGACCCGCAACATGTGTGTATCGACGCTGAGGTTGGGCGTGTTTCCGCCTGCCGACAGCGTGACGTCCTGCACGCCTGACAGCGTGATATTCCCGGCGTACGTGACCGAACCTCCCGTCGTCAGCTTCTGTCCGTATGTCGTCGTTACTGACGTCGGCCGTGTGTAGAGCGAGGTATCGCCGCCGTCGACGCCCTGATACCATGCGCCCGCGCCGGTCTCGACCATCCCGACGTACGCCTTCTTGCCGGAACTCGACTTGGTCTCCAGCAGTACGCCCGCCGAGGGCGAGATCGTGAATGTCGACACCTGTCCTTGCGCGTTGGTGAGGACCACGTCGCCCGACTTGATCCCACCTGTACAGCCGGACGTGACTCCGGCCGCGCATCCGACCAGTAGTGAACTCGCGCCCGTGCTGGTCGTCTGTACCGTGGTGAAGATAGACGGGCGCTGGGCGTCGCCGAGCGCGGCGAACCCCAGCAGTACTGTCGCCCACAAGATGAAGAACCGAGTCCGTGTCATCTTACCTCCTGTCATGCCGTCTTGATCAGCGCGAATCCCCACGCCATCCCGGCGCCGGACCCAACTTTCGTCTTGACCCCGTAGTCTTTTGTTGCTCCTGCCGCCGCGAACGTGATCGCAGCGGACCTTACTCTAGCCCCGGTCGTGCTAGATGACGAGATCGTTACCAGCGGCGTATCTGGTGACCCGTCAGTCAGGTTGACCAGCGCCGCCGTCACCGTCGCCCCGGTCAGCGACAGCAGCACGCCTTCGAGAACGTAAGTCCCGGACGGGATGTTCGCCGAGTTGCGGTTCAGCACCCGCGTTCCGGCGTGGCACTTGTCGAGCGTCGCCCCACTCGCGTACGACGTGTCCGTAATGTTCGCGGTCGAGTCACCGCCGAATACGAACACTTCGCCTAACGTCTCGCCGCCCGAGTCGGGCACCCGTACCGGGTCCAGCGTGAATAGTACCACGTCCGCCGCGCTCTTGTAAACCAGCTTGTACGCGACGGCCGGGTCGAGATACATCACGAGCCGCCCCGCCGAGTCTGCCACTGCGGGCCATGAGTTCGGCGTCGACAGGGCCGAGTCCGCATACGTGTCCGCCGGCGTCGATGTCCCGGTGAGATACGCCGCGACCTTTCCGCCCGAGATCGGGTTGCCGTTGCTGTCGAGTAGTGTAGTGACCGTCGGTGCGAGGAGTCCCGGCATGGTGCCTCACTGAATAAAGCGGGAGAATTCGACCCCGGCAATCTTGCCGAGAATGGACGTAGCGCCATCCATGTTGCCCGACGCGATCGCATCGGCTAGCGCACTCTTGGTCTTCGCGTCAACTAGCTTCCACGTGGGCGAAGCGAGCACCTTACGCGCCACGATTGCGGTGCGAACCAGCCCCGCACTCATCGCGGCGGACGAGAACAGGTCCATTCCTCCGCCGTGGAGCGCCATGGTCCCGAGCGCATCGAGCGTCATCTCGGTCCTGCCACTGTCCGTCTTGAGCCCCTGTCGCGCGACTGCGGTACGAGCGAGGTCCTGCGCCCGACCCCAGAATGAGACTTCCTTCGCGATCTGGTCGACGTCAGGTCGCGCCTTCGACAGTTCCCTCATGATCGCGGCCTTCGTCTCGTTCTGCGCCCACGAGACGGTGCCCTCTTTCGCCTTGGCGAGTTCGGGCAACTTGGATGCGAACTTTTCCATGGACTCAACCGAGACGTCATCGCCCAGCTTGATGATCGCTTCCTTCATGCGATCGAGCGTCATGACCGCCTTCGACCCGAAATCGCCCACGGACTGGTTGAAACCGGGACCCGCCTTGACCACGAACTGGTTCTTGAGGGAGTCGAGCGCGTCGATGATCGGCTTGGTCTCGACTCGCGTCCCGGCGACGCCCTCCGCCACCTTGTCGACATTCGCGCTGACTTCCGCTACCGCCGTCTTGACCGGCTTGGTCATCCCCTCCAGCGCACCAAGTCGCGTCTTGATGCGGCCAAGTACCGTGGACGATGTGTTGCCGGGGTTGAGCCGCGCGGCTTCGAGTGCGAGGTCGTCGAGTGCGCGAAACAGCGCCTTATCCTGCGGGACCGGCTTACCGTTCGGCAGTGACCGACGCGATACGATCGCCTCCTTCGCCTTGTCGATCCCGGCGCGGATGTTGTCGATCTCGTCCCGCATCGGCAATTGGATGTAATTCTCCTTCGCCGCCGACAGCGCCGCCTGTCCCTCGGCCAGCTTCTCCCCCGCCTGCTTATTCAACTGCCCCATGGTATTGGGGAGTTCGCCGCGCTGCAGGAGTTCCGGCATGACCTCGTTCGCCGTCTCCCGTGCCACTGTGTTCGGCGATGTCATGGTCGCCTCGACCGCAGCCTTGTTCGCCCCGGCCTTCAGGAAGGGCACGGCTCGACTTATGGCGGCACCGGCCGCTGGTACCATAGCCCCCAGCACTCCCGCTGTTAAGGGAGAGCCGCCCTGTAAGACGCTCTGGGCAGCGGAAGTAGCCCCCTCCGCCCCCATGCGGACGGCGAGCGGTAGACCCTTGACCGCGCCCGAGACGAGACCGGCCGGCCCCATGACCTCCGCCGCCGACTCGCCCAGCCCACCCAACATCTCGCCTGCGGTGTTTTGAGTCAGGTCGACTTCGAGCGGAGCCATGATCTCGTCCAGCTTGTCGATACCGGGAATCTTGCGCAGCAGCTTGCCGCCGACGACGCCGTGCTTCAGTAGTTCCTTGCCTGCACCCTTGAACACGTCGGCGACGAACTTGGCCTGCTTGAAAGTCGGGTCGGACTCGGCCGCTTTCATCTGGTCGCCCAGCCACGACATAAAGGTAGACCCAGTAGTGGTCGGCTCAGGCTCGAACCCTGAGTCGAATGCGTCGAACCCCGAGTCGAATACCTTTGGGTCGATTGCAGTCGTTTTGGCTGTCTTGGGTTGCGCCATGGTCTACGCTCGCCCCGTGATCTTTCCGTTCGTAACCCTGTACTTGGTGCCGTCCGGCGAGGTCCACGTGCCCGAACGCCCCTTGAACTGTGGCGGTTCCTGTCCGATGTAGACGTCGCCTTGCGCTCCCTCGGCGGGGGTCGCTGCGCTGTCCCCACTCTTGAGCGGGTTGCTGAACCCGTAATCCCTGTACTTGTTCTCCAGCTTGTCGAGCGCCTCGCGCGCCTTGGGGGTGATGGGCAGAATCGCCTTGGTCCCCATGCCCTGCTTGTACTGGAAGTCGAGCGACTCCAGCTTCGACTCCAGCAGTTTGCCCGCCTGAGCGACCGCGCCGTGAAGCTGATCGGCCGACCCGATCTCGGAGAAGGACTCCTTCCAAGAGCGGATGTCCGACTCGGAACCGCCAGCACGGCGGTAGATGCGGGTAAGCTCGTCCGACAGCGCGTTCACGGTAGTCTTGAAGTTGGTGACCTTATTGCTACCGGTCTGCGTGTAGGCGAAGTTCTTCATCCGGTTGATGGACGGGAACTGGGTCGGGTCGAGACGGTCGATGGCGTCGGACAACTCGCCCATGTGACCGATCGCGGTGTTGATGTCCTGAATCTGCCGCGCTTCCTGACCGGACGTGAACGCCTTGCGAGTCGAGGCGCGAGACTGGAAGTTGATCTGGTCGAACTCCGGGTCGTACTGGCCGACAAGCTGGATCATGCGCTGCCAGTAGGGGGAGCGGAGAGCGAAGCCGGACGGGAACTGCATACGACCCTCGGCCAGCGCCTTGACCTGATCCGCGATGGCCGGGGTGAGGTTCTTCAGCAGGTCGTCCCCGGTCGGCGCGGCGGACAGCGGGGGACCGTCTGCGCCGCCCCCCGCCATGTCGATTCCGAGGTTCTCCTGCTTGAGCTTCTTCTCGTCGAACGCGAGCCGCTCGGTCGCCGTCTGACGTGTGAGATTCTGTCCACGAATCTGGATGTTCTGGCCGCGAATCTCTGCGTCGATCTTGGCCTGCTCCTCGCGCGAGATACCAAGCTGCCGTGCCCGCACAACCGCAGTCGGGGAGAAGGTACCGCCGAACTGGGCGAGGTTCTCGTCCCTCAGCCCCATGGCCTTCATGCCCTTGGTCGCCGTGTCCCACTGGTCCTGATTCGTGGCGAGACTGAAGTAGGTCGACGCCGCCTTCATCAGGCTCGCCTGAACCTCGTTGTCGATCTTACCCTTGTTCGTGGCGTCGCGCCCCGCTGTCTGGGCGAGTTCCATCGCCTTGTAGATGTTGCCAAGCGCTGCCTGCTGGGCCGCGACGATGTCCTTCTGGCTCGTCGCCCAGTTGCGAGCATTCTTGATCTTCTCCTCGTCGTAGGTGCCACCGAGGTTGTCGACCAGTGCGTCGTTCTGGACCACCTTGCGCAACTGCGGCATGAGGCGGTCGAATGAGGACTGGTCCGTGATCTGCTGGAGGATGCCAACGCCGAGGCCCAGCTTCGTGTTGACGTTCTCAAGCTGAGTTTTCTCGTTGTCCGCCATTGCCTTGCGCGCTTGGGCTACTGCCGTGCGCGCCTTGATGGAGACTTCAGGCACTACCCCGTCCGCCTCATCGAGCACCGCGTCCCAGTTGAGCGCGCCGCCCGGTGAGTTGAGCCGGTGCTTGGTGACGATCTGCGTGAACAGATCCCGCTCCTGCTCGTCCTTGACCGTCTTGTTGATCTCCAGTTGCCGCTGTGCCATGATCTGGCGCTGGTTCTGGACCTGCATCAGCGATGACAAGGTCGCGATGGGCGACTGGAACTCCGGCATCCGGATACCGAGCGCGATAGAAGGATCGATCGGCATTACTTCCTCCCCAGCGAGATCCCAAGCAGCGCGGCGGTCAGTGAACTATTGCCGATGTTGCCGAGCGCGGAGTTGTACGCGTTCGCGCCGCCGACGATGCCGGATGCGTTCGCGTTGCCCGCCCCGGTGTAGAGGTTGCCTGTGTTCCCGGCGTAGTTAGCGCCAGCCCCAGTGAGCGCGTTCGCGGAACCCTGACCGATACCGGCAAGGGTTACTAGCCGGTTGAACTGGTTGTTCTGGTTTTCGGTGAATGCGCCGTATTCCAGACCGTACTTGGTCAGAGCGCGATTATAGCTTGTCTCATCCGCCCATTGCGCGCTCGCTGCCGCCGCCGCCGCATTTGCCGCATCGATCTGCGCCGCTACTTCGGCCTGCTGCACCATCGAGTTGTACGCGTTCTGTGCCTTGTTGTAGTTGCGATCCCACACGCCGGACGCGATGTTGTAGCCGAGCCCCTGACCTTGGAGAGAGACGTCCGCGTTCGCCTTCCACGCGCCAAGCTGGTTGGAGAAGTTGGAGTTGTAGACATTGAACGCGTTGGCGAAGTTGGTCTGGTACTCGCTCGCGTCGCGCCCGTAATTCTCCCGGTTCACCGCCATCGTGTTAGCGAAGTTGCGGTCGTACTCCGTCGCGGCGCGGTTGTAGCTCAGTTCGTTCTGCGCGAGCGACCCAGCGTAGTTGCGGTCAAACTCCGCGAGGCCCAGTTGCGCCGCAGTATCGTACTCGCCCTTACGTCGAGCGTATGCGTTAGCGTACTCCTGCGACGCGAGGCCGGACGCGTAGTCCTGCAGCGAGCGGAGGGTACCACCAGATAGCAAGTTGCCCTGCGCCGCCGCCGACCGCTCCAATATCTTGCGTCCCTGATCGAGCCGGAACTGGTAACCCGGATCGTCAACCATATTGGGTGCTTGGAACGCGGCCGGGGCGTGATAGACCGGCGCTTCCCAGCTACCCACAGGTGACTTGAACCCAGCCCCTGCATCGACTCGCGATCCGTGGAACGCATCCGGCGCTTGAAAGTCAGGACGAGATGCGAACGCGTCGGGCTGTGAGAACCCATACGCGAAGTCGGCATACTGGAACGGGGCGAGAGGGGAGAAGGACCCGCCGCCCGAGAAGTAGCCGCCGGATGGAGGCGCAGTATAATTGAACTGGCCGGTCCACGGGGTTAAGAGACTCCCCAGCGTGTACGCGAACGGGTCGCCTTCGTCTCCCGTCGTGTTGGTACCGGCCCACGTCTGGCCCAACGCGTTCCCGAGTGGGCTAGGCGATATAATACCGCCTCCGCCGCCCGGCTGAAACGTCAGGTTTGGTGTATATACTTGCGCGTCGTTGATGTCATCCGACATTTCGTCTCCTTACCGGAGATACTGGTTGGGCAAGTTCGGGTTCATCAGGCCGTACATCGTCGTCGGCGCAGTCGAGACCGGGGCGACCATGTTACCGGGCATCATTGCGCCGTACGCCGGACCGGGGGACGCATACCGCGCCCCGCTACCGGGCGTCATGAGTCGACCGAGCGTATTGACGGCCGAGTTGCCAAGGTTGAGGTATGGTGACTGCAGCTGCATCGCCTGCTGGTACATCTGCTTCTGCAGGTCGATGGCCTGATTCGACGCGTTCGTCTGCGCCTGCGCCGCCGACTTGGCCGCGTTGGCCGACTTGTTCGCCGCAACCAGTCCCGTCGCCGTCTGCGCTCCGATGCCGGCGAGGCCCAGCCCGATAGCCACTGCGGTGCCGATGATGTAACACGGCTCGTCCAGCGCGGCGTGATTCGGTTCGTTCTCAGTCGTCCGTGGATTCAGTCTCATCATCTCGCAACCTCTTGTAGTAGCTGACCTCGACGGGAGTGAACCCCAGCCGTTCGTACATCGACGCGACTTCGGGAGTTGGCGCGATCATCTGGTAGGCGAAAGCGCCGGAGTCCTTGGCCCAGCGCTCCCCGCGCACCAGCAGCATCATACCAATTCTACCACGGCTTGACGGTTCGACCCACCAGCAAAGTTCGCCGACGAACGGCTCCCCGCTGAGCGGGTGCGGGTATAACATCAAGCCGAGCATCCCTACGACCGCACCATCTTTCTCTGCGACAAACAGTACCTTGTTCTCGTCGTTGATGAGGAGCCGCGCTACCGCCGCCATCGCGTCCGAGTTAAAGCAGGTGAACTGGGCGTACTTAGTTGAAGTCAGGAAGTCCCGCCCCATCTCGACGACGCGGGGGATATCCGACTCGACCGCCTCACGGACTACGATCATGTCAGCTGAACCTTCTTAATTACGCCGCCGTCATTGAACGCCAAGTATACCGCCGATGTCCCCGTATTCTTGTGGATGGCGAGGTCCATGCTACTGGGCAACTCGGTGGTGGTGGGGTTTCCCGCAGCAGAAGTGTACCCGATGAACGTTAGACCCCCCGGAAGTGCTACCCCCGCATTCTCTGCTGCGTCTATCTTATTGACAACCGTCTGTAGCCACTTGAACCAATCGATGGTCACCCGCGACTTGATCGGCGGCGCAGTCGTGTCCGCCCGGAGATCGCGTACCTCTTCGGAAAGGAAGGACCGATGCGGGATCGGGGGTAAGTTCGCCATCACTTACCAACCACAACGTCGATGGACGCATCGACAATATGCCACGGGATCGGGTCGGTCAGGACCAGTTCGAACGAGGCGCGGGTGCCGCGCCCGCAACGACGCCAGATCATACGCGGACCGTTGTACTCACCGCGTGGGGCGACCGAGACGTCGGGTAGCGCCTTGAACACTCGCGCATCCGGGGCCATGTTCATCATCGCGATAGGCTCGGACCCCTGACCCGACAGCACCGCGTCGCCTTGGTTGAACTCGACCTCGACCCGGTTGACGATGATCGGCTTGTTCTCGTCCTGCAGGTAAGGAGCGCGACGGACGCGACGGATGACTGCGCCGTCCACGTCTGAGTATGACGTGCGGTCGAGCGAGTAGACGTTACCATTCGACCGGTCCAACACGACATGAGTCCCGAATGCGTGAGCGTGGAACTGCGGGCGGTACGCGGTGAACTGCGACGTAGCGACATCCCAATACGCCCGCTCGTGCCACTCCTGAGTCGAGTCGTCGAACACCCACGTGGCCTCGGCAGTCGGGAAGGTCAGTACATAGAACGAGTGGCCGCGATCCGAGTAAGTCCACGCGATGGCGTCGGACTTGGTAGAGTAGGAGTCGATGGCCCGCTCGACGCCGTGGTTGCTGATGCGCTGCGCGTTGTAGCCGACGCCACGCAATACCATAGAGTCGCCGTCCTTGTTCTGGCCCAGCCACACCGGGGTATAGCCGAGTTCGGCCGCTGACCACCGCGCCGCGATACCGAACTCGAACATCGCGCCGGGGATGGGCTTGAACGGGAACGTCTCGCCGGAGTTGTACCAGACCTCGGATGTCTTATTGCCGAACAGCCAGATCTCGCGTCGCGCGATGAGCATTGAGTCGAACTTGTCTGCCGCCGCGTTGCGCTGAGACACTTGTCCGGGGTCCCACGTCAGCCCGTCGAACAGTTCGCTACAGTAGACCTTGGACGTCGAGGTGTCGAGGTAGATGAAGTAGCCGTCGATGAACCCGCCCATGGTAGCGCCGGTCACGACGTTTGTGAGCGTGTTCGTGAGCAGATTGTAAATGAACCCGATCCCGTTGCTGGTGATGAAAAGCTCGTTACCGCCGTCGCCGTTACCGGAGATGGTGACCGGGTCGGTCGAGTACTGGACGTCGCCACGCGATGTCGCGGTCCACGTGTCGTCAAGTTCGTACAACTGGTAGCCGATAATGGCGAAGAGACGGCCGTTGAGTTCGAAGATACCGCGACCGGGGTTCGACAGGACCGAAGTGAGCGTCGTAACGCCGGGGATAGGGACGAACACTTTCGGGCCGCGAGCACCAGCGGACTCGGCAAGCTGGGTATACTGGTTGATCAGCCGCTCCAGCCCGACGATGTCGGTGTCGAGCGTATACGAGGGGCCGATGAAGCCGGGGAACTTCACTGCGAACCTCCCTGCGGCGACATGAGCGAGCCGAGAGTCGCGCCACCGATGGGAAGCATCAGCCCCCATTTCTTCAGGACGTCGATGATGTTGTCGTCGAACACGACGAAATTATGGGTTCCCTTGCCGCGACCGCGCGACATGCCGTCGAGGTACTTGATGCCGGGGATACCGGACGTCTTCATGAGGTCAACCGCAGCGGCTTCGTGCGAGAACGGGTCCTCACGCGCCCACATGGCGCGCATGGAGTCGGCCAACACTTTATTGCGCTCGATCGTCTTGCGGTTGTTGACGGTATCGTGGACCTCGTACATACCATCGGGAAGCTCGGTAACCTTGATAGCTTCCTTGGCGCGCTTCTCTACCTGCGCCCTATACAACTGCTTGCCGTACGCCCTGACAGGAACCCCAACCAAATCGTAGAACTCTTGGTCCGCTTGGTATTTCCTGTTGGAGGCTTGCGTAGTGTCGAATCGCAGTGCCTCCTTGCGGATATCAGACGTATTGGGATCGCTCAGCGCTTCGCGCAGCTTGGCGGTATTGGCACCGAACTCCTTATCGGCTTTCGTAATTTTGCTGATGATGTCTTTAGCGCCCGGATACAGCCGATCTATAACTTCCGGCTGGTCTACCAACATCTTGTCCCAATCGAGCAGCTTGTCCGGCGTCGTCTTGATCCGGACTTGGTACATCTTACCGGGCTTAGCGACCCCCGGATTATATACCACCATCGTTCCTTCCATCAGGTCTTTCAGTGTGGCCTCAATATCCTGGACATTCCTGTCATGTATCGAGGCCATAGCAGCGCCCTTACTCTTGGCTTGAGCCGCCTTCGCTTTCTTCAGTAAGTCTTCGTAATGGGTTACTGCTATGTCGGTGATTTCGTCTCCAACCTCGCGATCTTTACCGTACTTGTTAACTATGTCGGAGATCTCATCAGCCAGCGCAGTCCCACGCTCGTACTTGTCCATTACGGATGACGTAGACGATGGGTTATTGTTACTGATGTATTTATTTATATCAGTCAGCGTACCCCACGCATCTTGTCCCTCGTCGTCGGCGACGGAGCTATCGTAGATGTGGATATTATCAAACGGGTCTTCTGCCGCCTTGCCAGACAGTGCGTCGCGGTACGACTGCGCTACGCCCTTCTTCTGCGCGAAGTACAGACCGCGCCCGTACACCTGTGCGCCTTCACCCGTCCCGATGGCGCTCGTGCTGAACTTATCGAAGTCGTGCGGGGACCCGTGATAGGCTAGGATGCCTTCCGCCTCGGCCGCGTCGCGTACGACCTGTCCCGCCTTAGCCAGCCTCGTCCCCTTGAGCGCATTCGCCGCCATGCCGATGAGCGGGAGTCCTGCCGCGCCTACCATTCCGCCGATCTGCGTTGCGCTGGACGCCTTGAGGTCGAGCGGGTCGTAGATACCGAGCGCCCCAAACACCGCCTCGCCGATGTCGAGCAGCGGGTCCTTCCCGATCGGGCGGTTAGGCTCGGATGGGAGTTGGACCGGCGGCTGAGTAGGAGAGGGCGCAGGAGACGGCCCGGTAATGGGCCGCATGAGATCGGCTAACGACGGCGGACGGTATACAACCGGACCGGGCATTAGTAGCCCCCGGTGCGCCAGTCCCACGGACGGCCGTTACCGCCAATGACGCCGGGAGTTCCGGGCGGCGGTGCCATCTCCTGATACCGGATGTTGGCCCGCTTCAGGTTGCCCTTCGTCTCGACCGCGAGTGCGGCGACGGCAGGAGGAACCGGGAACCCGAACACGCCCGCCATGGCGACTGCGCCGTTGTACACCATGGCGCGACGGTAGGACGGGGCGAACCCGTACTGGGTCGTGAGATCGGGGAACTCGGACAGGGGACGCGGCGAGTAGATGACGAGCTTCGTCGTACCCACGGACGGAACCGGCCACGGGTAGATCAGCGCCAGCCCCGTCGTATCGTCGTAGTCGTAGTCGTAGTAGATGCCCTGAATGAGCGTCGACGTAAGCCCCTTGATGCGGACCGCCGCCCACTCGTCGTCGGTGAAGATCTGGATCGGACGCTCGACCTTGGGGTTGGCGCTCGCGTCGATGATGACCCCGGCATTCTCGATAACGATGGGGCGAGAAATGTTAATGTCGCCCCCGAGTCCGATGGTGTACGAGGTCGTGCTCGCCGCGAGCGCCTTTTCAGTGCGGTCCTGAACGAGCATCGTCAGGCGCTGCGTACCCCAATCGTCGATCATGTCGTTCAACGCTTCCAGCGCATCAGCAGCCTCGTTCGCAGTCGGCTCCTCGCCTTGACGCAGAACGCCAAGCTGTTTCATCGAGCGCTTGATGATGTCCAGTGCTGAAAGCGTAGTCGGCACGTGACCTCTCCTACTTCTTGCCGCCCTTGGCCTTGGCAGTCGGCTTCGGCTCGTCCGTGACCGCCTCGCCTTCCATCGCCGCCGCGACTTCAGCCGCCGTCGCCGGGGAGTCGAACCACTCGTTCTGGTCGAGCTTCGCATCCTCTTCCGCCGAGTTGACGATGACGCGCTCGACGTTCGGGTCGATGTTGTACCGCATCGACGGATACGACTGGTGACGGTACGGCGGAATCGCCTTGTTCAACTGTTCGAGAACCTTGCCATCCGGGTAGGACATTTCGCTCTCCTCACATAGGGCGAAGGGCGACGAGGACCAGATGGCCCGCCGTCGCCCTTCTTGGTTGAGTGACGACTATTACGCGATCGTCACGTTGCGCGTAGTGGGAATGACCCACCAGACCGACGACCACGCGACGACGCACATGCCGTCCTGAATAGCGCCGCCGAATGTAGCCACGTCACGAGCGGTCGTGCCGCCGCCGAAACCGGCCGTGTACGTGACCGTATGCGCCTGCGCCGTCGAGGCGACGAAGCACATCTCCAGTCCATCGGCCCACGCAGGCGGGTTGGCGAGGGTCATCGCTAGCGCACCGCCTGAACCGATGAACACCGTACCGGGTTCGATCGAGATCGCCCCGGCCGATGTGTAGGCGGACCCGGCGTTACCGACGCCGCCGTTGACGATGCGTCCGGCCTGCTTGAACATCCGCCAGCGCGAACCCTTGCAGTCGTAGACGTTGCCCGACTGCACGACCACGCGGGGGAGGTATTGTTCGTTCGTCGAAGTACAGGACCCGCCGACCGGGGGTTCGGCTCGGCTGAACGCGGCCGGAACGCCCGTGAAGATAGGCGCGCCCGACGCGTGGGGTCCCGCCGTGGTACCGTTCGAACCCCGGATGACCTCGGCGCGGGTCGACGAGATCGAGATGACCTTGAGCGCCTCGCGGTCCACGAACAGGATATCATTCGCCGCCACGCCGGTAGCCGACGTGAGCAGAACGAACTTCTGCGTCTCCGTCATCGCGGCCGAGATGGTGGTCGAATTGAGCGTGGTCTGAGCAGAAGCGACGGACGCCATGAGCGCCAACGCCGCCACGATTCCGAGAATGATCCGCTTCATGTCTGTCATTTCTCCTTGTGATGGGTGTTGTTGACGACCCGCCCTTACGAGGAGACGCGGCAGGCGAGTTCGCGGTAGAGCGGTGCCCAACCGTACAGGCATTCCGTACGGGTGACCATCTTGTTGGTGTTGACGTCGTAGGCCGTCACGGTACGGACCGACAGACCGGACTCGGGGTCCTGAATGTACGCCGCCTCGTGGACGCCCTGCGGGAGTTCCTGATCGGCCGTGCCGAGGGTGCAGAAGTCGCGGTGGAACGCGAGGCCGACGCGGTGCACACGGCCAGTCGTGCCGTGAACCGTGATTGCCGCGTTGTCGGCCGGAACCGAATCCACCGTCTGGAACTGACCCGAAGCGACGATCGGCGGGTAGATCGAGATCGTCATCGCGCCGGTCGTGTCGCTGATGTCCTGCGTCACCACGAACTGGCGAAGCTGACCGGTCGACAGGCGGTTCTGCGGGTTGACCGCGTAGACGTTGTCGATCGTGAAGATGTCGCCTTCCTTGAGGGTCGACGCACCCGAAGACCAGCCGTCCGTGATGAGCGAGGAACCGGTCTGATTCGCGCCGTTGACGAGCGGGGCGCCCGCGTACGTGCCGACCGTGTGAGTCGGCGCGTTCTGCGTCATGAAGAACTCGAAGTTGTCGAACTCGCCCATCCGACCTTTCTTGTAGGACTGCGAGATCTGACCCTGCGGGTTGAACAGCGCGATGGCCGCGTTGACGATGGTGCCCTGCATGCGGGGCGAGATCCCCATGTACCGCAAGTCGTCCTGCGGGCAGGCTTCGTCGTCCAGCTTCACACCGGCGTCGATGTAGGTCGAGAACGAGGACGGGACCGTCCCCGGCGTGCCGACCGCGTTGAAGACCTTCTTGTACAGCAACAGGCCGTCGAGGTCGATCTTGTTGCCGATGGTCGCCATCTTCGGCTTGAGAACGCGCTCGCTGTAGGCGTCGAGGGAGAGGGTACGCTCCAGCGAGCCGAACTCGACGTCGACACCGAACAAGGTGTCGAGCACCAGCGGGACCGAGGTCTCGGTCGTCGCCTCGACGCGGATCGCGTTGCCGGTACGGCCGACGTAGCGCGGGGGCTTGCGGATGTTCAGGGTGTCACCGATCTTCGCGCCCTTGACGGCGAAGGCCGGATCGTATTCGCGGTTGACGCGAGCCGAGAAGCCCAACTGGTTCATCAGAACCCGAAGCCCCTCGTACGTGATCATCGAGATCGTGAGCAGTGTGTTGTCAGCGAGAGAGAACCCGGCCTGCGGATTGGGGAGGACGTAATGGTACGTGAGCGCGGTCACGACCAGTGCGACGAGAGCGCAGAAGATGTCGCTCCATCGCGTGCTAATGCGGGAGAGGAAATTCAAGTTGTCACCTCAAGTGGATGTCAATCTCGGGCTGCCGATTCCCGGTTAACGGCCAGAGGCGACAGCGGGTAACGTCGGCTGTCGTGCGACTGGAGGGGTAGGATTGCGGTGTCGATGCCGCGTACGACTAGGTGGGTCGGCGTAGTCAAAGCGAGGGTCGAGATCGCCGCCGTCACGATCCCGACCCTCTTAACGTGTTACTTCATGGTGGGCCTCAGGAAAAGACGTGTCCGAACGCCTGAGGTAAAGTTTAACACCTAGACCGTCTAACGGTCAATGGGTGAACTGCCGGACACCTACCACGAAGTGCGCGGCTTCCCCTTGGCAACGAGTTCCTCGTCCCGCATCCGCTTGAAGTCGGAGAAGGACTGACCCGGCGCGGCCAATGTGGGAGTGGACGACCCGGCCGACGCACTCGGGGGCGGAGACGGAGGACGACCGACCTTCGTGACGACGCCAGCAAGGGTATTGCGGGGCGGTGTCGGCGGCGGCGTCTCCTTCTTCGACGGTGTCGGCGCGGTCGTCATGCCCGCTTCGAGCTTCGCCTCCAGCTTGCCGACCGCGACGAGCATCGGACCCTGATTCTTCTTGCACAGGGCGACGAGTTCATCCGGATGGTGGGCGAAGTAGTACAGCAACTCCGGACCAAGTTCGGAGTTCATGATGTGAGTCGAGAGCAGCGCCGGGACGGGAATGTCGGCCTGCGAGATCTGCAGGACAACCTCATCGTAATCTTCGTGCTTCGCGCGGAACGCCTCGACTCGCGCCGCGTGATTGTCGAAGACCTCCCGCTGCCGCTGCTCCTCCGTCTTCGCCGCCTCTTCCTGCTTGGTCCGGGTCAGTCGCTCCTCGATCTTGTTGTCGACCTGACCCAGCGCCTCGCGGACCTTCTTCTCCGCCTTGTACTCGGTCAGGGCGGCGATGTACGCGTCGAGCGTGGGGAAATCGTCGATCTTCGGCTCGGGCGGTTCGGGCGGTGGAGGGACGGGCGGGTTCTCGACCCGCGTTTCGAGTGCCGCCAGCCGGCCCTGCAGTGCGCGGATAGTCTGCTGGTCCGCCTCGCGGAGCGCCTTCTCCACCCGGTTCTGGCCGAGAAGCTCCTTGATGCGGGACTCGGCATCCTTCCCGCGACTGGAGTCGCCCTTGTTCTTGCGCGCCTCGATAAGCGCCGCCTCGGCTTCGGGGTCGGGCGGCGACGCCACTACCGCCGTCGCGTCAGCCTTCGCCGCTTCGGCCTGCTGGTCAGCCACGACCTGCTCAGCAGACTTGGTTTCGCCATTCGCGAGCGCCATCGCGGCGGCAATCGCCTCGGGCGTCTCGGTCGTGGAACGGATCGTAATCTCGGCCATGATCGCTCTCTCCTACCAGACGATGCCGTTGACGATCACCGGCATTCCGTCGTACTTCTCCGACCACGTCGACATAACGACGCGGACGTCCGGGTTGTCCATGCTCTCGACTGAGGCCCAGAAGTTGGACCCCTTCGCTTCGATCGGGTACGAGAACCTACCCCACGGCGGTACGCTGAACGCCTCCTCATGTGGGGGAGTGTACGGCGGATCGGTGTCGAGCTTGTACCGCACGCGAAGCGACGCGGCGGCGGGGGCGGGGTTGGCAACGATGATGTACGGGTGTACCTTGTTGATGCCGACCCCCTCAGGGAACATGTAGCGCGGTCCCATTATCTCTCTCCTTTCGGCTGAGCGGGCTTACGCGCCGCCGCCTGACGTTCACGAGACTTCATGTCGAGTACCTGCATCTCGGCGTCAAGCTGGCCCTGCGCCTTGTCAGCCGAGATCTGCAGTTGCGTCTTGATGAGGTCGATCTGCGCCTGCATCTTCGCCAGTGTCTCGCGCGACTGGATCTCCATTTGTGTCATCTGGAGTTGCGCGGACGACTCGATCATGCGGGAATCCAGCTTCCTCTGCAACTCCGCATTCTGCTGCTGAAGCTGCTGGACGATCTGCTGCGCCTGCTGCAACTGGCGCTGTACCTGCGGCGGGATGGGTTCCTGACCGTCCTCAGGCGGCAGGAGTTCCGGATGGGTCGACTTGAGGATGAGTTTGGCCCGGTCCGCCATCTCGCGCGCACCCGGCCAGTCCATGTTCTTGAACCACATGTCGCCGAACAGCTGGATGAGTTCGGGCTGGGCTTGGAACACGGACGACATGGCCTCGACCGCTTCCTGACGGCGCGTCTCCTTGGACGGGCCGACCGAGACGGTCACATCGTACCGGCCAACGGACAGGTCGTAGATCTTCTCGATGTTGTACTGCTGCTGCAGCGAGGCAAGATCGACCTGCTGATCGCCGATGGCGGACTTGGAGTAGTACCCGATGGTCTTCGGAACGTCGTTCTTGCCGAGAATGCGCTCGATGCGAGGCGCACCGTAGACCTTCGGGATGAGGTCGAGTAGAATCTTGCCGGTGCGCTTGATCGACCGAGCAAGGTTGTCCGGGTAGTTGGAAGCGCCGAGAGTCCCCTGCTGCTGCCGCGCCACGATGGCCGCGCCGGACGTCTCGTTTCCGGGCGCACCGAGCGACGGCTTGTAGAACCCGGTCGCCGCCTCGATGTCGTACTCGGACTGTGCCATCGCCATATTGATGGCCTGAATGGCGGGTTCGAAGTGCTGGCGTTGCGGGGCACCGAGTAGCTGGCCCGCGAGCGAGATCGGGTTGTATTCGAGATAGGGAAAGTTGCGGACGTTCGCCTCCTTCCACATATTCTCGAACCCTTCGAACTGACCCGCCGCGCCGATGTACGGAACGCGAGGAGCAAGTGCGATAGCCTCGGTCTGCGCCGACGCCCAGTAGTTCTTCATCCGCTGGGGGTCGCGGGATGGCCGAACGAGTCCACGGAAGTCGACGTTGCCTTCGATATCGATCTCGTCACCGATGACGGGAACGAGCGGGATGTCTAGGCCGACCCAGTCGCGGCCCTCGGTCTTCTCGTCGTTGCCGTCGAGGATCTGAGCGCCAGTCACCAGCGCCCACTTGACCTTCTCGTACGTGACCTCGCGGGTATCGACGATGCGGACGTTCTCATTCTCCTGCACCGCCGCCTTGGGAAGAACGTTACGGGTCGTGGTGGTCACGCCGCCCAGTCCTACCGTAGTGACCTCGACCAGCGCGAGCGTCTCCTTCTCCTTCTCCTTGTACCAGTACTCGGCAACGCGAGTCTTGCCCTCGGGTGCCCAGTCGGACGCGGAGATGATACCGCCGACGCCCATGAACGTATCGAGCGTCGTGATGACGTCCTGCCCGTACCGCTCCTTGACCTCATCCTTGGGAAGGTCGTAGATGACGAAGCAGTACCGCATGTCGGACCGATCGAACTTGTTCGCGGCCGGGTCCATGACAACGGAGAACGTGTTGCGGATGCGGTTGATGCGGAGTTCCTGCTCCCATGTCAGGCCGGGAAGATACTCGAGATCTACCCTCCACCAGCCGAGTCCGCAAGTGGCTTGGTCTGTCGCGCCGGTGAAGTAGGCAACGTCCGCATCCGAGTTCGACTCGATATTACGGATGACGCCTTGTAAGACCTCGGCGACGGCCGGGTCGGAACCGGAATCGACCGGGTTGATCTGGATACCGGGCCGAGACTGGCGGATGGTATTGGTGACCTGACGAATAGCCGGGTTGATACGATCGATGGTCAGGCAGGGTCGGCGATCCAACTCGCGCTGCTTGCGAATGTCGTCCGGCCACTGATCGAGAGCGCTGAACTTCTTATCGGTCAGCATCTCTCCGCGCGTCTTGCTGGATGCGTTCCACGCGGTCTTGAACCGCTTACGCATCGTGTCCATGAATGGGGACGTGAGCTTATCGGCCCGACCGTCCCCCTTGGTCGACTTTGACACACGTACAGCCATGGTCAGTCCTTGTAACCGAGCAGGCTGTCGATGTAGGTATCGAGTGCCTTTTTGTCCTCGAAGACGGACTTGACCGGCGGCGTGTACTTCGGGTAGCCATCGGATATCTTCTCGCCTTCATGGCAGCACTCGACAATGAACCCACCGTTGTCGCTGATCTCGACGCGGAATGAGGTGAGTTTACCTTTCTTGTTGCTGCTGGAGGGCGACGACATCTTGCCCACGGCTGCGCCGGTCTTGTCCCGATAGACTTCAACGTTCGACATTACTTGCCTCCAATGCGAGGACGAGTGGAGTTGTACTGCTTGTGGTTGGCCTTGCCGGGAACGGCGGCGCGGTTGTGAGCAGTGAGGGACGGGGTCTTGACCGCCTGATGGACCTGACGTACTTTAGCCATCGGGTCGGAGAACTTCGGGGTGTATGGCTTCTTCATCGTACCTCCTATGCCATCCAAGAGCCAGATTGGGTACCGGGAACGGAAGGTGTGGACACTACATTCTGCGCCCGGCGTGGACGGGAGTTCTGGAAGCGAACGGCAAGGGTACGGAAGGCGTCAGCGCCGTGGGACGCCCAATCGTGGACAGGGGCGCTGGTGAACTGCTGGAAGCGCTCGTTCCACGTCTTCTTGTAGTTGCGGAGACACTCGATGCCCTGTTGAGTACCGAACTCGTCGAACCAGCAACGGGGGAGGAGGAGACGGACGGCGTTGATACCGTCCATGAGTTCCAGCTTCGGAACGTTGAGGGGGTCTTCGAACTTCAGCCCGAGCGCCGCCGCCTGCTCAAGACGCGACTTGCCGGATCCCAACTCTCTTACGGCAATGTCGTGCGGGGCGTAGTGCTTGCCGTAGGTATAGCCACGGTCGCGCAGGTAGCGAACGTAGAACGGGAACCCTTCGCCGGAGTTCTCGTAGTAATGGATTAACCTCACCTCTCCCGATCTTAATGTCTGGGAGAACCAGATCGACATGGCATCGTCCATGCCGAGGTCCCAGTCGGTGTCGACCGGAAGCGCCGGATCGTACGGAACGCGGGTGATACGGCCGTCACGCAGCGCGGCGGACATCTCGTTGATGTAGTAGGCACCGCGAACCGCCGCGTCAGGCGACAGATACCACTCCTGATCGTACTCGGACTGGGTCATCAGCCCCTTGGCAATCAGTTCGCGGTCGTCCGCCATCGCGGCGCGTAAGGCGTCAATCGTCGGGCCTTCCTCATTGGCGAGCGATACGTCAATGTCTTGCCAGAGAGCGAACCACTTCGGGTCGCTCCTCGCGGCCTCCCATGTGCGATAAAGGTGGTTCTTGCCTTTGATGGTGCCTGCGAAGATAGCGTAGCCAAGATGCTCGGCGAGGGACTTCGAAAGCACCTCACCAAAAATGTTAGGGGCTTGTTGTGAGTACTCGTCGAATGAGATACCGCTGAAGGGCGCTCCTCGAAGGCTATCGGGGTTGTTTGCTCCGAAGAGTTGCAGGACAGAACGACCGTGAGGACCCTTTGGAAAGGTGACACGCAGCTTGGCCTCATTGAACTCGATGCCTGGAATGACGCCTGCGTAGTACTGAACGATGCGCTTCCACGCGACGAGTTCGGCCTGCTGGTACGTCGGCAGCACGTGACCGTAGACTCGGTCGCGCAGCAACTCCTTGATGTCCGCGTCGCTCAGCGGGGTCGGCCACACGTGACGAAGACGCGCCGTCTCCCACGCATCGTCCGTCGCAGCACGGATGTGGTGGTTGATGATCGCGGTGGTCTTGCCTGCGCGGCGGTGAAGGACGAGAGCGGAGAAGCGGCCTAGCCAGTTGTGGAATCCAAGGGACCACTTACGGGGGCGGTAAGGGATGATAACTCGCCGCTTATTGTCGCGGGAAGTGTTGCGCACCCGTTCGACCGGGATGACGCGAGGCGCAGCCATTATTCGGCGTCCTTCTTTGCTGCCTTGACGAGCGAGCGTGGGTCAAGAGGAAGCTTAGGCGAGTTGACGGGCGTAGTGTCCCACGAAATCGACAGCGGCCCACCGTCCGCCCCAGTAAGTGCGGTCACGTCGCGGAAGACCTCGGGACGTCGGTTCTTCAGCAGGAAGATGAGGCAAGCGTCGGAGTAGTTACGCTTGTACCCGACTACCTCGCCTTGGTAGTAGATGGCCTCCTGTACGCCTTGAATCCCGCGACGACGGAGTTCGGCTTCGGCCGCGTCCATCGACTGCTCGTACGCAGCCTCAAACCGCTTGGGGTAGGACGGGTCGAAGTCCAGCCACTCGTAATGGGTACCGGGTGCGATACCGGCTGCGCGAGCGGCACCGGTGATGGTACCAACCTTGGCGTAGCACGCGAGGAAGCGGGACTGGCGCTTGGCCTTCTCGGTTGCCGGGTCTAGCGCAATAGCACCGGTCCGCGTCTGCTTACGAACGGACCCGCCGCGCTTCTTCAGCTTGGCGACCTGCTCCAGTTCCGCCTTGACCGAAGTTTTACGCGCCACGCGACTCCTCGATGCGACGCTGGGCGATCACAGTGAAGATGAACGCCTCGTCGGTAGACCGGCTGATGCGTGACCGATATATATCGTATTCGAACTGCTTCACGAGTGCGCGAGAGTCGGACGGGTGGTCCGCGATGAGGATCACGATAGCACGATCGGCCTTTGCCTCGCCCGACTCCAAGTCGGCTAGTACCTGAGTGAGGCACTCGACCGGGGACCACGCGTGGGCGTCGTTACTGTGGTCGGCGAGACGCGCAATGTCGGCCATCAGCGATACCTTTGCGGCGTACGGATGGAGATGGTACTGCCGATCTCGCCCCCGCCGAAACGCACCGGGAGCATGCGACCGTCCGGACCGTACAGGTATGGACGGTTGACTCGGCTAGCGAACGCGAGCCGATCGTTGAATATCTTCACCAACTCACGCGCTACGGCAGGCGGGATAGCTGGCTTCGCGTACTCGTCCGGCACGTGCAGACCATTGCGCATCTTCATGCTACGCCGCCTTCCCGGGCCGATCTTCCGGGTGCGCCTTGTAGTACTCCTCCAGCTTCTCGCGTCGCGTCTTGCGTCCGTAGTTCTTGTCGCCGCCGCCGCGCTCACGAATGACCTCCCACAACTCGTCGATGGTGATGCCGCATGCTTCCGCGATGCGAGACGCCACGACGAGACTGCAGCCGCGTACGCCCTTCATGACGCGGGACGTGTGCTGCACCGTGAGTCCGGCTTTCTTTGCGATCGACCGATAGCTTGGAAGTTTCGAGCGTCGAGCCATGAGACCAGCTTAACACAGGCTGGGTCGGCGAGACAACTGGCAAATTACAAGACGCGAGGTAGGCAAACCGTGTAAACTGTCTAATCACTAATCACGGATGTAATATGTCTTGTGTCTTATGTCTTATGTCTTATCACGGATCTAAGATCTTACACCTTACAGAATTTACCTGTCAATACCCAAACCCGGCGGGGTGTCTTATGTCTTACCTCTTATCGTTAATTAATAAGTTTACACGGTTTGTCGCGGGCCAATGCGGACATTGACACATTGGCAGCGAGATGGGTTATCGTGTGTGTCGGGTGAACATATATTTGAATATCCAAATGGTTATTCGGTGTGGATTGACGGCCGCGCCACCTCCAAGTATTTCGAATTCAGCCCAAAGGTACCCTCCCCTGTAACATGGCGTTTCATCTGGTGAAACATCGTGTTTCATGTTTCACTGCAACGTCACGTTTCACCCCGCCGACAGGATAGGACTTACTCGGGTATAGTGACTATACAGAGAGAAGTGACTTCTGCGCAGTAAGTGACTTACGCAGTGAACTTGTGTCCGGCCGACGCCTGTGGTATAATCGTTCTGTGATTGGGCGGGGCGCGACACCCCAGCCCACACCCGGCCGGATCCCCCGGCCGGTCCGACAGGAGGCCCACAATGGCGAACACGAACGCGACCATCAGCAACCAGCCGATCCCGAACACCAGGCCGAACGGCCGTGACCGCAAGGCAGCAGCCAAGGCGGCGATCGCCAAGGCAGCGGCAATCGCGGCCAGCGCCGACGCGCCCAAGGCGGACGATCTCGAACCGACCGTCGGAACCGATCTCGCCGCCGCGATGTCCGCGATCGCGAACCGGATGGTGACCGAGCCCGACAGCAAGCCGGCGGAGGCGAAGGCCAAGGCGGCCA
>ERZ724505.570-NODE-570-length-23181-cov-11.682479_pt1 | contig 23181 bp, 29 predicted proteins | sample MGYA00376038_ERZ724505 | MGnify/ENA primary metagenome ERZ724505 (study PRJEB28724, sample SAMN07190884) | wastewater metagenome | isolation source: effluent of sewage treatment plant in Hong Hong | place: Hong Kong | collected 2016-03-17 ...
ATCACTGGCGATTGAACGTCTAGGGTCGCGGCACTCATGGCAGAGCTTGGTCGTTGGGCGTGCCCTTCCGAAACTTATCTGGGTCGCCAAACTGGACGGTGCATCCGTCGCACACGTAACCCACCACCCACGCTCGATAGCCGGGGCCTCGTATGCCGTTGTTCTTGTAGATCGGCTCATACTTCGTCGCACCGCAAACCGGGCACGCCCAACCAAGCGCTGGTGCGAACCGCTCTTGATCGTCAGGGGTCATTTGGACGCGCCTCCTTCGCGGTCGCACAGCTTGTCGTTAGGGCACTCGCGTATAGCCATCCTCGAACGCCTTCGCGGGCGAGTAGGATTTGTAGCCATCGGCATACACGACGTAGTAGCCGCCGACTTCCGGCTTGTGCTTGTGGACGTAGGCGTGTTCGACGCGGAACGGCGCGAAGCCAGCATCAGCAGGCACGATGATTCGGCTGCCATCGGATTCATTGCCGGGCTGCGTCGGGTCTTTGATGTCCGCGATTTTCAGTGCCCACACCTGTTTGTGGCACAGGTAGCGCGGCATCTCGGCCTGCGCTTGAGGTTCGGGTGATTGCGTCAGTTTTTGGAGACGCGCTGCTTCTTCGGGTGTTATGTCCATCATATTTTTGCTTTCGTTTTAGTTGTTGTTGACGTGCCCTAACCAGTCAGTCGAGCCAACGGCGGGCACGCCCGTCAGCCGAAATTCGAGCGTCACGGATGCCCGCCGTGGCTCACTTCCACGTTATGCCTCACCGCTGGTGTCGTGAATGGTGATTTCCCGGCTCGGGTATATCGCCATTTCTTTGGTTGCAGACTTTGCTTCTTCAAGCGTGTCCCAGATCATGGTTTCGGTGTCGTCTTCTTTGGTGACAGGAGAAATATTCGTGTCGCTCCAGTGAATCATTGCGAAGTAAGGCATAACAATTTGATGGTGGGCAACCCACGCCAGCGGGCTGCCGATTTGTGTTAGAGTGAGCCATCTGGCGCTGGCTTGGTTGCCACATCAAAAGCGTTAGGCACACACGCTCGCAGCATTTCCAGCGTGCGCTCCATGTGGCGGATGTCATTCTCCATCGTCTCGGCCCACGTCTTGTTTTTCAGCGTGGTTCTGCCGAGGCTGGTTTCGTGTGTTGCGAGGCATTCCCGCGCATACTCCAAGCCGGATTCGACGGCTGGGATTGCGGCGTAGATGGTATCCTTTTCTACGCGCCAGATTTCCGGCTGATACGTCAATTGGCCTAACCAGGCAGTGCAGCCAACGATGCTGCTCGGTTTCGATTCTTCGGTCATAGTAGTTTGTTCTCTTCAGTTGCAGCCGACGCGCCGCTTCCGGCATCGTAGCTGACTTTTGCGTTCTCCAAATCACAGTTCGACTGGCACAGTGGCCTTCGCCTCACACATCACGTTGTATGCTTCCTCTGTGATGAAGCGCGCGAGATCGTCCATTGATTTTTCGTCAGCACTTTCGCCGACGAATCGTCTGTATGCCTTCAACTTCACGGCGACCAAGAACCCTGTTTTTGCTGCCGCCATAAACACGCGGTCATCATTGGTTCTTGGCTTCCGGGGCGTCTTTTTGCTCTTGGTTGGCTTTGCTTTGGCTGTCTTCGTTTTGGTTTTCATGGTGTTGTTTGTCTGGGGTAAATCGTCGGAGAACGCCCCGGATGCAGGCAACGGCTCGAAGTTGATCTGTCGTGTCTTCATGGTTTCCTCCTCGCCGTCGCCTGATCCGGGGCGTTCTGGCTTGGCAGTTGGCGTTCGTGAGCCGTGTTGGTGTAGGGTAGATAAAAGACTTCAGTGACTCGTTTGCCGTCACTACTGACAGACCATGCTTTCCAGCCATCCGCCCGCAGCTTGTCGCAGTATTCATCTGCCTCTTTGCAGCCCACATCATACTGGACTTTGCAGAGTCGGCCATGAGTGCGCTCGACATCCCAGTCGCCAGAACCCGGCACCGGACCCAACGGCCTAAACCCGCAGGGTTTGCAAGAGCGATCAGCGAGTATATTGCGTGAGCCGCATTTGGGGCATTCTTTCATGGCCGTGGGTCAGTTTGATCGTTATGCCAGTCCATGGATGCGCTTAGCCTCATCGACGAGCATGGCCTGCACTGCGATGAGCGCAGCGCGTTTGTTGACGTGCTTCTGCATCGTGTCGCGGTCCCAGTCGAGCATGTGCAGTTGCGCGTCTAGAGCCATGTTGTGAGACAGGATGCTCACGCAGGTTTCAGCGTTGAGGTAGTCCGAGGCGGTAGGCTTCGGGTCGGTAGTCGGTGGTAAATCGGGCATAACAAAACGGTGCTGGCAAAAACCGGGGCGGATTAGTCGTTGATTTTGGCGGAGTCTGGCGCACCCCGTTTTTGCCAGACCTCACCGTTAGCCATCAGTGGTAGCACAGCATGTATCCGAAGCCGATGAGCACAGTCGCCCAGAAGGCGTATGCCATCACTTCGCCGTCTTTTTGGAGTGCTGCGACGATTGCACAGACTAGCCAGATGCCAAGTATCAGCACCGTCCACTTGTTCAGTAGGTCTTCGATTTTCATTTTGTTTTTTCGTTTCATGTTGATGGCTAACCACGCGCTGCCCGCAAGGCGGCGGGCGCATCCAGTTTGCAATCGTGAGCCTTCATGCGCCGCCTGCGTGAGCTTGGTCGGTATGCGAATGCAGTTCATCGAGCGTCATCTCGATTTCCGTGATCTTCTTGCCGCATGCCGGGCAGTGATGGACCCTCCATCTTGTCTCGCCGTCATAGAGATGAGGGCTCAATCGGTTTCCGGTTTCGCAGTCCACCATCCAGCGCAGCAGTGGCGCGATGCGTGGCCACACATTGCAGCACGGCGCATACCCAGCCGCTGCTGCCGACCTGTTCTGGCTCGTTTGTCGTGGTGTCGTTTGCATAGGGTTCACAAGGTCGGCGGCAGAGCTACTCGCTATGCACTTGCGTCACTCCATTTTTCCGCGTCTTCTCGGGTGGCGAACGGTGGTATTCCAACAGGCTGGTCGCGCCAGACGCCATCCTTGCCAGCGTAGGCCGCGCCGAACTTGCCGCGCTTTCCAGTGTAGTCAGCGACGATGAAACCGCCGCCGTATGATTCGATGCTGTGTCCTTCTTTCATGGTTTGTGTGCTTTCGTGGGTTCGTGCATAGCCAGTTGCTGCTGCGAATCGGACGGGGCGGCTATGTCCCTTTCCGATTCGTGAGTCTTCTTGCGCCCCGCCGATTCGCAGAGCGCGGCGTTCGGTGGATTCTTCGCGTAGAGCCTTTTCAGTTCGTCGTGAGGCACGGTGGCTTGCCTCCTTCTCCAACCCTGCCGCCGCCCCTTTCCGGTGCGATGATAGGGGATGTCGGGAGCAATCTTTTCCTGCCAAGCAATCTTCACCTTCGTAGCAGTGTGCGAAACGATCCGATACGACCGAACAAATCGGATGCAGGCAACGGCTCGCTTGGATTCTGTCGTGTTCATGGTAGTCATTTCCTCGCCGTCGCCTGATCCGAGACGTTCAGCCTTGCCTTGGCGGCATTCGCGGCGTCGTAGAGTTGAGACATCACCAACTTTTCGAGTCCGTTGCTTCCGTGGTTTGCTAGGCGGTTAGCTTCGTCGTAGCATGTCCGCATGAGTGAGCGCGCCAGTCGCTCCATGTCTTGTGCTACTTCGACTTCGACGGCAGCAGCACCACCGGACCAGTCATCATGCGTGGCGGCGTCTGTTGTTGGAGTATCGGAGTTCATAGGTCGTTCTGGGCTGAACCATGCGCTGGTGGCAACGGCTCGAAGTTGGTTTGTGGTGTTTGCGGATGCGTCTTGCTCGCCGTCGCCACAGCTTCGGCTCAGCCTTTGCACCACTTCGTCCGCGATAGCATTCGTGAGCCCTGTGTAGCCATCGCACTTTACGAGTGCATGCCGAAGTCCACCCATCTCATCGTTAGGATCATCATCAAGAATGACGAACGCAGCGATGGAATGACGGCGTTTTGCTGCATCCAGCCACGCGGCGATCTCTTTGTCTCGTGTCACACTCTGCACAAGTCCAAGGTCACCAACTGGCACGTCGAGAATTGGCGTCATTCCGAACAACTCGACATCACGTTTGCCAAGTTCTTTTAACAGCCGAAATCGCTGTTCTCGGCAATGAGGGAAACGCCACATCGAGGACAACACCACTTTTGCGTTTGTTCTTCTGATGATGTCAGCGAAGCGATCAAGTCTCGCTGCACATAAACCGCGCTCGCCAAATAAAGACAGCACGCCGTCAATATCCAAGAAGATCACTTTCAAGGCTGAACAATTAGATAGAGAGGGACTGCTCATGGCGAGGTAGGGTGCTTTCATGCGGTTAAGGGGCTGGTGCCTGATCCAAGACGTTCACCCCTCCAAAATCCCCGTCGTCTCCCGATTGGCGGCGAGGTGGTCGTTGAGGTCAGCGCCAGGCTCGGGGACCTGGCGGATGCAGACTTCTGCGTTGACGTCTGCTAGCTGGGCGGCCCAGCGGATGGCTGCCTTGGCTCCGGCTTCATCGTGCTGCTCGATGATGCGCACGCGGCGCGCGGTGAGCAAGGCGAGCGCGCTTTCGTGAATGCTCTGACCGGCTCCGAACATGGCCAGTGGAATCGCGCCCGTGGCTCCGGCATCGGCGTAATGCCACGCCGCGACAAAATCGCCGGTGCCTTCCACCAGCAACACTTCAGCGTCGGGATGTTTGAGCACGACACTGAGGCCCACGGGCCACGAGGCCCAGTTGCCTTTCACGCCCATCACCTTCGAGCGGCCAAACCATTGCTCGCCATCCATGCGGCGCACCTGGACGTTGCACGGATTCTCGACATCGAGCACGGCCCACGCGGGTTGTTCATACGCGAGACAGAAGCGCAGCACGCCGTTTTCGACAGCCAGCGACACGCCGCCCTCATGCGGCAGCTTGCGCAATTCGGCGATGCGCATCCAGTGCCGCATCTCGCCCTTCCACATTTTCGGAATGGCTGGCAGCTCGCGCGGATAATGCAGCTTCGGCGGCGGCTCCTTCACTTCACGCGGCGCGCGCTCCACGCGCTCGCCGTTGCGCAGCGGGCGGCCTTCGAGCAACTCGCACGCGCCGATGGCATCCACGCTCTCAAGATCCATCACGAGCTTGATGATATCCCAGCCGGTTTGACATTTGCCGTGGCATTTGGCCAGCTGCTTTTTGGCATCGATCTGGAAGCTCATGCCGTTTTGCTCGCCGTGAATCGGGCACTTGCACTGCCAGCCGCTCGATGTCTTGCGCAGTTGGACGCCGCGCCGCTCCAGCACGCTTTCAATCGTGTGCCGGGCTTTGATGTCCTGAAAGTCGATTGAGGTCATCGCTGTGTCTCCTTTCCGGTGCTGTCAAAAAGCCGCCTGTTGGTGCTGATGAAGTCGAAGAAATCTCGCTCCCACAGCAGCTTGATGGGTGCCTTGCCGGTGGTGTTGGCACCGTGGCGGTTTTTCACGATGTCGGCATAGGCAAAGCAGCGCGGATCATCAGGCTCGCGATCTTCGTAGTCGTCTTCATCGCCCCCGGTTACTCCGGCCTTGGTCTTGGCTTCCAGTCCCTCGATCTGTTTGGCGATCTTGTCCCAGAAGCCGAACATCACGACGAGGTCGGCATCCTTGGCGAGCTGTGCCGTCTCGGCCATGGCGTTGAGTCCGGCGCGCTGGCCCCACGTTTCTTGTTTCGGCTGCGCCAGCACGACGACGGGCACGTTGCATTCCTGCGCCAGCAGTTTGAGGCCTTTCGAGACATCGACCATTTCCTGCGTGCGATTGCCACGCGCGGCCTTGGTGTTGCTGGTGATGAGCTGCGCGTAGTCGATGCAGATCATTTTCAGCTTGTGCCGCATGACGGCATAGCGCGCTTTCACGCGCAGCTCCTGGATGGCGATGCCGGGCACGAACTCGAAGAAGAGTTTGCTCTGCACGATGCGGCGGTGTGCCTGGCTGAGCTGGTCCTGTTCCTTCCGGCTGATCTGGCCCCGGTGCATCTTGGCGATCTCCACACGGCTCTGCGTGATCAGCAGGCGCTCACTGAGCTGCACGTCGTCCATTTCGAGCGTGAAGACGCCCACTTCGCAGGGCAGATAGTTTTGATGCTTGCCGTTTTCCTGCGCGGCGTGCATCAGCGCGTTCTCGTATTCCTCGTAATCGCCCCGGCCGGAGGCGCGATTCCACGCGAGCTTCATCATCGCCACCGTCTTGCCACCTCCGGGTGGTGCCACGAGCATGATCACGTGGCCGGGCCTCATGCCCTTGATGTAGGCGCGGTCGATGTCGGTGAATCCTGTGGGATAGCCGCCCGTCACATAGCCGCGATTGCTCATGGCTTCCTCAATGCTCGCATAGGCGTCATCCAGCGAGGCGCTGACGTGGCGCATCCCTTTCCCTCCGCGCGTGCTGTGCAGGGCAAACAATCCGCCCTCGGCACTCTCCAGCGCCTCGCCGCCTGGCACGCTCAAATCGAGAAACTTCATCTTTGCGGCATCGAGCACCTCGATCCCGGCGCGGCGGGTGAAATAGTCCTGCACCTTGGTGGCGAGCGGCTTCCATAGGTCCGCCGTGGGGATGCAGCCGGACAGGCTTTCCACGAACTGCTCGGCGATGCCATCCGACAGATGCGCGCGGATGCCATCCTTCAGCAGCGTGAGATCAATCGGCAGGCTTTTCTCGATCATCTCGCGCATCACACGACACGCCACCACGCGCTCGGCTCCGGTGAACCAGCGCTCTTCCTGCAAGGCTTCAGCGGCCATCTGCGCCCGTTGCTCCGGTGTGGCGCGCAAGGCAGACGCCAGCAGGGCAAGCTCGGCCTGCGGATTCGACAAAACTTTTTGCGCGCGGTCGCTCATGCTTCACCTCCCGGCGCGGCGGCCCCTTCTTTTTTTTCGGCGGTTTCCCGCGCCAGCAACGCGGCCTTCACATCGTCCGGCAGTCCGGCCCATGTGTCGCGCAATGAGGAGCGGGAACGGGCCGTCTGATCGGCCCAGTCGCCCGCTGGCTCCCAGCCTTCGTGCTCATGCGCCACGAGCCTCCACGGGAAGTCGGCGGGCTTGATGGTCTTGGCCGGGGCGGCTCCTTCTTTTTTTTGCCCCATCGTAGCCCAGTGCTTCGCCAGCGCCATCGCTGTGCGGGTGACATCCGGCCATTGTTGCGAGTAGGCGGATGCCCGTCGCTGGATTTCCTCGGCGGTCACGTCGGGATTGACATCGCGGATGATCTTCAGCGCGGCCTTGATTTGCGAGCGCATGGGCCGGGTCAGCTCCGCGAGGTTCGCTCCCTGCACGATCACCAGCGCCTCGAAGGCCTCGTCACGCGCTCGCGGCGGCTTGTCCGCTGCCAAAGTATGGTTCTTGGTTCTTGGTTCTTGGTTCTTGGTTTCGCGCGCGCTTATGGTTGGCATCTCGGGTGCCATCGTTTTGCCATCCGGTTTGCCATCCGGTTTGCCATCCGGTTTGCCATCGTCTGTGTCAGGCTGCCATTTGGCCTTGGCTCCGGCTGCTCCGGCCTCAGACTTGGCGCGATACTTCGCAATCTCCTTCTCCACGCGCTTGTGTGTCCAGCCGTCCGCCGTTTTGGTGAAGAAGGTTTCCACCACGATTTTGACCGCATTTTGCTCGCTCAATCGCACGGCTCCGCACACGCGGTAGAGCATCGTGAAATCCAGCGGCAGAGGCCGCTCCGACGAATAGGAAAAGTCCAAAAGCCGCCGATAGGCTCCATGTTCGAGCAGCGACAAATGCGGCGTGTCTTTGATGTAATCGCCAACGTGGTGGGGGTAGTGGTGCATCTGATCAGGCGCGTGTGGTTTGGCGGTGGCGATCGACATAAGGCGTGCCTGCGACAGCGCGGATTTGCTGGTAGATCGTGCGCCGCTGCGGAGGCACTGGCGTCCTGCGGACTTCCGCGCGGCCTTTTTCTTTGGTGCCTTCGACAATGACAATGGCGGCGGCGATGCCAGAGTGATCGAAATCTGCAAGCAACCGCTCCAATTCAGCGTGGTCTCTAGGCCAAGGAGCCGCGTATGATACGGACTGCTTGATCCCAGCTTTTTCGGCTTCGGCCAGGGTGAGAATGGGGATGGTGGGCGTGGTGGTCATCGGGCCAACGCCTCCTCTCGCGCTCGGAGTCCCAGGTATTCGGCAAATTTCTGCCAATCCTCCTCATCGCCCAACCCATCTCGAAGACGATCCGCCAGCTCCCACATCGCGTCGCTGTAACACATGAGCCGGTCAAAGCGTGAGAGCAGGTCGGTGGCTTCCATGGAGCCAGCGTGCTCGGCCATCTCGATCTCTTTTTGAAGTATCGAAACAAGATTCTCAAGACGGCAAACTTCCGATTCGTGGTGGTCGAGATCGCCTTGGGCTTCGCGCAGCCTGGCCTTCAGAGTCGGCAGATAAGCAGGAGCACACGGGCGGCGTGGTGGAGATGATTGAAACTCAAGGTTCATTGGCAGCATTTTGGTTGGTGAGCGTTCAGGCGGGAGATGTCCGGCATCTGGCCGGTGGACTGGGCTTCTTTGGCCAGTTCCATCAGGGTGGCGGTCTCCGGCGCGAGCGTGTCGCCGGCTGCCTGCTGGATCTCGTCGATGCGGCGCACCACGGGATCCTGCGCCGGCTGCTCGGGCAGCGGGGAAAGCAGCGCCTCGTCAAACGCGCCCTTCATGGCTGCGCGGGCCACTGTGCGTCCGACAGCCGCGGCGGAGTCAATCAGCGGCGTCCAGGCATTGGCGATGTCAGCCGCCTTGCCATAGACCGAGACATGCCCGTCCTCACGGATCCGCACAGCTGCGATCGATTCACAAAACGACGCATCGTGCGAGCAGCGGCGGAAGATGACCACTTCAAACTTGGTCGGCAGTTTGTCTTTGGGGGGTGGAATCGGTTCACTCATCGTCAAAATCTAAGGTGTGGTCGTTTGCCTGGCGCATGCGGTAATCAGGTAGAGGTTTGGCCTGCGCGCCGATTTCCCGTGGGGGCTTGGGTGCCGGAATCCCAACAAGCTCGTGAATCATGAGCCAGACGCGTTCACGGCGGATGCTTCGAATCTGTCCGTCTTCCCGCTCGTTCATCCAGATGAGCGATGATTCCTCAAGCATCTCGTCAAACAGCGTCATGCGCCCACCTCGCTTTCCCAGTCGAGCGCCGCATCCGCGTCAGCCTCGGCATCTTCAAGGTTCAGAATGCCTTTTTTCCAGAGCCACCAACACAAAGCCATTAGTGTTGGGTTGCATCCTCCGCATGAGGATGCGCCGCCCTTTCCTGGCATGTCTCGCCACGTTTTCCCGCTCACCACGCCGTCGCCGTCCAGTCTCGCCACCATCGCGGCTGGCAATGAAAAGTTTCCCGCATCGTGCGCCGCAGCGGCCGCCAGCCTCTTTTTTTTGGGGCGGTTGGATTCAGTGATGGAGTTCCTTTTGAAAGAAAATTTTCCCGATTCAGATGGGTATGCGCCACTGCCAGTCCGCCAAGCTGGCATCCCCCCCGCCCCTCGTGCGTTACTAGTGGATTGGCTAGCGGTCATGGTCTCCTGTATTTTCAATGGTTCGATTGCAATTTGTAGGCATTGACAATGCCTTGACGTTCACCTGGGAGGTGTCGCCACTCATCAATTGCGGCGCTGGCGTCTTTGTCGGAATTTCCTCCGCATCTATAACCTTTCTCGCCGGAACCCTGGCTGCCCTCACAGCGCGGGCGTAGTCATCGTCGGAACCGTTCACAATTATTTCATGCCGACTGGTGGCGCGTCCGTCCAACAGCTCAATCTTCTCAATCAGGATTCCGAGATCAATCGTCCCCAGCTTCCCCTGTAATGCCTTCTCTTGCAGCTCGTCGAGCACGAGCCCGACGATTGCCCTCATCTTCGCCGTTGTTTTTTCTCGGTAAGGTGTGATAGCGCCCGCTGCCTCCAGCTTCTCAGCCAGCGCGTTTACGGTTCGGATATCGATCTGCAGAATCTGCGCGATCTTCTTGGGCCTCACTCCATCTTGCAGCATGAGTACAGCCGCATTGTAGAGCCTCGGATACCGTTCCTTGAATCGATCTCCGCTATATTCGCCTCTCAGAGCCAGCTCATCGCCTACGGCCACGGTAAAGCCCAGCTCGGTGCTCTCCAGCTTCCGCTCAAGTCTCGCGCGCTCAGCTTCTTTCTGTTCGTCGTTCACTGCTTCTGCGCCTCCTCACGCGAAAAAAAAGAGGGAGGCGGCTTGCACGGGTCCGCTGCTGGCTTGTGGGCCGGCAAATCGTAATACTGCGAGGCCGGCACGCGCGTTTGCCCAAAAACGAGCCGAGTCTTGATGAGTCCGCGCTGAATCAACGCGTAAATGTGCCCGCGCGAAAACCCGACAAGCTGCGCAAAATCAGCCACGGAATACAGCCTTTCCTCGCTGGTTGGCGATTGGTGCTTTGTGGGCCTGGACATCGCGAGCAAAAAAAGAAAAGGGCGGCGGCGCGGCGACTTACCAACGTTTGCCGAGGGGCATCGAAGCACGCGCAAAAGCGCACATCAGCAGGAGAAAAAGCAAAAATCCGCCGATCACAAAAAGCTCGTTCATCGATCATCCTCCGAGTTGAAAGGTCCCGAATCCGCCACCGCAAACCACGCCATCGCGCACGCTGCCAGTGTCCACAGTCCAGCCGTAACGTAAGGCTCTGGAATCACGCAAGTTTCCCTCCCATGATCTCCGCAAAAGCCTCTTTGCACGCCTCCAGGCGGCCGCTCTGCGTCTCAATGCTCACGCGCTCGTTTCTCGAGTCCGTCGTGCCGCACACAAAGCGCGGCCACGACTCAAAGGGCGTCTCGATCAGGTAAACAAAACGTCCGGCCTCAGTCGGGTGCGGCTCCAGATTGTGCAATGTTTTGACGTCCGCTTCGCGCGTGATCAGGTCCGCCAGGTTCTCCAGCAAAATCGGCGTAATCATTGCGTTACCTCCTTCCGAGCGCTCACCTGGTGCACGCTCACAACCTCCAATTCAGCCGGCATGGCGCGCCAGTAGAGCGCCGCGCGACACTCCGCATTCCGTTCAGCCGTGCGAAGATCCGCGCCGCAAACAGTCATGGTCAATTCCTCTCCAGCGGCCCGATTGACAATTCTTGCCTGCCAGCTCATTGCACCCTCGCGGCCTGCTGGCCTGCGCCTCCGGCTTGAGCTTGCTGGCGATTCTTGCGCCATGCTTCGAGCTGTTCACGATTGATTTCGATCTTCTCGCGCAGCGAAAGCCTTGCGAGAGCTGAGAGTGAGACGCCGAGAAATTCCGCCAAATCAGCGGCTTCTTCCTTCAGGTCTCCGATGCGCATCCTAAGCACGTCTTCCATGATGCTACGTTGTAGCCACAAAGTGGCATCAATGCAACTACAAAATCAAAACTTTGCATTTTGCGGTTGCTTGTGACTACAAATGCACCACAATAGGCCACACTCGGTCATGAAAACGCCCAAGAAAGACGAGGTGCTGCGCTTGCGCATTCCATCGGAAGAAAAGCAATCAGCGGAAGCAAAAGCCGTCGAGCTCGGGATTTCCACTTCGGCTCTTGCTCGCATCGCGCTCAAAATGATGCTCGCGGCCGGAACATTGACGTTGCCTCGCATCAATGGCTAAGAATGATGTTTTGAGGCTTCGCATCCAGGACGATTTAAAGCATGACGCTGAGGATCTAGCCTCTTCGCTCGATATTTCCACCAGCCAGTTAGCGCGAATGGCGTTGCGGGAAATGATAGCGAGACATAAAGCAGCGGGCTTGCAGGAAACTGGCTCCGGTTATACCGCCACCTCACCGCCCTTGCAGCCCGCGCGGAAGCGCACCGCGTAAACAATCCGCCTGCGGCTGCGACTCCCAGCGCACCCGTAAGTCACACTAGGGTATTTCGCATCCTCGCGCATCCTTGTCACAATTGCGCGGCAACCTGCGCCCATTGCCCGCACGCTCTCGCGCACCCCATCGCGCCCGGGCCGACAAGACTGGCAACATAACGCATAAGCTCTGGCACGCGAGGAACGAGCGTTGCCCAGCAGCGCGTTGTTCTCCGCCGTTTTGACCTCCGAAAAAGAATTTTAGATTTTTGCTTGCAATAATCAAATTATGTCCGATGCTCCGTTGTCAGCATCACCTGACGTTAAGCAAAACAACAAACCGGAGACAAATCATGAAAACTACCATCTACATCATCAAGGCAACTGGCATCAATCCCGCAGCGTTCACTCCTCGCTATGAGGCTGTGCGTGACAGCGGCTCGGTCGATCTCGTCTATCTCGGAGCAGCGCCATACAAGGCCAATGCCCCACACGAGCAATACTGGCTCCGCATCCCTTGCTATCCATCTACCAACCCTGCTAGAGAGGGGACGGCAAGTCACCTTCGCCGGTGGGCTGATCACTCTCAAGCTGTGGCAGAGTGCGTAGCGAAAGCTGCCGCCGACATCAGCAGTGGAGACTATCTGGTGCATGGCATTGGCAATCCGTTCCCTCTCCATGTCAGCAATGTGCCAGAAATCCGTGACCAGATTGGTCAAATGTCGCTGTAACCCGATTCGCGGGGCCGGTCATCACACCGGCCCCGCATCACAACCGGAGACAATTATGAGCCGCAAAGCAGCCAAGAAAGCTAAACCTAAGCCGCGAGGCTTGCAAGGCGGGCGCAAGCCCAAATACATCCGACCAGGGGAAGGTGTCGAGATGACGAAAATGACGTTTCGCATTCGCACGGACATCGCGGAGATGATCGTTGATGCCGCTACCGCTCAAGGGATAAGCAAAGACGAGTGGCTGATGCGCAAGGTGTCCCCGCAGTGGATGGCGACTCTCGACGCTTGGCACGCCGCACAGCGTTGTGCGCGCGAGGCGGAGAACAGTCAATTATAATAACCCGGTTGGCATATCCGGGTCCCAAGTTTTCCTTCGGCCGCCCATCACGCTTTCCGGTGCCAGCTCGGTGGCCGTGATCGCGCGCTGCACGCCGATGTTGCCAGCATAGGCTTTCATGGTCACCACGCCGCCGTCGTGATGGCCCAGCCGGTTGGCTGCTGCTGTCACGCCGTCGCGTTTGACTTCCACGCTCGCCACCAGCTTTCGCAAATTGTAGTTCGTGTGCGTGGTCGTCACGCCACACTCGCGCAGCCATTGGCTCGTCCGCTTCAAAAGCGCCTCGCCTTCTGCGTCGTCGCGCAAACCGAGAATGGAGGGGCAGCCTGGCCGCATGATTGCGCGGATGCCCTGCACAGTCTCCTCGTCGATCGGCAGCACGCGCTCGCGCTTGGTTCTCTCGTTCTTCATCGTGAATTCACCCTCGCGATTCTTCACCACGATGCACACCTGCCCGTCCGGTGTGACCTCCATCCAGTGCTTTTTGATTGCGATCAGCTCACACGGCCGGATCCCCGTCTGCCACATGATGCGCAGCGCCGTCCACACTGGCAGCGTCGGCTCGCGCTTCAGCTGTGGCAATTCGTCATGCATCCGCTGATAGACTTCGGGCGACAGCTGGAACGTATTGTCAGGCTTCGCAATGCCGGCTGAAAACTCCTCCCAGTCGCGCAAATCCGGCCATTGTCCGGCAAAACAATAAAGCGCCTGGGCTCGTGATTCCGCCCCCAGCACAGCGCGCGCTCCGGCGATCTCGCTCAAAATAGTCGTGTTGGCCGGGCTCGGCGTCTTCCGGTCGATCCTGAGCAACTTCGCAACCGCGTCCATCTGGTCCGGCGTGATCTTGCGCGGGTCGATCGCCAGCAACTCCGTCCGCTCCTCCCGCAACAGCGCCCAACGACTATCTCTCAATCCACGCTCTCGCTTCATCCCAGGTTGCAGCCACCTCGCCGCATACTCCTGGTAAAAGCTCACAAACAACAACAGTTGCCAGCTCGTCAACTCATCGACAAACCAATCCTCGAGCCGCCGCCCGCTCGGTGCTTCCAACACAAACCGCAGCGCCGCCAGATTCTCGTCGCGCCGTCCCTCCGGCCCGTGCTTCAAATAAACCGGGATCACCTCGGACATTTTGAGCCGCTGTTTCATCGCTCTCGGCATCTCCGCTTTCAGCAGTTTGGCCACCTCACGCAAATGCGCCTTCACTTGGTCTCTTACCACACGCGCCCGCTCCCCGTCCATCGTCGTCGGCATGTCCACAGACAACCGCAACCCCAAAAACTTCACCTCCGGCACCAGATCCAGAGGAAATGTTTCCTCATGCCGAATCGTCTCCTTGCTCTCGTTGTCGAGCTGCCCTTCACGATGGTCCGCCAGCATTCGAGACAATTCCACCTTCGCCCATTTGCTTGCGTCCCTTTGGCACCCCGGATTGGCGCAGTTTGCCCGTTCCACCGTTGGATCTCCGGCGCACTTCATGCACTGCGCGCACACCGGATAAAGCCCCCCTGCCGACTTCATCACCCGGCCTTGCCCGGGAATCGAAAAGCGCACAATCCAGTTCGGGTCATACTCCGGCACGCCCGGCATTTTCCATCGTCTTGATGGTCTCGCCTGCCTGATCAATTTGAAACGTCCTGCATGTCCTTTCATAAGCTGCTAGCCAGTGGCTAGCCATACCACTAGCCGCCCTGCTGGCCGGAGTCAATATGATAACCGATGACAACCGAAGAATCTCACAACCGCGCTCCCTTGATGATCCGCTGTCTTCCGTCTGCGTGACTCGACAACTCAGGACTTTATGAGCGCCCTGCTCTGCGTCGTTTGCCTTGGCGGCACGATTAAAACTGCGCGCTAGTCTATGCGCTAGGCGGTTTTTGTGGCGACTTGCACGCAAGGTTGAGCATGGTTGCCACGATGATGGTGGCGACGATTTGGAGCACGAGCATGGGTAGCATGATGGGCATTTTCATCCATCGGAGTTGATACAAGTCGTAGCCGTAGAAGGGACTCCCTCCTGTGTCTTCGAGCGGTGGCCACCATAGCATAGCCAGGATGGCGGCAGCGGACAGCAATAGGACGAGGCGCTGGATCGTGTTCATGGGAAACACTAGCACGGATGTCAACGTCAGCGCATCGGGGGGCGGTCGGTGGCGGTCTGTGTGCCGAATCCCAGCATGGCGGCGGCGGACAGTGGCACGGCTCGGGCCGGGGGCTGCGATCTCCAGATTTCGGCAACGTCGCTGTAGGTGATCGGTTTCAACAGATTGGCGGTGTCCGTCGTGAAACTGGCCGGGTGTCCGCTGTAGTCGGTGCCAGTGATCCGGTTCCAAGTGAAGCCAGCGCCCGGTGACAGCTTGCTGCGCATCCAGCGCCCCACAACGTCGCCTGCCGTGGTGCCACCGTAAGGCACGCCTTCGCCTCGTGTGGGCTGAATTTGTCCGTTCTGCTTCTTGATCTCTCCCATCAGGGTGCGCGCTATCATCACGGCCGTGTTGCCGAGTCCAGCGGTCAAATCCATAGCCGTTTTGCCGTATTTGACCTTGCCGAAGTTGCTCGAACGCGGGTCTTCTTCCGGCTTGTCGTCGGTTGACGATTGAAGAGCGGCAGCGAGGGCGAACATCGCCGCCATACCGGCCGTGATTCGCAGATACTCGCCCGCGATGGCCTGTCTTGTGTCCATGCTGCCGCCGATGAGCGAAGCACCGAACAGCGTGCGGATGCGCGATGACACAAAGGCTGGCGCGAAAATCAGCATGCCCATCAAATCCTTCGCACCTGGCCGGTTGTCGATCACGCCAAGTTTGCCCGCTCCGGTCGTATCGTTCACAAAATCCGCCACGGCTTTCAACTCGGCTTCGGTCAACGCCTGTCCTTTGGTGGTCTTTTTGGCTTCGAGCTTGTCCACCATCATGTCGAACAAATCAGCGCGCATGTGATTAAGCAGCGCCGTGTAGGCTCGGCCAGTCGCGTTAATAAAGCGAGGAGCCAGTCCAATTGTTGAATGAAACACCTTTCCGGAGAGTCCCGACTGCCATTCGGACATTTGCTGCAACCAGTCGCTGCGAGCGTTTCCTTCGGCAATTTGCGAAGAAAAATCGCTGGGGTCGTCGATGGCCAGCTTGGCCGTCTGATAGCGTCCGTTGAGCGCATTCGGGCGCGTCATGATGTCGGACAAAACGGAAAACTCGCCTGCCTCGGAGCGGAAAGCTTTGATCATCGCGGGGATGTCGTTGCCCATCACTCGCATGGGGTGCGAAACCGTTTTGAGCAATCCTTGCCTCAGCAATCCGGAGAATTCACCGCCCGTCATGATCGAGCGCGACGTGTGGAACGCCTTCCGGAAATACCACCATCCTTTCTTTGGCATCGACAGATTGTTGAGCTTGTGGGCAAGCTTCGTCTCCTCCCATTTGCGCTTGGTCATCTGCAATTCGTGCTTCAGCCTTTTGCTCTGCTCGTCGTGCTTGATCTCGCGCGGCGTCTTCTTGCGAGGCTCAAAGTCGCCCTTGGCCATGCGGGTTTCGAGGTCGGTGATCTGCTGCTGGATGCGGCGCTTGAAATCGCGCAGCGCCACCGCATCGGGATTGTAGCGCGGATCGGATGCCTTCTTTAGCGACTCGAACTCGGCGCGGGCCTGGCGCGCCATGGCCTTGGCGGCTTCGACCTGGGCAAAACGCCCGCCTTGTGCCTTTGGCTGGGCCTCTGGGCTTGTCCATTGCTGGTCTCGCGCGCGACGCTGCCATTCAGCCACGCGTTTTTCAGCAGCGGCCAATTGTTCGCGTGCGCGTTGCATGCCTGTCGTGTCGCCAGTGCGCGATTTGCGGGCCTGCTCAAAAGCATTGCGTGCCTTGGCGGCATCGGCGCGGGCTGCGGCGAGTTCGGGTGATGGCGTCGCGGTCGTGCGGCGGGCGTGCCATTCCTCGGCGGCGAGGCGGCGCTTGTATTCCGCCTCGATGGCCTTGGCAGCTTTCAGCGCGGCTTTGTTCCTGCGCGTCTCGCTGGCTCGCTTGTGCTCCGGCATTTCCGCCACGAGGTCCTTTAGCGCATTGCGCATGGTTTGCAGGCTTTGCAGTTCGGCATCGTAAATCACGCGCTCCTTGCCAGCGGCGGGCCTTGCTTTGCCTGCGAGAATCCGTTGCAGTTCCTCGATCTGGTTATTGAGCGAGGTCTTGATGCGGTCGCGTGCGCTGCGCAGTTCGTCCTCACGGCTCCGGCTTTCGTAGCCGGTTTGGCGCTTCAGTTCTTCCACCTGCTTTTGCAGTTCTCTCAGTCGGGCGCTTGGTTGGTCCCGCTGCACGCCGCTTTTCAGTAATCGCTCCTGCGCCATCAGCGCCTCGAGTTGCGTGAGCTTCTGCATCTGCGCGCGAAAGTCGCGCATCGTCTTCCTGGCGATGTCCTTGTTTGGCAGTTTCACGTCACCATAACCGCTGATTGCATCGCGCGCCTCGCGCGTGGTAATACCGGGCTTGAATTCCTCCAGGTCGGCGCGCACGAGCTCGGCGATCTTTTCTGCGCTCATCGTGGCATCGCCGCGCTCCAGGTGGTCGATGATGTGAGCGAGCGCCAGTTTGCGGGCCAATGCCGGCAATGTGTCGAGCTTTCCTGTTGCCTTGGCCGGCATCGGCTGCGCTGGGTCCACCTTGGCGGTCTCGCCCGGCTTCGGCATCTCCTTGCGCGCCTTCTCGATCACATTTTCCCGCGTGGGCTTTTTCAGTTCCTCGGCTTGGATTTGTTTCACCTTGTCGAGAATCTGCGGCAGGAACTTTTCAAGGGCGGCATAGGCTTGGTGCCCCAGCTTCTTGATGATGATCGCCGCCGCGTCGCCGCTTTTCATGGCGTTCTTGGCCATGTAGCCGCGAATCACGCGCGCTGTGGCGAGAATCACGCTGGGGTCCACGGCCATGTTCGTCTGGGCAAAGAATCCCTTGGCGCGGAGTTCATCCAATGCCGCCTCGCCATCGTCCGCCCATTTGGTCAGTGTGGCCTTGGTCTTCGTCAGCAGCGTGGCCGGTTTGAGCTTGTTATCGAGCGCCCGTTGCTGGATCTCGATCTGCTCCTTCTGCGCCGCAATCTCCGCATGTGCCTCGTCCAGCAGTTTCTTCAGCTCGGCGTGGAGGCTGTCGGTGCTGGCCTTTTCCTCCTGCTTCTCCACGGCGGCGGCTTTCTCGGTCATCTCGCCGTGAATCTTCTCGATGCGCGCCCGCTCCTCGGGAGGCAGAGGACGGCGGCCCGTCGGGTCGTCGATCAACGTCAGGTCTGCCACCATCTTGGACAGCGATGGAATCACCGCGCGTTCCAGTCCCCGGCTGCGTGCGCCGAGTGCTGCGCCCGCTTTGCTTCCGGCAATCTGCGCAGCCACAGCCACGCGGTCACGCTCGGTATCGAGTCCCGGCAGGATGGCGGCGGCCTGGCTGCGCTCTTGCTCGGACGTCTGCGGGTCTGCTACTGTCTGGCTCAACCGCTCCATCTGCGCATCGAGCGCGCCCGCGTAGTGCATGAGCATGTAATACTCGGCGGGCGTGTGGGTGCGCTGCTTCTCGATGATGTCCGCCACGAGCGCCTGTGCCGCTCCTGGCTGTTGCACACGGGCGCGCGCCTCGGCTTCCCATTCCTCAACGGTCCCCTGCCCGCCAGTTGGCAGCGGTTCCTTGCCCTCTGCGGCCATGCGCTCGGCTTCGGCTGCGTGGGTCATGCGGATGGGCTCTGTTTGGCGGTTGCTGATCGCATCCCCGCCCACGCTGCCCTTGTTTGTGGTCAGCATCTTGGCCTCAGCTTGGACGTGCTTCCAGATCGTGCCCAGGTGCGTGCGGATTGCCTCCCCAAATTTGGACAGCATCGCCTTCGACCACGCCGCGAAGTCACGAACGCCGCGCACGATCAGACTCGCGCCTTCGTTGATCAAATCGGCGTTCAGGAATCCGGCCGTGCTGCCGGAAACGTCAAGGTTGGTGAAGCCAGGGGCGCGACCTTCCGCGCCAAATGTTTGACTAGATGGTGGACTCCATCCAAATTCAAACATCGAATTGCCTTCGGTAAACAGCTCTGAAGCTTTGACTTTGGCCGTCAGAATTGTGTGTCCTTGCTCCCATCGGCGGCCGTGCATGACAGCGTATGATTTCAATGGTGTAACCCAATCGCCCGGGCGAATTTGAGCATTTACACCTTTAGGGACTGACCGATAAACCAGCACCATGGCATCAGGCTTCCCTCGAACCGACCGAATAATTTGATGGATTTGGGCATCCATGGCGGCATTTCCATCTCCGTAATACCGTGCGCCATTTGCAGAGTAAATGTCATCTGGATAGGTGCGATCCATCGCATCCAGCGAACCCTCTCCATGCTCTCCTGTCGGCGCTTTGTGTGTGCCTCGGTAATCCTCCGCCTCACTGAGACCGCCCGGCGAAGGCTCGTTTGCATTTTGGGCGGCCTCCGATTCGGATGCCATGCGTTCACTGGTAGCACGGCTGTCAATCTCCCTGCCATTTGGATTGATCGAGCCCTTGTTGGTCGTCATCAGACGGGCCTCGTTCTGGATTGAACGCCAGATCGCGCCTAGGTGCGCGCGGATTGCCTCGCCAAACTTTGCCAGCATCGATTTTGACCATGCCGCGAAATCACGCACTCCGCGCGCCAGTAAATCAGTTGCCTCGCGAATGATCTCCGTATTGAGAAAGCCGCCAGTCTCGCCATCCACTTCCAGATTGGTGAAGCCGATGGTGCGGCGCGGTTGCGGTTGCCATTCATTCACCAGCACGCCATTGCCGGCCACGCTGGCGTCGAAGGTCTGCGTGCCGAACTTCTCCCCGCCTCGCAGGACTACGCGCGTCGGGTAGCCGTCTTCGTCGGTGTCCACCGTTGTCACTTCCACGCGCTCGCCGTCGATAACCATCGCGTCGCCCGGGAACATTTGATCCCATCCGATTCTCGTTCCCGGATTGCTCTTGGCCTTGGCCAGCTTCGCTTGTGCTTTGTCAAATGCGATGGTCTGCTTTTCCTGCTGCGCCATCTGCGTGTCGCGCGCTTTGGTGGCGGATGTGTAGTTCTCGCGGGCTGCGATCACTTCATTGATTTTAGCCATCAGCGCGTCCGGGGTTGGGTCGTCAATCAATCCCTCGTCATGCGCGTGCTGCGCCACTTCGTTGATGTTGCTTTTGCCGTCGCTGCTGGCCGTGAAGAAATATTTGCGGTAAGCCTTGGGCACACTGCCTTGCTTCAGCCAGTTGTAGTCGCCGCTCTGTTGCGGTGTGAGCACTGCACCCTTCTTCTCGTGGATGACATCCAGAATCGGCTCTGGCGCGGCAATGGGATTGTCATTGACAAAATCCAGCACGTCCCGCCCGCCATACGGTGCATCAGGAATGACGGGCACCTCGCGCGTCATGGCAGGCGCGGTGGAACCAAATGCGGGGCCTTGGTAATTGCCGCCAGTGGCAGGGGTCGAACCTGCATCCGTCGTCGGGACAACGGGAGCCTCGGTCCTCGTCTCAGCCGGGGGAATTGTGACCTCCGATGCTGGCGGGGATGTTACACTGACGTTTGATTCTTGCGCCTGCGTCTGCGCCTCGGCTGGCGTTGCGGGCGGCGGAATGGAAACCGCAGGATTTCCCAAAGGATCATCCAAAAGTCCGCTCCCCTCAGTCGTGGCAGTTTCATTGGCGGTATCTTCCGCGCGGGTTGTCGGCGGTGCAAATTCTACCACCTGTCCTTCCATCGGCGGCGGTTGGTCGGTCAGCATCTCGCCCCACATCGCGCCCGGGTCGTCGTAGTTCGGTCGTGACGGCTGCGTGTAATCCGGCGCGGCAGGTGACGGCATGGTCTGCGCGTGGGCGGCGAGCGGGTCGGGCGTGACATCTGCGGCAGGCTGGGCGGTTGCGTCCGCTGGTTGGCTTGGCTGCGTGGCGTTCTGCGCGATTTGAATCGTGCCAGCCGCGAATCCTCCAGCTCCTCCGCCGACGGTTTCCAGCTTACGCCTGTTCCAAAACTGCGGATTAAACTCCCATGTGTCACCTTCCACGCTCGGGATGACAGGCGCGAGCGGCGTCACGTCGTAGGTGTCCGGGGCGAATCGTGCGGCAATGGCGTCCTGAATGGCACCGGTCAGCGGTTCCTCACCGGCTTCGCTGGCCATCGTCTTCACGCCTTCCTTGACCGCCTGTCCGAACGTGCGCTTGGCGGCATCGGTGAAAGCCTTGCTGCCCACGCCTCCGATCTTCTCAATGGCGGCCTCGGTGCCAGCGTAGGCCGCACCCATCGCCAGCTTGCGTGCTGGGTCGGTAATTCCCATTTCCTCTGCCTGCGCTATGCCCTGGTCGGCACCTTGGGCCGCACCTAGCGCCAGCGGCGCGGCAGGGCCGGCCACGATCGCGCTGGCGGCCATCGGCAGCATTTGACCCATGCCAGATCCCACGGCGGCGGCGTTGGGGTTGCGCGTGGCGTCTGGATTGTAAACGCGCTCGTGCTCGGCGGCAATGTCCGTCGCTAATGGTCCCAGCAAGCGGGGAACGGTGGTGGCAACGTCAAACGCCCCCTTGGCAATCGGCGCAATGGCTGATGGCAACCGCGTGCCAATCGTGTCGGACAAGGCTTGTCTCACCCTGCCAACACCTGACATCGCGGTGGCGGCGGTTTGGCCGGGTGCCATGGCAAATGATCGCACCCCGGTTTCGAGCGGGCTTTGCGGCGGCGCATCATCCAGCAGATCGTCAAAGCCACCTTGCGCGGCTTCGGCCTGCGTGGTCGGTGCATCGGTCAGCAGGTCATCAAAAGCGGTGGGCATGGTGTGCGGTCAGCGTTTGTATTTGGTGGAACCGTCCGGCATCAACACGGGTGTGCCGGATGGCAGTTTTGCCAGTTCCTCGCGCGTGGTTTTGGCGGTCACTTTGAATGGCGCTGGCGCTTTGGAATCGGCTGCCGGAGTAGCAGTGGGCGAGGCATTGCGGGGCTTGCCAGATGCCAGATAATACGCCTCGCTCCAGTCCGCTTCCGTCTTCGGTTCGCGCTCATACTGCGCCTTGAACGCTTTGATTTTCGCTTGCCGAGTCGGGTCATCTATGATGGCTCGCGTCATCGATCCATCTGACATCACGTTGTAAAGCAGCCCATCCACTTCCTTGGTGCTGTGGACCTTGGCGGCGGGTGTATTGCCGCCGCGCTGCCGGTAGGTCACATTGCCCTTGCTGTCCACGCTATGCACCTCGAGTCCCATCGCTGCGGCATCGGCGGGGGTGATCGGCGCTTGCTGGGCTCGGGCCATTGGCACGGTTTGACCGCCCCGGCCCTGAACGTAGTTCGTGCCGGGGATGGGTGTCCACTGCTGCGGTTGCATGTCGAGCGCCTGCTCGATCCCGCGCGTGCTGCGCTGGTAGCGTCTCCAGTCGGAGGGGCGCACACCTGGCGGAATGCCGGACTCTGCCACGCGCTGTGCCGCTGCTTCGGAGTCCTTTTCCCATGGTGCTTTGAATGCTCCGCTTTCGTAGTTTCGTTCACCATCCGACTTGCTACCGCTGCCTTCGCCAAAATTCGGGCGAGCATCTGGCACGATCATTTCCCGGCGTCCTTTCGGAATCAGCGTGGCCTCCGTCTCCGCCCGGAACAAGTCAGCCGCGCGGCGGCTTTCGGCTCCCGGCAGCATTCGCGCCGTTGCGGATGCAATGTCTTGGCGTTGCGCAGCAGCATCGAATGGCATCTGGCCCGCACTCCACGGATTACCGGCCGGCACGACATCAGCAATCGGCTTGATGCCTTTGCCCGGCAGGACCATCACCGCGTTGCCGCCATCATTGAACACTCCCGGTTGCTGCGTGATCATTGGCGCAGCGTAGCCGGTGCCGTAACGGTTTGACAGCGTGCGGTTGCCGCCGCCGTAGTCGATGATGCCCGATTGAAACAACTCATTGTCCCTCGCCTGCTGCTGTCGTGCTGCGTAGAGTACGGGATCGTCTGCATACGGGTTTTCAATGACGGTGCCTCCCGTCGCGTAGCCGGTCGGATCATCCATCTCTCCCTCGCGGCGGTCCTCCATCATGTCTGCCATACCGTGGGGTTCGGTGCGCTCGTCGGCGTCCTCGGTGCCCTTCATGCCTTCCTGTGCCTTGCGTTTCAGATCCACAAAGAACTTTTTGCCGAACCAATCGCGCGTGGCGGCATCGACGATTTCCTCGCCATCGCTCACACGAATGGGTCGCTGGCCCACGACAGCCGGCACGGCGTCATCCGTCGGGCCTCCGGGTCCGGTGATGGTGCCGCCTTCGGCAAAGCCGCGCATCGGACCATGCGCCTTAATGTCGTCGATGTTGGTTCCAAACGT
>ERZ724505.573-NODE-573-length-23148-cov-9.695622_pt1 | contig 23148 bp, 16 predicted proteins | sample MGYA00376038_ERZ724505 | MGnify/ENA primary metagenome ERZ724505 (study PRJEB28724, sample SAMN07190884) | wastewater metagenome | isolation source: effluent of sewage treatment plant in Hong Hong | place: Hong Kong | collected 2016-03-17 ...
GGCGGGTGAGCGAGTCGCGGTGCTCCCGCGCTTCCTGCCAGAGTTGCGCCGCCTCGGAGGTGTCGATGCGGCCGGACATCCGCCGCCGCCCCGCCACGAACCCAAGCGCGGCCGTCGCCACCGCCCCCAGCGCGCTCACCACGCCCGCATCAATCAGCCCCACGGCTCCCCTCCCGCTCGGTCATGCAACGGTTGTCACAGCGGTCCACGTCGTGCTCCCGTCGGTATTGACGTAGAGACGCGAGGTTGTGCCCGCGCCATCGCTTCGCAGGTAGAGAGACCCCTTCGCGGCCGAGACCGACGGCGCACCGCTGCCGTAGTAGATGCCGAAGCCCGAGGTCGTGCCAAAGAGCAGCCGCGCGGACGATGAACCACCGGCAGGGGTGGCCGTGTCGCTGCGAACGGTTGCGTCGCCGCCGTCCAGCTTCGTTGTGCCGCTCACATGCAGAGTGGCCGTGGGCGCCGTCGTCCCAAGTCCATGCTGAAGCGCCGTGCCGGAGACGATTCCGTACTTCGTGGTCGTGGTCCCGGCACCCTGCGGGTTCGGTATGTAGAGCGCGGCCCAAGACGACAACGTCTTGCCGCTAGCTACTACCGGACCATCGATGATGAGGCCGTACAGCGGCGTGGAGAGACTGTCATTGAGGTTCGAGGAAAACGTGGCGAGCACGTCGAAGGCCGTGCTGACGCCTGTCGAGCCACTGTTCTTGGTGAAGACGAAGCGGAAGCACTGCGCGCTCAGGCGGTTCGCCGTCGCCGCGTCGGTGTAGGTCACTTCAAGCGCCGCCGGGATATTCGCGGTTGTCGATGTCCGGGTATCGGTAAACGCGAATTTTCCCGCGCGCTCCGTCCCCGTGGTCGCTAACGTCACATCCAGCTTGTTTGACGGCCCCGTCATCCCCAGCCCGAGCCGGTCGTTCGTCTCGTCGTAGGCGCTCGCCGTACCGAGGAAGACGGTGCCCTTCGTGGCGTTGCTCGTGGACTTGAGCGTGAGGTCGTCGCCGCTCGCGGTGCCGCCGATGAGCGTTTGCCCCCCGGAACGCCCGGCAAGCAGCGCGTACTGCGCGTGGTCGTCGTCCGCGAGCCCATTGCCAGACCCATGGTCTTGCACGTCCACGTTCGCGCCGTTGCGCCGCAAAAAGAGCTTGTCGGAATCGTTCCGATACCAGATCTCGCCATCGGCCGGCAACAGCGGATCGCTATCCGTGGACCCCAGGTGCATCGCGGGCTGCACGCGCCGCGCCTCAAGCTGGGCGATTCGCAGCCGCGCCTCCCGCAACTCCGATTCCAGGGCGCTCAGCCGCGCCTCCAGCGCCGCGCTCACTCCCCGCTCTCCGTCGGGAACTTCTTCGCCGAGATGCGCGCGATGCGGATGTGTCCGCGCGAACTCTCGGGGCTGCCGCCCGTCGTCGCCACGGTCTCCACCTCCACGCTTTCAAAGCGGTAGTAGCCGCTGTCGTCGTCAACGTCGGCCGTGATGTAGCCGCGCGTCCCCTTGAGCGCCAGCAGTGCCTCTTCGGATGCCTCCACGGTCGTCTGGTCGGTCTCGCGCAACACCACGCTGAAGCGCACTACGCGCGTCTGAATGGGCCGCTCGTGGTAGTACAGCACCAGCGGCCCGATGAGCTTCGGCGTCACCGTCGCCGCACCCGTCACCGCGAATGTCACCGACGGCTTGATTCTTCGCCCGCTCGCCGCCGCTACCGGCACCCCCGCCGATGTGAACCGCTCCCGCCGGTGCCCGTCGCCACCCACCACCGCCGGGGATACCGTCGTGCCGTCCACATCGAAGCTCACACCGATACTCGCGAGGATGCTGCCGTCGTAGGTGTTCTCCACGTCATACTCGACCGCCTCGAGGTCCTTGATCAGCTCCGGGTCCCGCCGCAGTTCCGTCCCGTACCACGTCCCCGGACCGGAGGCGAAGCGCGCCAGGTCGTCGTCGAACCAGCGCGGCGTGCGCCCCTTGTCGAGCCAGAAGAGGTTGCTGCCGTAGCCGCCTACCAGCGTCGGCCGCGACCGCCCGCCGTACCCGTCGAGGTCCAGCAGGCAGTCCGAGCGCATCCCCGTGAACGTCGCGATCGTGAACCAGCTCACCGGGTTCTCGTGCCGGTCCGTGTCCCGCCGGGGAAGCCCCACCATCAGGTAGGTGTCACCCGTCACCGGGTTGTACAGCGATACCCAGATGTCCTTCTCCGACGGCGCGATGCCCGTCACGAAGCCCTGCACCGGGCTGCCGTTGTTCGTCCACCGTTCGATCCCGAAGCTGGCTGAATACCCGTTGCGGAAGTACCGCAGCCCCTTCTGCAAGGGGATCACCACGCCCAGCAGCGACCACGTCGTCATCCCCCGGCAGTTGTCCAGGTTCGGGCCAATCTCGTCGATGAGCGGCACCAGCCGCCGCGTCGGCTCGTCGATGTACAGCGGCCCCCGGTCCGTCCCGATGATCGCCGTGTTGCCGTCCATCGCGAAGCCCGTGGGCACCACCTCGCGCCCCACGATCGTCGTCACGTTCGCCCACGAGCTGGCGTCCATCGTCACGCCGCCCGACGTGAGGATGTTGTTCTCCACGAGCTGGCCCTTGAGCCCGAAGATCCGCTCTACGCCACCCTGCCCGAGGATGCGGTACTGCTTGCTCTCGTTGTTCGCGCTCTCCGTGTCCGCCGTGCCGAAGGTCGCGGGCGTGATCACGCGGTAGGCCGCGCCGTTCATCGCCAGGCTTACCTCGTACGTCCCGCCCGGGCTTACCGTCGCGAGGATCGAGGTCGGCTCTTCGGCCAGCGTGATCAGCGATACGGGGTTGACCAGCGCGAGGTCCAGCACGCGCACCTTCGCCACGTCCCGGCCGCGCATTGGGTACAGCCACTTCACCCCCGTCGAGTCCTGCGAGATCGCCATGCCCTTGGTCGTCGGCACGCTCGCGCAGACGACCGTCATGTAGCACTGGGTGACCCGCACGGTGGACCCGGACACGAACCGGTAGCCGAAGAACACGCCATCCAGCTCGCTCACCTTCCAGGGGTCGCCCGTCGCCGGGTTCGTGGTGAAGTCCACGTCGATGTCGTGGTACGCCGTGTCGTCTGTGAGCGTGGCCGCGTTCGTGGGTGCCAGCCCACCATCGGTGTACAGGCACGCGGCGATGACCGTGGGCGTGCCCGTGGCCGTCTTCCGCGCCCGGATGCGGATCGTCACTTTCGAGATGCTCGAAGACGGAGCCAGCCCCGTGGGGGCGTGCGCGAAGGTGTCTGTGGCGTCTCCTGTCGATGTGCTCACGTAGGTCACGTCGTCATCCGCCGCGCCCACGCCGTCGTCCACCGCCGCCCAGTTTGTCCCCGCCGCTGGCGTCCAGCCCGTGTGCGCCCCCGGACCGGTCGGCACCTTCACCACCGACGTGGTGTAGGAGGTGGTGTCGTAGGTGGAGAGCGTGACCGTGTTTATCTTCGGCGCGAGGCAGGCGATGTTGTCGAAGCGCGTGTCGATGCCATCGGTGTAGTCCACCCCGAGGTAGCCTTCGCGGCCCTCGACGCTGTTGCCGATCGGCCCGCTCACGTCCCACGCCACCCGCCGCAGGATCCCCGGGTCTCCCTGCTGGCTCGGCACCACCGCCGTCGCCCAGATTGGGTTGCCGCCCTTGTCCTTCGCGACGGGATATTTCTGCACGTCCGACGACGAAGACCCGATGGCGACAAACTCGCGGCTCACCGCACCCCCCTGGGCGCGGGCGCAAGAAACGCCGCCGCCGGGAGATTCGCCCCGCCGCGCGGGTTCGATGGTGCGTACAGGTAGCGCGCCGCGAGCTGCTCGAACTGCGCCCGCCAGTACAGGTGCTTTGCCGCGAACGCACCGCCATCCACGCCCTCGCGCATCGAAAGCGCCCGGTACGTCTCGGCAATCGCCCCCGTCGCCAGCGGCACCAGCGGTGCGTCCGTCGAATCCGCGTCCGCCGTCCCCGCCACGATGCGCGCATCGTCGAAGCGCGGGAACGGGCGGCTGGAGTTCAGCACCAGTTGCCGCCCACGCCCAATCGGCTCGCGGATCACGAAGGTGATAGGCGGCCCCTGCTCGTAGTCGTCCGTGTCCAGCGCGTCCAGCGTCCGGTCAAGGTATGCATCCCGCCGCACGGCGTCGCCGAAGCGCGAAGTCTCGCAGGCGAAGACATCCCCCACGTAGCAGGCCGTGTTCGACGTTTCCACGCTCACCGTGATCGTCAGCGTCGTGGCCGACGTGGACACGTCCATCGCCGCGCTCAGCTCCCGCCACGTCGAATCGCCCGTGTGGTAGGCCGAGTTGGTCGTGGTCAGCCCATCGCTGATGCGCACGCGCACCTGCGATGCCGCCTCGCTCCACACCGTCGCGCAGACCGTGATATTCACCCCGCGCAGGTCCTCGCCGTTGGCCGCCGCCGCACCGTTAAGCAGCAGTCCCACGGTTTGCGACATCGTGAGGTCGGAGCCCGCGCGCGTGATCTTGGTGCTCGTGGCCTGCCGCCAGTGCTGCGTCGCAGAGCGCACGGGCGTGGTGGCCGACAACGTCCACCAGTCGGGCGTGAGGGCCCCGGCCGAATTCACGGTGTTCCACTTCTGAACGTACCTGTCGCGGGAGATCACCGGGCTGTCGCGCAGCGACCACTTCAGCTCGCGCGCTGGCTGATCAATCCACGGGCACGCGTCCAACGGGTAGTGGCGAAGCCCGGACACCGTCGGGAACGTTTCCCGGTCGTTCCGCCGCAAGCGCCCCAGCGTCACCTGGATAGCGCGGTCGAGGTGCGTGGGGTCGTACTCGTGAATTTCCAGGTATTCGTCTGTCGCCGTCGTGTCCGCGTAGTTCGTGCCTGCATGGGAGAACACGCCCGAGGCGAAGCCCGAGCACATCCGCAGCCGGTCCGCCGCCGAAGCCGCCTCCGCCCGCAGCAGGTACTTGTTCACATGGACGGCCGAGTTCACGGGCGCGGACTTCGCGCCCACCGTCACCGACGTGGTGGAGAGTGCCGTGATCACGCTCAGCTCACCGAACCCCGGGTTCAGCTCCAGCATCTTGCGGCGGACTTCCTTCAGCGTTGGCATGGCGGGGCTCCGTCAGGTGTAGCAAACGTTGATCGTGACGTTCGTTCCCGGGATGTCGGCGCGGATTGCGGAGGCGAAGTCGATCGGCGGGTTAAACGGCCCGAAGAACTGGGTGCTGTTCGCCGCCATCGTGATCGACAACTTCGCCGTGTCGGAATCCGTCGTGCCGTCTCGCAGGTTGAAGTCCCCGCCGGTTCCTCCGGCCGAAGCGGCGACCCAGTAGACATACCCCGGGGCGCTCTTCACCTGTGCGTCAGCCGTCTGAATGCTGATTCCCGTCGCCTTGCGCGCATCGATCGCCATCAGTCCCCCCCCGCGAGAGCTGGCCGCTTGATGCCCAGTTCCATCGCCGTGGACGCGTGGTAGCCAATGATGTGGAGGTCCATCGCCGCCCGCGTCCGGCTTTCCGGCGTGGAGGACTGGTAGGCGTCATCCTGGATGGCGTTCTCGTCCGCCGCGTGCGGCCCACGGCTACCGTTGTCGAACTCGTCGCGGCGGAACACACCAGTGGGCATGGGGTCGTAGATGACCTTCCCGCAAGACTGGACCGGGCAAACGCGATACCGCTTGGGCGCCCGCCCCGGGCAGTCATTCACCCCCGGGCCGCACTCCTCCTGTCCACAGTCGAAGCACACCGGGCTGTACCCGTCCCTGAGCACCTGTCCGAGCGCCTGTACCGGCACCTCTACAGGTACGGAGCCCGCAGGCGTGAGCTTGAACACGCGCACTTTGCCGAAGCCCACCCGGGCCACGCTCGCGCGACCCTCTTCCAGCGCCCGCGTATCTTCATCAGCGAACGCTTCAACCGTTTCTTGCGGCTGCGCGTTCTGGTTGCGAGCGAGCAGCAGTTGCGCCTTTGTCGGCATGTTCTTACCTCCCCGCCGCTGTGCGGCGATTGGCTCTCAAATAGGCCGCGCGCCGAGCGAAGGCGTCGGCCATGGCTGCCGGGATGTCCTCCCGCCGCATTGCCCCCACCTTTTCGCGGGCACTATCGAAGTCGAACCCGCGCCCGTGCGCCTTCACCCTCTCTTCCTGCCGCCCGATGGCTTCGAGCGCGAGATCCTCCATCTCCGCCGCTTCCGTCACGCCCTCTCCCATAATCAGGATGGGCGTGCGGTCATCCGGTCCGTAGACCATCAGCGGTTTGGTGGGCTTGTGCGCGCGGCCCATCGCGTGTGCGATTTCCCGGGCCTGGGCCATGCCCCGGACCAGCCCGCTTACGTCGGGGCGCATGGAAAACGGCACCTGCTCCTCGCAGATCACGATGTCCACCACCCGGGCCGTAGGTACGAGAATCTCGGTCATTCGTACGCCTCCAGCCGCACCCCCATGGATCTCGCCGTCCGCTCTCGCAGCTCGCGGTCCGCCTTCCCGCCGTCGTCGCAGAAGAACGGGGCGCGCGGCTTGTCGCGCCCCGTCTCTCGTATCACCCGGTCGGCTTCTTCGATGTCGCGGGCGTACCCGCTCACCTTTCCGCGCGCCCATGGCGGAGCCTCCTCCATGGCCCGCTCGCGCAATTCGCGTTCGCTTCGACGGATGATGATGTGAACCACCGTCAGGCGTCGATGGTGAGGTAGATGACGGACTTGTTCGTGGTCGTGGCGACGAGCATCACGCGCCCTACGGGGATTTGCCCGGCACCCGTGTTCGGGGTGCCTTCCGTCAGCGCCATGGGCGAGACCGAGCCCGCCGTGGTCCCCGACGGCACCACGATGTTCCCGATCACGACGGTACCCTGCGTCGTCACCGTTGCCGGTCCGAACGTCTGGAGCCAGCCCGCGTAGCCCGCCGTGATTGCACGCGGAGCCACGCCCACCGGCACCTGGGTCAACGTTGTTGGCGCGGCAATCGTCTTCCAGTACGGGTTGTGTATGGCCGAGACCGAGTTGGCCGTGGTCGGCACCGCCGCCTGGAGTGTATAGCCCGCCCCAAAGGGGATGGTGAACACCCCGGCCGACGCTACCGCCGCGTGCGCGTCAACCGGCAGGGTGTAGCCGAAGCCCGTGCCCAGGTTGATGGTGCAGAACCCATCCTGGTACTCGTTGATGGTCACCGCCGTCGCGCCCATCGTCACCGCGAGGGAACGGTCGCCCGCCACCCCGGCCGCCGAAGGCGTCTGGAGAACGTGGTTCGCCGTGTTCGCAGCGGCCTGCTGAAGGTCGCCCGCGACCAGGTTGGAAGCACCCGCAAGGCCGAATCGGAACTTGCGCCCGTCCTGCATGACGAGCTGGGTGCCCCACGGCCAGCGGGAGCGGTTGAGGGTGTTGAGGGCGTAGAACGAGAATTCTTCGCCCTGCGGCCCGTAGAGGATGCCCTTCGCGTACGGCATGGTGGACGGTCCCTTTCACACTCTGTCCCCCACCGGGCACGGTGCCCGGTAGGGAGGTCTGCATGGCCGGTTTCCCGGTATCGGCGTCAGGCGGTGGGCATCGAAGCGTCGAACGTCATGGGGTTACCGTAGGCAGCACCACGGTAGGTGCCCCAAGCGTATGAGCCCCAGACGTTCAGCTCGACTGCTCCGCGCATCGACTTGTCCGACGTGTCCGGGTCGAGCCGGGGCTCTTCCTCGGACACGTAGATGAGCCCGGCCCGCGCAAACGTCGCGCCGGTGAAGTCGTCGGAGGAATCGGGAATAAGATTGGCATCGGTCTTCACGATCGCCCCGCCGATGGTCCCGATGGCCTTGTAGCCGCGCCGGATGATCTCATCCGACATCGACGAGCCGCCGCGTCCAGCCGCAACGGTCACGCCGTTCGCGGCGCCCGTGTACGCGTTCGTGCCCGTCGGCACGTCCGTATACGGGATCAGCCTCCCGGACAGGACGTGGGCCGCGAGCGGATGGATGACACAGAAGATGTCGCCTTCGGGCGGCTCGGGGTGCGCCCGGTTGTTGCCAATCATCACGCGCGCCGCGGCGGATGCGATGTGGCCCGGGGAAAGAACCGTACCGGCAGATCCGATGGTTGTGCCAGTGAAGCTCGCCAGGGCCGTGCAACCGTCGGAGTCTTCCTTCAGATCGTAGGCGTTGTTGAGGATGCGCCCCGCGCGCTCGAGGAGCTGCGGGTCCGCCACGCGCCGCATCGTCCGGCCACCAAGAATGACCTGCACAGCCACTTCCGTAGGCGTGTAGGCCGTCGCTGTATCGGACAGCGTTTGAGCCTGTTCGATGTCCGCGCCATCCGTCACGTTGTAGGCGATGACGCGGCCGTAGTTGTTGATGTACTTGGAGTTGCCCTCGTGCGCCCCGAGCTTGTACGACGTGGCACACGAACGCATCGTCCCGGATTCGTCCCGAAGCAGCTTAAGCTCCCGGTAGACCGTTGGGAGCGAACTGTCGAGAGCCTGCGCCGAACCAGCAAGCGTAACAGCCATTTGTTCCTACCTCAGTAGGGAAGCCCTTGCGTCATGCGGTCGTAGTCAGCCCTGTTCTTGGGAGTCCACTGCCCGTTCATCATCGCCGCATCAGCTTCCCGCTTCGTGTTGAATTTCATCCCGGGTACAGCGCGCGAATTTGCCAGCCCCGCAGTAGGGCCAGCTTTCGGCACCGCCTTCGCCCCCGGCTTCCCGGAGGTTTTCGCCATCTCCGCTTCGACTTCCGCGCGCAGCTTCGGCGTGAGGCGTTGCGTTACCGCTTCCTCCGCCAACTGCATCAACGAGTCCAGCATCTTACCCATGTCACCCGCCGCAAATGCGCGCGCATAAGCACTCGATGCTTCGCCGTCGAGTTTCGCCCCGCTGAAGCGCCGCTGAATCACGGCCCCCCACGCGTTGTCCACCTCATTGATGGACCGCGCCTGGAGCCCCGCATACAGCGCCCCAATCGGACCCTGGACCATCTGGAAGAAACGCTGCTGATCCTGCTGCCGGTCCAGGTCAAGCCCCTGATCGAGTGCTTGCCGGACCGCAGCGGACAGTGCCCCCCAGATGCGCCCCTGCCCCTCGCGGGAAGCGAGCGATTGGCGCTCCTGCCACTGGCGGATGAGAACTTCCTCTTCCGCCTTTTGACGCTCGTTCTCGAGCCTCTGGCGTACCGATTCCGCTTCCTTCGCTCGACCGGCTTTTTCCGCTGCCGCGAGCGCGTCCTTCCAGTTGGAAGGAGGGGCGTCATCGTTGCCGTCCTGTTCGGTGGCTTCGTCACCTGAGTCTGTCGGCTCGATTGCGCCGTCCGTTTCCGTCAGAACCTCTTCCGCTGCCGCTTCCGCAGGCGCGAACGCCTCCGTTGCCACGGGAGATTCGGCGGTGCCCGGAGCATCGAGAACGGCAGTGTCCACGTCCGCCAATTCCGATTCCTCCAAGAACGCGAAAAGGCCCCGTGCGCGCAGACGCGCCGGGGCCAGTGGCCACATAGGTTGCCGTTACGTTCTTCCCACTACCTTAGCACGCCCGTGCAAGTTCCACGATCACAATGATGCGCATTCCGCAACGCCGGCCCTTGCACACCATCTCCACCCGCGTTGGAGGCAGCACCATCGCGTTCAGCGCACCGCACCACGGGCAGCGCACCGGCGATAGCACCTCACCGCTCACCAGTTCGTCCCTCCCGCATTCGCGATGGCAAGCGAATCCTTCTTCCCTGGCGTCCAGTAGCCCCAGCGAATGAGCTGCTTCACCAGCTCGAAGTTCTTCGGATCATACCGCCATTCTTCGCGCCAGTCCGATACCGCATCCATAACTGGCTTCAAGTAGTCGTCCGTCATCACCTCGGCAAGGTTCTTCGCCTGGAACGGCGTGTACCCGCTTCCAAGCATCTGCTCGTAGGCCGCCTTATACACGGCCTCGCGGTACGCGGTCATGGACCGGTACTGGCCGTCCGTGAACTGCTGTGCAGCCGCGTCCGACACGTCCCAGTACCCCGATTCCGCAATCTGCTTGCGCGCGGCCTTGAACTCTTTCACAAGCGGCGTGCTCGACGTGTCGGGACGTGCCGCCACTGCATCGCGCACGTCTTTCGGTGCGCGCTTCAGCCACCGGTCCACGAGGTCCCAATCGATCTCTCCGTTTGCTGCCGTGGCTGTATCGACGACGTTGTAGTACATCGACAACGCGTCGCGCTCTTTCTCGGGAAGGTCGCCGTACAGTACGTCCTTTGCCGCCGCCCGTTGCGCCTCCCGCCGGTCATACCGCTCCCGCCACGCTTTGGTCGCACCGGCCGCGAAGTTTCCAGACTTCAGCTTCGCGTCGTCGGCCTGCTGCTCTGCCGTGAACTTCGCATCGCTGTCCATGGCCTTCGTGGTCGTCTCGCCATACCCGTACTTGCGCAGCAGCGCGTCAATCTCCGGGTGCGCCTGCCGCCACTGCCGCTTGTTCTCCGTCACATCGAAGTACCCGCTCTCGCGGATCGTCTTCTGCGCGTCGAAGAGCTCCTGCAATGTGGCATCGGTCGACTCCTTGCGCCGCCCCAGCGCCGCTTCCACGTACGCCTTCTGCTCCGCGCTCCAGCCCGCCTCCAGCTTGGCTAGAAGCCCCTGCTGCTTTTCCTCGTCCAGCACGCCGCCCACGGTCGCCTGCTTGAACGTGTCGAAGTAGGCGCTTCTCGCCTCGTCCAGCGGGTTCTGCGGCCCGAAATTCTTGCCCTGCGCCCACTGCTCGTACTGCGCGTTCGCGATGTCGCTGACGCGCGCCAGCTCGTCCCGCAGCCGCTTTCCTGCGGCGCGCTTCTCCGTCTCCGTCGTGGCGGCGCCCAGCGCGTCGCGGTACGCCTTCGCCGCGTCGATTTCATGCTGCACCCGGTTCGCCTTGATGGCGTCGGACTCGCGCTGGCTCTTCGCGATCTCCGGGTCCTCCGCGTACGGGCGCTGGCCGAATCGCTTCTCAATCTCCGCCCTCTCATCGCTGGAGAGGTCGCCCCACTTCCGCCCGCCATACCCGTCCCGCCACCTGCGGTCATAGGTCTGGCTGGCGGGCTCCTTGAACGCGCTCATGCCGAAGAATCCCGCCGTCGTCTCGATGGAGTCCGACGAGCCCGTGAGGATGTTGAAGAGCGTCGGTGGCAGGCCCGATACAGACGCTATCCGCTCGCCCGAAGACATGTTCTTGCCCCAATCCCCCATCGCGTACTTGCCGTTGATCGGGTCGAACCCGTAGCCCGCAACCTTCTCCGCGACCTGCAACGATGGTCCTGAACGGCTCAACCCAAGCTTCAGCATCGCCCGTTCAGCCTCGCCCGGCTCCGCCTTCGCCAGCGCCTCAATGGCCTGGATCGTGTACTTCGCCACCTGGTGCTGTGGAAACACGTTGACCTTGTACACCGTTCCATTCGGGCCCGGCACGCTGATGTTCCCCCAGTTCGGTTTTCCCGGGTCCCACTCGAATTCATCCATCCCGATGGCGTCGTTTAGCGCCTTCCCAAAGACATATGCGGAGAGCCCCACCGAGGCGATGGTCGCCGCGCTCATCATGAATTCCGCCCGGTTTGCGGGCCGCAGAAAGCCCCTCACCACCTGGTCCACCTGCTGGACCTGCGCGCGCGTCATGGACCCGGTCATCATCGTCGCCTGTTCCGCCAGCGCCCGCCGCGAGCTCGCGGGGCGGAAAGCCGCCATCGTCGCCGAATTCGCCCGGACCGCCGAAGCCCGCCGCACGGCGGGATCGGTGATGTCCGCACCTGCCGCCTTCGCCAGCACCAGGTTCCCCTCGTGCGCGAGCGCCCGCAAGTTGCCCAGCAGCATCCCGAAGGAAACCCGGTTGTTGAACCGGATCGCGGCCGCCAACGTGTAGTCGTCTACGGTCTTCCCCGCTCTCCCGAGCTGTCCCAGGAATGTCCCAGAGTCGTCAGCGATGCCCGTTGGCCCATGGATGAGCCCATCCAGCGCGTACTGTGCTCGCCGGGCCAGCAGCTCGCCGGAAGTCTCCACATGCGGCATGAGCGGGATGAGGCTCGCGGCACGGTTTGCCATACCCGCGAGGATGGGCAACCCGCCCGTCTGCGCCGAATGGAGTCCCTGCACCCCCACGACACCGATGTCCATCAGACCGAAGGCGGTGTTCTTCCACCACTGGTTAAACGTCGCCGCGCCGCGCATCACCGTGCCCATCTCATCGTTGTAGGCGCTGCCCTTTGAGCGTGCCAGCAGCGTCTTGATCCGCTCCGGCACATCGCCCTTGTAGCGCTTCGCCAGCTCCTCATCGACCATCAGGTCCGCCATCTTTTTCGCGAGGTCGCGCTCTACGCCCGCTTCTTCCAGTGTTCCTCGCAGGATCGAACGCTGTGTGACAAGCTGGGTGACGTAGCTATCGCCGAGATGCCCCGAAACCCCCGCCCGGAGATTGCGCGCGATCGCCGCCAATCTCCGGTTCGACGCTTCCCCGATGCCATCGAGCAGCACCCGGTTGCCCTTCACCCACGTATCGACGATGGCATTCGCCGTGGCCTGCAGTTCGGGGGCCACTTTGGCTTCGATGATCCCCTTCGCCTTTTGGATGATCTGCTCGTCGTTCGGGTTGGCCCGGTCCCGCGCCTCCGCCGCGATGGCCCCCGCGCGGTTTTCGCGCACCAACGCCCGCTGCGCGTCCCGCTCAGCCTTGCGTTGCACCTCTGCCTGAAGCCGCCGTCCCGCATCGATCTCCTTGCGGTCAGCATCATCCAATGCCTTGGCTGCCTTCGCGGCAGCGCGCTCGGCTTCCTTCCTGGCGCGCTCCTGCGTGGCCCTCTCTGCCTTCATGGCGCGCTCGAACGCCTTGCCGGCTTCGTTTTGTGCGCGCGCTATCTCAGCCTGCTGGCGGGCCGTCTCCTTTTTCACCGCCCGTTCCCAGTTTTCCGCCACCTTCTTTGCGTCAGCAACCATCTGCCGCTGCCGCGCCGCCTCGTTTACCGGCATCTTGTAGGCAAGGTCCGCGACATCGTCGCCGAAGACCTTGCGGACCAGTTGCATCTGCCTTGGCTGCGGCCGCTCACCACGCAGCATCGCGTCCAGGCCGTCCTGCACGTTCAACAGCTCGAAGGGCGTGATCTTGTTGGTGCGCGCCGCGCCAACCATCGCGTCATTCGCCTCCACGCGCTGCGCCGCCGTAAGCACGAGAGGCTCCCGCGTCGAGAGAATGCGCCCTCGCGCCCCTTCCCGCGCCGCCCGGAGCGCCTCCGCCGAATCGCCCGTGGAATCCAACCCTGCGAGGATGCCCTCAGCCTGCCCGCGCCGGCCAACCCTCAACTCCGCGTCAGCCTGCCCCGAGCTGCGGTAGTACCACTCCCCCTTCAGGTGGTTCATGATCGCCTGCGTAAAGGACTGGTCACCCGACGGCGCGGCCGGAGGCGTGCGCGGCGGCTCCAAATCACCGTTCGCCGTGCGCGGCAGCTTGATGTCTGCGGGCACCTCGGCGGGCGTGGCTCCATCCGCCGAACGCGGCCCCACGCTCACGGGAGCCTCGTCCAGTTCCGTCGCTGCGGTGGCCGCACGCGCGGCAGGCTTCGGGTTTACCTTTGGTTGTTTCGGGATTAGTCCGCGCCGCTCCGCAAAAACCTGCGCTTTATCGAGATCCAGTTGGAACTGTGCAAGTTGCTCTTCGCTAAATGAGTTTTTCCAGTACGGAGTTATCGGCTTGATGTCTCTTGCGGCCTTGACAATTGCTGGGTCGATTCTCCCAACAACCATGACATTTTTAAGCAAGGGTTCTCCGTCGGCTCCAGTGCCAACAATATCACCCGTGATGAGCCACCCTTTTTTGCCGTACGCAGTGCGCGAGTATTCAGCGAAAGCCGATGCCAATTCTAATGGCGTTACCTCGTGCCCTCGCACGGGTAGGTAATAAATCGATGACAATCCCCGCTCATACGAACCGCTCCCTAGGACTCTCGCGGACCGCTCCCCGTTCTCCACATCTTTTGCGATCGAGTCGGACCACCTAACAAAGAGTTGTGGGTTGTCGGGGTCATGGCCTTGCACGGCAGCATAGGCATCGATGAGGTCCGGCCCAGTGCGTATTACCGGAATCTTCGCGATGGGTGTTTCGGGGGGCAACGGTACCCACCTGTTCATCTCCTGTGCCGTGTGCTTCGCGTCCTGCACCTCCGTGCCCCGCGCGAGCGACGTTTTGCCCCGGCGATACGCCTCGTCGATGCTCTCCGTCACGTCCGCCCCGCCGACGATTGGCGCGTAGTCGAACGGCCTCCCCGTCGCCGGGTCAATCGCCCCATAGAGCAGTCGCTCATCCACGTTCGGCGCGCGCCCGAGCAGGGAACTCGACTTCGCGAGGTCGTGGGCATATTGATTCGCCCCGGCCTTCAGAATTGGCCCCCCGATCTCCATGCCCTTCAGCGTTGCCCCGCCCGCGAGAATGCCTGCGCCGAGCCCCACACCCATTTGGGCAAGCGCATTGTCGTGACCGGGAAGTGGGCTGTTCGCGTAGAGCTCTGAAGCCCCCTGCCCGGCAGCCGTACCGATCGTCCCCATGACAATTTCGCCACCCAGCCGGGTGAGAAACCGTCCACCCAACGCGCTACCGATAATCGGCACCTCAGGCCCAAGGCCCGCCGTAGCCCAGGTGGCAGGCGCCGCGGCCACATCCACCGCCTGCCGCACGGGGAAATACCACTGATCTGGCAGGCCGCTCGTATCGATCCCCAGGTGCCCAAGGGTCCGCTCGCCGGACATCGACGACATGATCGCTTCGTTCGCGATGTCCTGGAACTGCGCGTCGCGCCAGTACCCCGGGTCTCGCGTGTAGCCCGCCGCGTACGGGTCCCACCCCGGCAGGTTCTCAACACCCGTCACCACCTGCCCGTCGTCCGGCCGCCCCTGCACCGTGTCCAGCCCGCCCATGTCTGCGGCAGGCGCGAATGTCCAGCCGAAGTTCAGCCCGTAGTTCGGGTCTCGCCGCGTGTCCACCCCGATGTTCAGCAGGTCTTGCTCTTGCTCGGCAAACGGGTTGTACGTCGGCCGGTCCGGCTGCAAACCGATGTCCTGCGGGTTCATGTACCCGAACGGGTCGTTTCCCGCGCCGTAGTCCGGCAGCGTCTCCGTCCAGTCGTAGCTCTGCCCGCCGTACGTGGGATGCGGCGCCGTAACCGGCACATCCGAAGGGCCGGTCCGCCGCCGCCGCTCGCCTACAAACTCGTAGTACTCGTCATCGGTGAGCAGCATCGCCTACACCCCCACGGCCACCCCGGACCGGTTCAGCCCCGGGATCCGCCAGCGCAGCGGTTCGAACTGCGATGACTCTTCCGGGATCCCGAACTTCGTCTTGCGGGCGTTCACCCACTGGGCGCGCACGGCCGGGTCGATGAAGTCCCAGCGCAGGTCAAACGGGTTGATGTCCGGCACCGTCACGCTGCCGCGAATGTCCCCCACGTCTCCGCTTCCACCTCCGCCCGTGCCCGCGCCGGGCGTGCTCGTCGTCGTCCCGCCGCCACCGCCCGTGGTGGTGCCACCACCGCCGCCCGTCCACCCCGGGAACAACCCGGGCACGCTTCCGCCCGTGTTCCCCGAGGACGTGGTGGCGGGCGTGAACCCGGTGTTGTCCGGCGTGGTGGATGGCGGCGGGTCATACACCGGCAACGGCCCACCCGTGGTGGGCGGAGGCTCCGAATTGAAAACATCGCTGGGGTTGCCAAGCCACGGGTTGTCCTGCGCACCGAAGATCGGGCCGCCCTCCGCGCGCATCGGCATCCGCATCCCCGGGTATACCCCGCCGGGGCCCTTCCCCATCCGCGCCGAGAGCACGGACTGCCCCAGCCCGAGCTGGCCCGGCGTCATGCCGCCCTTGCGCTGCGCGGCGCGCACATCCGCCATTCCCAGCCCGAGCTCGCGCAAGGGCACGACCTGTGCCCCGGCTGGCGCGATCACCATCTCCGGGTTCGGCTTGCTCGAACCGGGCTTCGGGTCCCCTACGATCGCCATCCCCGGGAGCATCTGGCCGCCACCAGCCTTCGTCTGCACCTTCGGCACATACCCCGGTGGCCACGAATTCGGCGCCTTGGGAATCGTCTGGCCGGTTTTCGGGTCAATGTAGAACCCCGCCCTGAACACCGCCTGGTCATATGTCTGGCCTGGCACCGTGCCGTTCCCGGGAAGCCCGCCCGATGCCGCGTCTCCCTGCTCACTGCGCCGTAGCCTCCCCTGCGGGTCCACGTACCAGGTCGCGCCCGAGGCGTCGGTGTAGGTCGCGGGCGCGTTGTACATGTCGCGCGCGGCCGCTGTCTGCGGTCCGTCCGGCAGCAACGAGCGCGCGCTTGCGGGGACGTACCCGTCCCATGTGCCGCCCCGCCCAACATTTCCCAGCGAGGCGTAATCCCCTCCCGGGCTCAGGCTCCGCGCTGTTCCCGGGTTGCGCTGGTAGTACCGCTGCACCGCGTCAGCGCTGTGGTCCCAGTCCGGGCGCACGTTCTTTACAAGGTCGTCCCACGCCGCCGAAGCTTTCGCGTACGCGTTCTCCTGGAGCCTCTGGAACACGGGGCTGGCCGAAGGGTCACCCAGCACGGTTCCGCCCGGCCCGTTGAAGCCGAACGGGTTTGCCCCGTAGCTCAGCAGCAGCGCCAGCCACGCGTCGCGTTCGCTGCGGAAGGGGTCTTGTGGTGCGCCGCTGCCCCACCAGTCCCCCGCCATCGCCATCTGCTGCTCGTTCATCAGGTTACCGTAGGTGCCCCACCAGTCGAAGCCCGGCGCGGATTCTTGCAGCAGCTGCAACGGGGCCTTGCCCGTGGCCGGGTCAACCATGGTCATGGGGTCCGCGCGCCAGTTCGGCTCCCACTCGCGCCGCGCCGCTCCCTGGTACATCGGCTTGCCGTCGGCGTCCAGCCGGATGTTGCCGTTCTCGTCCCGCTGCACCTGCATGTTGATGCCATGCCGCGCGTTGTACGCCCCGCTGTTCACCCCCACGGACTGCCCGTTGAGGAAGTCTGTGAGCATCTCTCGCGTCGGCACCACCCCGCGCTCAAACGCGTACTGCTCGAACCAGTCAGGAATACCCGGGTCCTTCGAATACCCCTCTGGCCCCGTGAGCCTCGTCACCGGCGTGGTGGGCGCGGGCGTGTCCGGGGGCGTGTACTGCATGTACTTCAGGTTCCCTGGAGCGTTCGGGTTGTAGACCATCCGGCCCCACTGGTCCGCCGCAGGCACATACCCCGCGGGTGCAGGGTTCGCGCGCAGCGTGTCGTCGATGTACGGCTGGTTGGCATACGGGTTGTACGGCACGAAGTCCTGCGACCCCTGCGCTATCCCCACCCCTCCGCGCGACGGTGCCCGTGGCGCTTCTGGCTTGCCAAGCTGCGCCTGCTCCTCCGCCGACAAAAACGGGTTCTCCGCGTTCATCCCGAACATGGAATCGAAAATGGTCCCGCCTTCGGCCATCAACGGCACGATGGGCGACGTGTCCACCGGAACCCCCAGTGCCTGCGCCTGCGCCTGTGCTGCCCGCACGCCCGCGAGCTGCGCGTTCTGCGCATCCAGCAGGCGCTGCGACAGCGCCGTCTGCCCCATCCCCAGCATCCGCGATGGCGTCCACTCCGAAGGCTGTCCGCCCTGCGTCGCGAGCATCGCCGCGTACGCGCCCGGGTCCGTCGATGAAATCGCGCTGACGAAGCGGTCGCGCGCGTTCTGGGCCGCGCTTTGCGCCTGCAAGCCCAGCGAAGCCTTCATCTCCGTTTCACGCTGCTTGCGGTCCAGCTCGTTTTGTGCCGCCTGCCACTGCCGTTGCGCTGCGTTCTCTGCCGCCGATGCCGCCCGCGACTGCGCCGACTCGTTCGCCCGGAAGTAGTCCGCGTCCGTCACCCCGCCACTCGCTCCCGGCGTGTACGACCCCACCGAGCGAACCGTCGTGGTGCGCGACGAACTGCCACCCCCTGAACCGCCACTCCCTGCTACCGCGTCCCCTTCGCGCCGCCACACCACCTCGCCCGTGTCCGGGTTAAATCCCTCCAGTCCGCCATTGGCGAGCTGGCGCACCTGCACCTTTCCATCGCTCTTGCCTGTCCCGGCATACGGCGAACCGTCGGCGTTGACGGGAACGCCCTTGTAGTAGAACCCGCTGGGCGACGTGGAGTCCTTCACCACGCCCACGGGGAAGCCCGTACGGTCGTCGTAGCCGTCTCCATCGGCGTCTGGCCCGGCTGCGGGCTTGTCCGTGTTTCCCCAGCGGATGATGGTCATCGCCCCACTCGACGACAACTGGTACAGCGTCCCTGGCACGCCCGTTACTGAGCCATCACCGTCTGTGTGCTGGCTGTACCGGGTGGGGTCCGATCCGCCGCCGCCGCCCCCGCTGCTTGTGGTGGTGGTATTCCTGAACGTGAAGGTTGGCCCCGGCGCTTCCGAAGAACCATCGCTGGCGGACGATGGAGCATCAACCCATGTGCCGTACGTGGATCCGTCGTCCGTCCATACCTGCCCCTTTGGGTTGACCCAGAAACCACGGTCGTCCCACTCGTTGCCCCACTTGTCGAACTGCCCCGTGCGGGCCATCACATCACCCCCTGAGTGGCAGCCTTCGCTGCCATGTAGCGCCGTAACTCGTCCTCCCCGCCATCCATGTAGGGCAAAGCCGCAACCCATGGGCTCACCATCTGCACGGACCCGTCAGGAAGCACCCACGGCTCCGGCGGGAACACCTGCATCGCCATCCGCTCGAAATACGCCACGAACAGCGGGCCATCTTTCAGCTGCTGCCCCCACGGCTGTAGCACGGCTCGCACGCGCTTCTCGTGCTCCTCTACGCGCTGCTTCAGCGCCGTTTCCACCGCGTCCATGCTCTCCGGCCCGATGCTAATCATCGCGACTCCTCAGCGTGGGGACATGACATTGGCATCACCCCGTTCCCATCGGCGTGCGCCCGCCCTGCAACGGCATCGTCCCCGGCGCGACAAGGTCGCCCATGCCGCCCATCCGCGTCTCCGGCTGGCTCTGCATCCCCGGCTGAAACGCCCCCTGCGGCTGCGCCTGCTGCGCCTGCTGCCACCCGTTCGCCGCCAGCACTTGCCTGGGGTCCACCTGCTGCCCGCTCTGGTCAATCGGCATCCCGTTCGGCCCCATCAGATACCCCAGCTGCCCCATTACCCGCCGCTCCACCAACGGCCGGAACGTCTGCTCAAACATCCGGTCCGCGAACATCGCCACCTTCGTCTCCTCCGGGTTCGGTACGCCCTGGTAATCCTCCAGGTAGTCGTCAAGACTCAGCACGCCCGCCGTCCACATCTCCCGCCCGTGCGCCTCCTTCGTGATCCGCTCCGCCGCGCTCGTCCCCTCAATCGCCACGCTCACGTTCAGCGAAATTACGTCCTTCGGTGCCACGCTCACCGTCGATGCCCGGTCCACCTTCCCGTCTTTCGTCCGCGAAAACACAGCAGGAGGCTCGCTGAATCCGCCCTCCTCCGGCTCGAGGCTCAGCAGATACGCGATGTTCCGGTACATCAGCGTCAACGCCCGCGCGATGTTCCTGATGTACATCCCCGGCTCAATGTTCGCCTGCGCCTGCTGTAATCGAATCGCCCATGGCTGCGTGCTCGCGCTGAACTCCGCGTTCCCCGTCGAGGGCGCACTCGCCACAAACTCGTCCCGCACGTCCCGCACACTCTCCACAAACGCCGGGTTCAGCTCGTACGGCACTACTGTCAGCTCGTACCCCGGCGGGGCCTGCTCGGCATCAATCGCGTTCCGCGTGAAATACCGCACCGCCCCGTCCTCGCTCAGCAACGGCGCACCATCGTCCCGCCGCTTCCAGTAGAACAACGGCAGCGCCGTCATCTCCGCCAATGCGTGCTGCAACGTTCGCGCACGGTCCAACCCCGGCTTCAGCCGGTACAGCCCCTCCAGCGCGCACTCGTGCCGCAGCTCTGGCGCATACGTCGCGTGGTTCTTCGTCGCCCACGCCACCGCGAACGGGGGCATCCGGTAGGGATGGCTGTATGCCTTCATCACTCGCAGCTCGACCGGCAACGTCAGCCCGTCCGCCGTCGCGTTCCCGCCGTCAATCTCGTAACACTCGTCCCGCGTCCACAACTGGTACACCCGCATCACATCGGTCCGGTCGTTCGCCCCTGGCTCGTGCTGCGCCGCCCCTGGCTGCTCCCCGTACACCGGCACGTCCGGGAACAACTGGTTCAGGCTCGCGATAACCTCGTTCTCGTCCTCCCCCGCCTCCACCCGCTCCCGGTGCAGGTTGTCCCGGTACACCATCCTCGGAATATCCCGCCGCACCAACACCAGCGAATATCCGTTCGCCAGCGAACGGTCCTCAATCGCCCCCCAGTTCTGCGGCGGGATTGCCTCCCAGTACAGCGGAAACCCCGCCTCCGCACGGCTCTTCACCATCCGTGTCTTGTACGCGTCCTCCGTTTCCCGCCACCTACTGACCTTGCGCGGAACCGGGTTGCCCTCGGCATCCAGGACCGGCGCGCCATCCTCCCCTAACCGGTACTGGAACGGGCTTTCCGCCTCCTCATCCTCGTCTTCATCCCGATACAGCGCTGAGTAGTGCTCGGCATCACCCGCCCCGGGCGGCTCAGTCAGATAGTCCGGGTCGTCCGCCTCCGGCCAGATGTCCTCGGCCTTACACCAGTGCAGCACCGCCACCCGTTGCCGCACGCACTCCGCGAGCGCAGCCTGCGGGTCCACCCCCGTTCGCTCCGTGATGACGGTCTTCGCCTCCATCAGCACGGTTTCGAGATTGTTCGCCGCAGTCCGCCCCGACGCTTTCGCCGACTCCACCCGCACCGTGTGATCGTTCTCCGTCAGCCGCGCAATCAGCTTCCCGCTCAGCTTCCGCAGCTCGTCCGACTGATACCGCGTCGCCGCCGCGTACTGCTCAGGCAATACCGGATCCGCCTTCGGGTCCCGGTGGTAGTGCAGCGCCCGGTTCACGTCCGCTTGCCACGCCGCCTCGTACGCCCGGCAAATCTCAGTGGCGATGCTCGTTACCGTCTCGTCTGGCAGCTTCCCCGTATACGCCATCGACAGTCCCCCCGGACGCGAAAAGGCCCCATGCAAGCCGAACTCGCCGGGGCCGTGAGCCATTGGTTGCAGGCGCTATGCGCTAGATGCCAATCATCCTATCACGTTGCAAAACCCCATCAGCCATACCCATATCGCCGGTGCGCCCGCTCCGCTGATGCCGATGCCGCCGCCTTCGCCCGCTCCTCCATCGTCCCCGCCCGCCGCTTCATCAGCCGGTCCGCGAATGTGACCGGCTTCGGCGGCCCTTGCGGTACCGCGAGCTCGCGCGCCAGCACGTTGAACGCTCCCACCACCGAGTCCACCTGGTCATCGTGCGCGGCCTGCGGAAATGCGCACACCTCCGATAGCCAGTCCGCGATCCACGGCCCCTGCACCAGCCGCACCCGCCCCGTCGATGCCCGCGCCGCGAACGCCTGCGCCCTCGACACTTTGTCCCGGTCCACCGTGATCCCGTAGATGCGCTTGTTCAGCAGTGCCGCATCCCGCTCGAACTCCTGCAATGCCGTCAGCCCGTGCATCGCGCGTTCCACGCACTCGATCGTACCCGGCTCCGCGATGAACGCCGACCTCATCAACGCCCGCGCGTCCGGCCACTCCCACCGGCCCCGGATCACATCCCGAACGTAGGTGTGTCCCGTCCCCGGATCGAAGGCCACGGACGTGCCAACCGTGTAATCTCCGGTGGTTTTGGTCGTCTGCGCCAGGTCCCAGTACCTCACCCATCGCAGCCCGTCCGGCGCCATCGGCACTACCTCGAACCACTCCCGCTTGAACATCGCCCCCTCGGCTGGCGCTGGCCGCTGCTGATAGAGCGCCGACCACGCACGAGGTCCGATCGCTCGCCGGATGGTGTCAAGCGTGTCCAAATCGTATCGCTCCGGCCATAAGGCCTCTCCGGCGGCATTGATGGCGGGCATATCGATGGTATGCCACGCCTCGCCACCGTTGCGTTGTTCGGCTAGCAATCGCCCGGCGAGGTCGCCTTCGTGCCAGCGAGTCATCAATAGCACGATGGCCGCGCCGCGCCCCTCCAGCCGGGTGTACGCCGTCGTCTGATACCAGTCCCATATCGAATCCCGGATGATCGCGGAGTCCGCTTCCTCGGCATTTTTCACGGGATCATCGATGATCAGCAGGTCGGCGCCCTCGCCCGTGATCGGACCACCGACGCCAGCAGCGATGTAGCCGCCCCGCTCGCCTTCTATATCCCATGCCGCGCGGCTGGCGGACGTGGGCGATAGGCGGGCAGCGAACGGCCAGCGAGGGTCCGCGAACTGGTCCCGGGCGGCCCCCGAGAATCGCTCAGCGAGGGTGGCCGCGTAGGAGCAGGCAATGATCCTCCGCCCGGGGTTGCGGCCGAGATACCAGGCTGGGAAGCGGCGACTGACCAGTTCCGATTTTCCGTGCCGTGGTGGCATGGTCACGATCAGCCGCCGAATCTCGCCGCGTTCGATGGACTCGAGCGCGGCCGCGAGGGCGCGCTGATGCTCGGCGGGGCGGTAGCCGGGGTACATCCGGCGTGTGTATCGGATGAGGTCGCGGCGGGCCGCCTCGGCGAGGATGGCTTCGCGTTCGATGGAGGAGACATTGACCATGATATCAGTCAGCCATGCCGCCGTCGGCCGCGAGCGCATCGGCAAGCAGCATCAATCGCTCAGTATCGATCTCCGCAAGAGAGCCCCCGACCGATACTGAGCGAGCATCGATCGCCACTCGGGTACCCCTCCGGCCCTCAGTAAGATCAAGGTAAATATCGGCCGCGATCCGCGCCGACCGCGCAGCATCGTGCGCGCTCGCCTCCGGGAGATTCTCCCGGGCCGACTCCAGGCACTCGATGGCCACCTGTAGCGCGATATTCGCCAGTTCCTCCCTCATATCCGGGGGGGCCGCTATAGCGATATCGGCACTATCGATATATCGCCGGGCGCTCCGGGCAGGGACGCCGGTGGCTCGCTCAATTTCGAGCGATGAATGGCCATGCCTGGCCATTTTCAGCACATGCGGGATTGCAGCTGTCCGTTTTTGCGCCTCATCCCGGGGCAATCTGGCCATTTCTGGCATTGTACCATTAGCTTGCCACCGCTCTATGTCACTTTCAAATTTCAGGCATTTTCAGGGTAGACGCGTGTCAACCCGGAACCGATACTAAGGGTGTCCCCGGGAGGATTAGGCCCCTCCCGGGAGAACCACAGTAGGAGTAGCTACCA
>ERZ724505.574-NODE-574-length-23058-cov-21.643003_pt1 | contig 23058 bp, 31 predicted proteins | sample MGYA00376038_ERZ724505 | MGnify/ENA primary metagenome ERZ724505 (study PRJEB28724, sample SAMN07190884) | wastewater metagenome | isolation source: effluent of sewage treatment plant in Hong Hong | place: Hong Kong | collected 2016-03-17 ...
GGCGATGTTATTTCGATAGTCGACACGCCGCCGATTGCAGCGAATACGAGCGCCGAGGCTCGTGAGAAGGGCTTGAGGCCATACGTTTCAATCTTAACGCCTCAACAGGTGCCCGATTGGTCTATATCAATCAGTTCGAAAACGCTCGGAAAACCGACCTTCGTTCGCACTGAGTTTGTCCAGGAAGCTTACCGCGAGGCTGAAACTGACGAGCCGAAAGATGAAGTCGAGTCAGTTTCGTATCGCATGATAAACGGCGCTTACACGCAATTGAAGTATAAAAAGAAAGGTGCGGCGGGCAACGAGTGGGATTTGATTTCGACGATACCGTTTCCCCCGACAGTCACCGAGCTTCCGATAACGCTATATCATGGCGAGTCTTTTTTGAAAGACGCCGCCGAAATGCAGCTTTTACTCTTCAATCTGATGAGCGCCGAAAGCTCATGCCTCAACGCGCAGGCTTTCAGGATGGTATTCATATCTGACGGTTCAGCCGACTCCGATCGCGTTATGACGCTGAACGAATACGCCTTTAACTTATTAGGCGAGGGCGCGACCGTGAACGTGGTCGAGCCTGTCTCAACCGCAACACTCGAAAACGCAATCATGCGCGTTATCGATTGGGCTTTCAAGGTTGCGTTTAATCAGGTTGATGGCCTTTCCGCGTCGTCAAAGGAATCACCGAGCGCAGAAACGCGGCGACAAATGAAAGATGAGTTTATCGCAATCGTGCAGGATACGCTCATTGATTTAGAAAATATCTTGAATTCGATAGTGAGGCACATCGCAATGCTCAAAGGCGAGACGCCGCCAACGGAAAAAATAACAATAGCTAAGACCGTAACCGATGAGGATTACGAGCAGGAGTTAGCTATATGGCAAGCGTTCGCGGATCAGTTCAAGCAGATACCGTCATTAAATAAGGCGATGTTGATGCGTCAAGTGAAGCGCCTCGGATTTGAGGGCGATGAGAAAATCCAAGGCGAAATCGATGCGTTTAAACCAGATAATCAGGCTGGCCAGAATGAGCAAGCAAGAACCGAAAAGCTGATGAGTATTGCAAATGGCGACACCGGAACAACTGATAGTCAGAAATAACGTCGACCTCACCGACGCGCAGATCGATCGGTTTATATCGATGCTCGATAAGTTTCTATCTATCAACCTCAGAAAAATATTGAAAGAGCTGCCAACGGGAAGGGATCGGGCGCTCAACGCAGCATCGATACTTTTGAGTATACGCGATGAATTGAATCGCGCTGGGCTATCGAGTGAGATTGCGAAAATCGACGAGATATACGGCTCCCAACTAAGAAGCGTTAAGGATGCTTTTGATCAGGTTAAGAAGCCGGGCGAGTTCTATACCGAAACCGACATGAAAGTGATAGAGCAGATCGTCAATTTCGATGAGTCGATAATCGCTAATAAGGTCTATCAGGTTACAGACTCGCTTTCCGCAAGCTTAATGCGTCAGGTGATAACCGGCAAACGCATTGATATCGATCTGGCGCTTGAGGGTGTCAGCAAAACAACTGCGGCGCAAATAAACACAGAGCTAAGAACGGCGACGAGCGGATTCTATCAGTCAGTGACTCAGGCAAAAGCGAAAGAATTTAACGTCGATTTATTCGCTTATGTCGGCCCCAACGATGGGATAACAAGACCATTCTGCAAGCCGCGAGTAAATAAAATTTTCACGCGGACGCAGATCGCGAAGTGGGACAACGGCACGGACTTGCCTGCCTCGATTTATCGCGGCGGTTATAATTGCAGGCATATTTTTGTGCCTATTACGAAAGAGAAGGCCGAAAAGCGCGTTAGCGAAGGGATGTATCAATGGGGATAGAGTTAAGTCATAGACCTAATTTTAAGTCGATGAAAGATCGGATGTTTAAGGGCATTTTGCAGGAAGTCCGAGACGTAGTAACGGACGTGCGCGATGATATTATCGCGAATTCAGTCAATAAGGGCGTGGACTATCAGGGGCGCTCATTCAAGCAATACTCCCCGAAATATAAATACTGGAAATCGAAGCGCACTAAATCATCAGCGAAGCCGAACCTATTCCTCACTGGCCATATGATGGGCGGGATTCAGGTCGACGCATATCAGGAAGGCCGTAAGTATATAGGCAGAATTTACGCGATATCAAACGTGGTCGCCTCAAGAATCAAAGGCAATAACAAGACGCGAAAGTTTTTCGCTATCAGCAAGAAAGCAAGAAAGGATTTTAAGGAACGTTTAATTAACTTTATTGGAGGCAACCTTAAATGACGACCGAGACCAAGACCGAAGCCGAAACAGTGTCGAAAGCTGAATTCGATAAAATAAAAGATCAGATGCAAACCTGGATGGGCAAGGCGACTGATATTGAAAAGAAGCTCAACGGAAAGAGCATCGATTTTCTTATCGCTGCCGCTGAGGAGCGAGATATTTTGGCCGCTGAGAGAGCCAAGGCAGATCCGAAACAATTCGATTCGGAATTGAATCGTCGCGTCGATACGGTTCGGCAGGAGCTAGGATCGAAGCTCACCGAAAAGGACAACAAAATTAACGAGCTTTCGGCTCACTTGAAAGAATTGCGAGTAGTTGACTCAGTGGTTAAATCCGCGGGCGATTCTATTTACAAGAACGCCGCTGACGACTTCCGCGAGTACATTCGCCGTCATTGCGACGAGGGCGATAATGGCCAGATCGTGGTCAAGGATTCTAACGGAAAACCGCGCTACTCACCGGAAAACCCATCGAAGCTAATGAGCGTCGAGGAACTAATCGGAGAGCTTAAGACAACGCGAGATCATTGGTTCTCGAATAGGATTCCAGCGGGCGGGCATCAGCCAGGCGAAAAAAGCAGCTCGGCTACTGGAAGCGTTTCGACATGGGCAGAGCTTTCGAAGCTTTCAAAGGAAGAGGCCGACAAGGTTCTCGAAAAGCTTCCGCCTCATGTTGTTTCGAAGATTTGGGCGGAAGGGCGAGCTGCGGGAGCAATTAAGATTTAGTGATTTATTTTTTTAAGGAGAAAATATGGATCAAGTATTACAGGTGCCACGGGTATATAAACCCGCGGGCGCACACACTGGACTGGTTCAGTTCAGCGCGACGGTTTCAACGACCGACGCAACAACAACGAAGATCGCATCGATTCCACTTGCTGAAGGCGAGTGTATCAAAATCAATGCAAGCGTTTCAGGCTTTCAAGATGATTTGAGCGATGCGTCGTCGGCTGATATTGAAGTTGTAGCAGTCAGAGCGACAGCGGGGAACGTGACGATCAAAGGAACGTCGGGCAATCGTATTGTCGAATCGGACGCGAGCACAAACTTTACTGTCACCGCTGATACTACGAATCAAAACGTCGATATCAACGTGATTGGAATCGCTTCTCAGAATTGGAAATGGCGTGTTTTCGGCACCTATTTCAGGGAGAAGTAACGGATAATTTAATTTAATTAGGAGATTTTATGAGCACTGAAACTACATTAAATGAGGCAATCGCCGCGGAAACGTTGCCCCAGCCTGTCAAGGCATACCCACTTTACCATCAAGATTCAGAAAAATCCGAAAAGGTTTTGGTTGGATACAAAATCGATGGTCAAAAATTAACGCTCGAAGAATTCGATACGAAATATCGAGTTGTCGAGCAAGTAGAGCTTTAACTTTTATTTATTTTTTTGGAGTAATTTATGTCACCAGTTGCATATGTAACGGAGTTAGGGAATACCGTACAAGGTTCCTTACTCTCAAAGATTATATCACCCGCGTTCGTTAAGGGCGCAGTCGGAGTGAATAGCATCGCTCGCGATAACCTACCTGGAAAGGGTCAGGGAAATACAAAGAAGATCGTAAAGGAAGGATCGATTTCCGTGACTAACCCTCAGGCCGAATCGGAGCCATTGGCTATCGGTTCCGGTGCTGAGTACACCGAAACATCGGTTACTTTGACAGCAGCAAAAGCGTGCGTCGTTTCCGGTATCTCTCTTGAGCAAGAGCGATTTGGAACGCTCACCGAAGACAAGATGATGGAACTTGCCACTCAGGCCGTTGGCCGCGCGGTGTCAAACGATATCATCGGAATGGCTTCAGGATTTTCGAATGGTGTGACCGCATCGTCGGTGCTCACTCTTCAGGATTTATATACTGGCCAGTTTACGATCTTCAATAGCAACACGCCGAATCAAGAAGTACCACTTCACTTTATTGGCTCGCCTCGCGCTATCTCGAAAATTAAAACCGAGATGGCAACGACAGGCGCGACGCCATGGGTGAACGAAAGCTTGCTCGACATTCTCGTTAATCTCCCGGCCACGGGCGGTTATATGGGAAGCATCCCAGGCTTGTGCGACGTTTATCAGACAACTGGACACGCGACGACCGGCGGCGACGATCAGATGCCTTTAATGCATCCGATGTGGGCTTTGGCCGGAATGTTCGACGCGCTCCCAGAGTTCTGGATTCAGAAGCGCGGCGCTGAAGGCTTCTATACTGAAGTTGCAGCGGCTTACTTCTATGATGTTGTGGAAGTAAACGACGCGGCGGGCGTGAACGTTCGAGCAGATACATAGTTCAATCTTTCCTCTCCCCCCGGTCAGATGTTTTGGCCGGGGGTTTTTAAAAAAAAAGGAATTTTAGGAGACCAAAAAATGTCATTAGTTGAAAATTTAGCAAGTGCCATCGTAAAGCAGGATAAGGCCGCGAGCAGGGACAGTGAGCGTGAGAAAGAGCGTTTAGCGCTTAAGCCATTCGAAACAAAATTTCAGGTTTATCATAAAGATACGATAAACGAGCTTAAGGGATGGCGACCGCCATCTGGGGATGACGCCTATATTCTTTTCGAGAAGAAATTTATCGAGCGCGGCGACACAGACACGAACAAAATTAAATACACCCTGCACATAATGAAAGTCGGCAGTAGGCCAGATCAGATCGAGAAGCTTAGATATAACGTAACCGTTAAGGGGATGAGGATCTTGCATTATGATCGTTTTCCTAAAATGAACGATAGCGTCGCCGGGCGGGCGCGGCTCGCGAAGATGCATTTTAACCCGACAACAAACTCGACTGCTTACGACACCCTAGAGGCCGCGATTCTTAAACATGCCAAGGAGTCTGTCGCGAGTAATGCAGTCTTCTCGGCAAAAAAGCAAGGTAGTAAGGACGCGCTACAGGAAAAACTCGACGCTAGACGGGCTCAAGATGTTGGAGGCGAGCAGTAATGGGATCGGGGTTAATCCTTCCAGATACGCCCGAGATTCGCGAGTACGTTAAGAAGCGTGACGCTGAAATTCGCGCGGCTCAGGGGGATTCCCCATCGCTACAGGAGTCGGCAAAGCAGAAGCTCGAAGGTAATGCCGAGTTTCAAGCGCGATCCAGGATGAGTAAGGACGAAAAAATAATCGATGCCGTTGAGAGGCAGGCGAGGGCGCGACAGGTTTATTACGAAAAAGTTCACGGCGTTTATAGGTCAATCGAACAGTGTAAGGCCGAATTGGCTCATATACATCGGAAATTTGCTCGGGATAATGGAATCGAATAAGGAGATTTTATGGTACAGAAACCAATCGTTAGAACATGGCACCGCGAAGAATTCGCCAAAGGAAACAAAGAAAACATTCCAGCGGCGGCGCTTGCAATTCTCGAAAGCGAGAAGCGAGAAAAGAAAAAGGAAGGCTCGGGATCGGCTGAATCAAAAAAGGAAACCGATAAGTGAGCCAAAAACAAGTCTTTGGAAAAGATTTTAAATATCGCTTCACCCCCGAAATAGAGGGCGAGCGGATTGAGAATATTCCATCGCATACGGCCACGGCTTCGATCTTTACTACTCAACCAGATCGGTCTCGGGTATTGAGTGGTGACGGAGCCGAGGCCACCTCTACAGCGACGTGGGTAATCAACGCAGGTGCGTGTGATTTTAGTTTCGATGCGCTTGAAGATCCAGATCCCGACTCAGGGAACGCGCAAGAAACATATTTCATCGGCATCAAATTCAAGCTCGACGATAGCGATTATTTTCAGGTCGTCATTAGAGCGCTTTCGGTGCTCAGGGTGACGGGAACAGGCGACGCGCTGGAAGTTTCGTTCGACGACGTTAATAGAGAGTTCCCGGAAACATCGAAGCTTTTCGAAGCTCAAGACGTTCTCGACGAAATCGAAACTCAGAAGCTTTTGATACAGGTCGAGCTTGAAGCGAAAGGCTTTAAATGGGCGTCAATCGTGAGGCCGGAGCGGTTAAAGCTCGCAATCGTGTATTCAACTCTATCCGATCTGCTCGCTGATTTATCTCTGAGCGACGGAGACCAATTCGATAGGCAATCTGATCGCTTTAAAGACAAGGCCAATGGGTTCCTGAAGGCGCTTTCGCTTGAGTATGACGACTCGGTTGTCGTCGGTGCATCGCCGCAAAAAACCCACGCCAGGGGATATATCAGGGTGATTCGATGACATCTACAGCTGAGATATTGGCCGAATGGAAGGCGTCCGTGTTCGATTCTGCCGAGGCTCAGGCTATTACAACGATAGCGCTGGATTACGACGCGCTGTCTGACATTGAAAGCCTGTCGGAATTAACAGCCCTGTTCAGTGGCACTCAAATTAATTGTTTTGTCTATACCGCCTACAGAATGGCAGAAACGGGAAGTATTCGAGGAACAAACTCGGCAGCGGATCGGTTCACTCATTACGTTCGCGTTGATTATATCTTGGAAAAAATATCAAAAGACGGCGCGAAAAATTACAACCCAACGATTGATGCGCTTGAGGTTATCGATGATCTAGTAAGATCGGATTTAGGAAAAAACTGGGGCGGCCTTGTTGATTTTCATCGCTGCACCGGATTCAGTCAGCCCGCGATTATCGATATCGAAGGCCGAAAGGCGTGGCGGGCGGGCTACACCTACGAGGGCGTGAAAACAGTTTAATTTTTAGTTTTTGGAGGGCTTATGGCTTCAATATCAGGATCTTTAACAAACGCGGCAGTGGTTAAGGCCGGAACGTGGGGAACGGCAGTCGCCGCGAGCACGGGTGATAAGTATATCGGCGAGATATCCCACTCGTTGAACGAATCGGTTTTAAATGCGCGATCTGTGGGTTCGGGGCTGATTATGCCTCTCGGCTTCACGCGCGGGAACGAAAAACCAACTGTTAATCTTACGGGAGACGCACATATTCACGGCGTTTTCGGTAAGGTGCTTTCTCAGTTCATGGGCGCGGATTCGGTTGGATCTGAAATCACAGCGAGTCAGGGTGATTACAAGCATACGATCACGCTCGCGACATCACAGTCAAAATACCTCACTGTCGCATATGAGTCATCGAGTGCGACCGTACACGAGTTCCCGACATGCTCGGCGCGTTCGCTGACCATTCGAACGCCTCAAATCCCTGGATACCTCGAATTCGCAGCCGAGCTAGTGGCAAACAAACTTGAGCTTAGCACCTCAACAAACGCGAATGCGACAATAGCGGCGGCTACTTTGGTTGACACAGAGATCCTTGCTCCGACATCCGAGGATGATTTCTGGATCGACACCCAAGCAAGCGGATCGCTAGCATCGGGCGACCAGTTTAATATATTGAGCTATGAGCTTAATTTATTGAGGCCGCAAGATAGCGCCAATGAGATTAAGGGATCCGCGGGGAATGGTTCGCCAATATATACGGGTGATTTTTCGGGTACGCTAAAGATTACAGTAAAAGAGCTTGCCGATCACTCTCTATATACTTACTTCGCAAACGAAACGGCGCTCAAGTGTAGATTCACAATCGAAGGAAGTCAGATCGGTTCCGGATCGCTCAAGAGCTTAAACGTCTATATTCCGCGTATGCAGTTAATCGCCGCGCCGGATTATTCATTGAGTTCGCCGGGCGTCAACCCAGTGACTTACACATTTGCTATCAGCGCGGCTACGTCAAACCCAACGGGGATGTCGAGCAAGTATCCATATTTCGAGTTGATTAACACTCTCTCGACTGGATACCAAGCATAGCGTTTGAGTTTAATAGGAGACCGACCATGAAACTTGAAACATTCGAGGCTGAGGATATTGTCATTGAGGTACGCGGGGCGAAATTCACATTTCAACCCGCATCACACCAGGACGTTATCTTCGCCGATACAACTAATGACTATTTAGCTAACGATCACGCGAAGATTTCAATCTCGCGTGATAAATGCATCACGCATGTTTTCTCTAAGCTTAAGGCCGTGGAAGGGCTTGAAGTAAACGGAGAGAAGGCCGACGCTGATAAGATTCGAGGCATCGCGCTGAAAATTCAGACGGCGGACTTAATGCCGATCCTTCTCGGGTGGTCGATAAAGGTATTTGAGCAGCACGGTATTATCAAGGCAGCGGGGTCAGAAGAAAAAAACGGATCGACGAAAAGCTGATCCGGCTACTCCGTGTCAGTTTATGGCAGCCCGGCCTAAACTGCGGGAACTGCCATAAGATTCTTGAAACGAATGGGAAGTTGCCCGCCTGCTTTTCGAATCGGTGCGAAATACAAGATATAATGAATAGCCCGGATAGTCGGAAGCTATTGGCGATTATCGATGCTTTTGTTCAGATCGATATGCTTCAAAACTCACAAGGATATGAGGACATTATTTCTCGAACCGTAAAAGAAAGCGGGTTGAATTCGATCTCTATTTCCACGCTCGGCAAGTTAAGATCCGAATTGTCGCAATATAGGCAGTGGGTTCAAAAAAATGCTCGACAATGAGGCGGTATTAAAATTCGTATCGGATACTGAAGGCGTTGACGAAGGTTTCAAGAAAGTCGATCGCGGCCTTGATGATATAGAAGAAAAGGCGCGGGGAGCGTCTGAGGGCGTTAAATCATTTTTCGCCGTGTTCTCCGGATCTTTAGTTGCCGGGGCGGTGACGGAATTCGCCCGGCAAATAGCGGGCGCTATAGGTGATATCCCCGAAGCACTTCAGAGGGGCGCGGCAATCGATGATGTTATCAGCTCATTTAATTCCCTCGCACAGCAGGCGGGCGGCGTCGGCGACGTTCTCATAAATAACCTAAGCTCGGCGCTTAGTGACACAATCCCCAAAGTCGAATTAATGCAAAAGGCCAATGAGCTTCTGCTCGGGGGGCTTAAGCCGGATCAAATTGAGCTGGTCGCAAAAGCCGCGCGATCTTTCGGTGAGGCTACTGGAAAGAGTGCAGCCGAGGGTATGGATGCTTTCAGTGACTCGCTACTTCGCGGGAATGATCGTGCGCTCAAGGTGCTCGGAATAACCGTTGATAACGAGGCGGCGTTTTATAAGTATGCTAAGGCCGCTGGGGTTGCTACAGAGGATCTCTCTGAGCTTCAGAAGGTTGAGGCGATACGAAATGCGAGCCTAGACGCGCTCGCGGCTAATACTGAGAGGCTGGGTGCGGTGACTGATGATACCGGGGATATCATCGATCAGATTACCACTGCGTTCCGAGATCAGGTCGACGAGGGTCTGAAGGCAATCGCGAACAACGACGACATTAAGGACTCGCTCGTTCGTCTGCGCGATACAATCAAGGATATCGACTTCGCGCCGATCATTGACGGACTCTCTCAGATCATCTCTGTAGCGGCGAAAGCCGCGGCTGAACTTCTGAAGGTTGCGTCCGCAGCGGCGCAGGCGTTCGATACCCGACCTTCGAACGTCAAGGTGTTGGATAAGCAACTCGACGAGATCGAGGCGTACCGTAAATCGCTCGGGGAGCTTAGCGAGGCTGTTGGCAAGGCAAAAAGTCAAGCCGATCTCGATAAGCTAAGGGGGCAGTTTGAAAACCTCGGCAATACGCTTCAAAAAAGCAAGGTTTTGCAGGACAACTACACCGTCGCTTTTCTAGGGCTGAATGAGGGCGCGAATCGAGCGTACTTAACGCTTCCGAAAGTAACCAGTGCGGCGGCTGGGCTTGAAAGGGAGACGGGTAAGGGGAATCGCGCGGCGAAAGAGGCAGCAGATCGACTTAAGGAGGTGACATCGTTCCTCGATAAATATCGCGAGGCGCTCGAAAAGCAGCGCGACGAGCTGGTTAAGGTCGTAACCGGAACCGATGACTATCAGCAAGTTATTGAGGATTTAAGATCAGGCTTAATAACGGCGAGCCAAGCCGGTGACGAAATTAAAAGGCAATACGCCGAAATGCAATCAGCTCAAGAGGAATTGAGCGCAGCGACTACGATTTATAACGGATTACTAGATGCTCAGAGGCGCGGCGCGATTGTCGCATCTGAGGATATAGCGAGAGCCGCCGAAAACGCAGCCAAGGCGAAAGAGAGGTTGGAGTCGCAAGGCGGAGCTGGTGGCGGCAATAGCAAGGGCGGCTTTCTATCAGGATTGCTCGGGGATTTTAATACCGAAGGCGTCGACACCGCGCAGTTAGCAGGCCAGGAGATCGGTCAGGCGCTACTGAACGGGCTCGCGATAGTGCTTTCCGGCGAGGAGTTGAGCAAAAAGCAGATAGGCGAGACCGTCGGAGGAGGAATCGGCGCGGGCATCGGGGCTTACTTTGGCGGCGCTGAAGGCGCTCAAATTGGCCAGATGATCGGCTCTAAGATAGGCGGCGGCCTCGCGGAAGCTTTCGGAACACGAGAGACTCAAGGGAAGATTAGAGACGCGCTTGATCGAATGTTCGTCGATGCGCTGAAGGATAACCCGCTACTCGCAATAATCGAGGGGCAATTATCAACGATATCAGACCTTGATTTCTTTAGAGGAACCGACGCTTTCTCGACGGGCGCGTTCGATGATGCATTGCAGGGATTGAACGCATCAGCGCAACAAGCATTTCAAGGCATAGCGCTCGGATTCTCTGAGGTGTTCGGGCAAGGTTCTGATTTGGCGACGCAATTGGCCGCGGTGCTTGCTGACAACCTGGGGGGCTCGCTCAATAACCTTCAATTATTAGTCGAGGCAACAGGCAAAAGCTTCGAGGAGCTTAGAGATGCAACGATAGAGGCGTTTCTAGATGGCAAGCTTTCCGCGCTCGAAGCTCAATCAGCGCTCAACGGTATCGCTCAAATTTCGCAAAAAGGTATCCCCGACGGCCTCGGCCTTATCTCAGTCGCTTTCGATAACATCAAAGCAGCCGGGACGAAGGGCGGTCGCGCATTGATTGATGCGCTCCAAGATGTCGGCTACGAAGCAAAAGAGCTTGGCATCAAGGATCTCGCCCAGGTTCAACAGCAATTAGCGGCAACAGGAAAATACTCGGCTGCGGAAATCGCCCAGGTTTTCGACGAATTAAAAAAGAACGGAATAACGAGCGTTGATCAACTCACAACCGCGACAACTGAGCAGCTTCTCCCGGTTCTAGCCCAATTGGAAAACACAAAATTCCCATTTGCCGAGCAGGTCAAAGACGTTCGCGAGTATATCGATGCGGTCGATAAAATCCCAACGTCGAAAGATATTCAACTGAACGTGAAAGTCAATTACGAGAACAGCGCGGATCAGAAATTCGTTCAGCAGATGACCGGCCAAGGATCTTTCGGTCAGGGTCAGGCAACGCTATGACAAGCAATTTTTTAATATTGCGGCCTGAAGTTCCACAGCTCGCCATCGACAGGGAGACCACCGAGGACTGGGGCGACGATAATCGAATTAACGAGCTCGCCAATCAAAGGTCGGGCGAGCGATACAATCTCGCAATACAGACCGCCGCATCTAATAGGACGGCGATTTGCTACGACATGGGAGGTAACCCCCAGACCGTCGATCACCTAGCCATAGCAAGGGCTGACTTGCTTCAGGCGAGCGTTGTTGATGCGCTTATACTTCGCGGATCGGATTCAAGCTTCAACGCGCCGACATCAGTTTCCGGCCTCACTGCTTGGTTTGATGGTAATCAGGGCATTACTTTATCAAGCGGAGTCGTGACAACGTGGGCTGATAAAACTGGAGGATATTCAGCTACTCAGGGAACGACGGCGAATATGCCAATACAAAGCCGTTTCGACAACAGCGAGAACCTCACACTGCAAAGCCAAGCGCTCAATAGCGCATCATGGACAAAAACGAGATCGAGCGTTTCGCCAAACGTAACCACCGATCCGATTTCAGGACTGAGCACGGTTGATATCCTGGTTGAAGATACGAGCGCATCAACAACGCATTATTTAATTCCCGCGGTTGGGTTTACGTTAAAGCCATCAACATCATATCGCTTTTCGTGTTATGCAAAACACAACGGCAGAAATATTGCGCTCAGATTCGATAACGCATGGAGCGGAAACCCCTACGCTTATTTTAACTTACAGACGGGAGCGGTTTCGGCGGTCGGTTCGGGGGTGTCGGCTACGATCGAGGATATTGGTGATGGTTGGTATAGAGTATCGGCTACATGCTCAACGGCGGCGTCGCCTGGAACGGCATATCCTAGCGTTTATCTCGTAAGCGGATCAACAAATCAATCATACACGGGTGATGGTATAAGCGCCGCGTATGTCACTCGAATTCAGTTCAATGAGGCAGTAGCATCAACTGATTACATAGAAACTAGCACGCTCGCTGAGGTGCGCGGAATTAATGGAAATCGATGTCTAAGATTTGACGGCTCGAATGATTATCTGTCGGCGAATTTTATCGGATCGGCGTTCTCGGGGACTGATAAGGCGATCAGTATATTCATGGCGTTCAGATCGAACGCGGCCTCGGCAACGATCGCGAGCATGGGGCGATCGAGTAGCGCGACGCCTCAAATGCGATGGCATCAAAACGGGGCTTATGTTTTTGCTACAACAGACGATGCGGCGGCCTCAAAAAGCCAATCAGCCGGAACCTCGGGATATTCAGCGAGCGTATGGAGCCATGTTTCATCAGGAACGGCGGCGAGTGATTATATTAACGGAACGCTGATCGGATCTTCCGGATACGATGTCGACTTAGGCGCAAGGACGCTAGATCGTTTCACTATCGGAGCGCTTGGAACAAACAGTTATTCAGCATATTCAGCGGTCGATGTTGCTGAGATTATTGTTTACAATCGAGCCGTGACGAGCGATGAGCGCCAATCGATAGAGGCGTATCTCGCGAGTAAATACACATCAACGCCGTTGGTTGTCGATTACGATTTCGAGCCGAATTGTGGTGTCAACGGTGATGATTACATTAACCTTTTTGCAACGTCCGACGAATACCGATACTTCTGGTTTGAGGCATGGTCGACTTCTAATAAGTTTGCACATTCAAAATTGTATATAGGCCAGTCAGTCGATTTGGGCGAGACGATCGATTCCATAAGCTGCAAAAAACCCGTTGATGCAAACGATAGCTTTGAATCGGATAGCGGAGCGGTTGACCTATCAAAAGGGAAAGATTCTCTATATCGGGTAAGTGTAAATTTTAAGGGCGTGACCAACGATCAGATCGTCGAATTCTCGGAAAAAATTTCATCGGTTGCTGATATAAGGAAGGGGGTTTTTTTATGCACTGTTACGAATCATCAGATTTTAGACGGCAAAAAAACAATACACGCGCGGCTAGTACGGTCTTTATATAGCGAGAGATTTAAAGACGATTACAACGCGCTTTATGCTGAGTTTGAGGAGCTTCCAGCGTGACGAATTTGCTTATAGGCGTCCCCGCATACGCAGATGGGGCTGATGTTTCAGCGTCCGAGGCTTTCGATTCTAGGTATAGCTTGGAGAATTTAATAGCAGGCGGGCGATCCCGTCTCGGCATACTCGACGCCGCTGCCGATTCAGTAACGATAACCGTCGATGTTGGATCTGCCTCGCGAACGATTGATTTTTTTTACGTTGCACGAGCTAATATACTCAAGGCTCAAGGGGCAACACGATTAAAACTATCCGGTGATATTTCCGGCGATATAGCTGGAACTGATGTCGATTTACAATCGTTAGGCCTTTACGGCCACGGCAATCAAGATGCGATATTCACATCAGAGTTGAGCAATTCTGATGTTGGCGGGCTCTCCGATACCTCAACAAACGAATCGTATGATATTGTGATAGGCCAGGCCGGGGTTGATGACGATGTATGCTGGGGCTTTTCTAAATTCATGTTCGGCGAGTGGTTTGATTTTGGCCGCGATCCCGAAAGCAGATCGATACAAGAGGTGTGGAAAAAAGGCGGCAGAGATCCATATCTTGAAATAACTTTTATTTGGCGTGGGATTTCGAAGGAAAAAAAAGATAGCGCTATTTCAACGATAATAGAAAACCGAGAGCGCGGCTGTATACTATACACACGCGACTATCACGCGCCGCTACTCAGTAGGCGCGTCATGCACGCATTTATCGAGCGTTACGAAACGAATTATTTAAGCGACCAGCAATATGATATGTCGATTACATTTCGCGAGCAGATATGACGGGCGCTCTGATTGAATATCATACGAAAGTTGTCATATCAGCGAAATCGCTTGAGGACGGCTCCGATCTGTCATTTTCAATATCTAATATTCAAGAGTCGAGCGTTTCCTCTGTTGTTTGGCCGATTCTAAAATCAATCGGATCGGTTGGTGTGTCGATGGGCGAGTTCATGCCGTCGGTGAGTACATCTAGCGTCGTAATAAATAATTCCTATGGCTCTATCGGCTTTGAGCGCAAGTTCTCCGATCTCCTCGAAAGATACTCGATAATTAATCAACCGATACTTATTTATGTTTGCGCTTGCGCTATTGGCGAGTTCGATTCCGCTGATTATGAATTGAGGTGGGCGGGCGTTGTTAAAAAAACCCGCGAAAGAGAGGATGATCTATCGATTGACATAGCGGGGCGCGGAATTGACGACAGAGTTCTCACTACAATTATTTCGAGAGAAATATTCACGAACGCACCAGAATCGTCGATAGGTTTTCCGCTCCCGATTGTGCTCGGCAGCTCAGTTTCTGTTAAGCCAATTATCATAAACGATACAAACGCAGCTTCGATAGAGTACGCATACGCAACAAACATGGTCGACTATCGATGTGATGGACTATCTCAGGCTTACGCAAAAGCATACGACGGCGATTATGTGGCAGTGGACGGATCGAGCACGACGCTCTCTTACGGCAATACATACGCATCAGGAAAGAGCAACGACACGATGATTACGTGGGAGCATGGCCACCGCTTCCAAATTAGCACCGAGGGCGATATCGCAACGGGGGCATATTATCGCGTTTACAAGACAGCAGGGATCGCCGCCGGTAGCATCGAAATTACGCTATATGCCGACGATTTACTGCAGAACGCATCTAGCTCAAATTGGGGGAGGGCTCCCGGAACCGTTCTCGGTAGGGGAAAGTTTGAGCTAAGCACGCTAAACACATCGGCGGGCGATTATGAGGTTCGCGTCAATTTCGATAAACCCGTCGTTTTAAAGCCGAATCAAAATTGGTTCTTAACTCACCTGATGGTTGATGAAACAACTGGCAGGGTGAAGAAATATTATGATAGTGCGGTTTCTGAAAATATATTCATCAAAACAACATCCGATTCATTGTGGACTGAGATTTCAGATTACAAGCAATACTGGGGGCTTCTCGGTTGTCATATTTACGACACCCCACCAACATCGATAAGTCGCTGGGCTGGAATCACGATCGATCAGAATGATGATTTAGATGAGATGCCCGATATTTCGAAGGTCGATTTAATACTTGAGGTCGGCGGGCTCAACGATAGCTCATCGGGAACGGTGACCGGAGCCGCGTATCAGCTAATAGACTCACCACAACATGCCGTCGAGCTATTGACAAAACAATTTAACGGCACAACTTATACAGGCGGTCAGTTTGGATCTGAGCATAGCGCAACGTGGCCACAGGTCAACAACAACACATCCGAGTTTTATAGAAAGCTCTCGACGAAAACTACCGGCGCGATGCGATTATCAAATTTTATCGAGCAAATTTGCAGGGGTTCTGCGTGCCGATTAACATTGCATCCCAGCACGTCAACGCCCATCGGTCTTTGGGCGTGGGGTGGAACATCCGAGAGCGTCGATCACTTAGTTGATGACGAGCTTGAGTTGGTGAGCATCGAAACGCTCGGAACGGAAACGGTAATAAATGCCGTCGAATTTTTTTATAATGAGAAATTAACCCCGCTTGATTATATTACGGGAAGCGCGACGGGTGAGTTTAAATCATTCAGCGCTCGAATTTCATCAAGAGATACAAGCGCAGAATATTACGATTTGTGCTCTAGGCTTACCGAGATATCGCAGGACTGTTTCGGGGTCAGGGAGCTTGCGAGTAAATCGTATAATCAAATAGCGGACGATGCGAGCGCCAAAAGTTTAATGATGAGTATTTTGCTGAGAAATTCACTCCCATTGAAGCTCGTAACATTTCGTGCACCATATCAGAGGTTTAAAGATCGCAAATTGCTTGATGTGATAAATATTTCCCATCCGAGATTACCCGCGTTTTTTGGCACAACACCGAAAGCTTCTCCGGCTACATACGATGGTGCTGAGGTTGACGTAACAACGGGTTATCATTTGAGCCGCGCATCATCATATCGTGCTCAGATTGAATCAATTAGGACGATTTGGGACTCAGAGAATACGCCGCAAATTGAAGCCATCGCAAGCTTTTTAATTAATCCGCACGATCCAACATAATGCGCTTTTATGAAATTATTTTCAGGTGCCACGATTTAATATTGCCGCATGGCATATGCAGACATTATCAGAACGCCTCAACCTAAAATTGAGGACATCGCATCGTTAGTCGAGGGGGTTTTTGGGGCAAGCACACCGCTGACGATTCAAACATGGACGCCGACATTTACATGCTCGGGGTCGATGACAATATCGGGCTCGCCGACGATATATAATGCTTTCTACTTTGAAATTGGTGATTTGGTTTTTTGGTTTTTGGCGGCGCAGGTAACCACAGCTGGCAGCGCATCGACTACAATATACTTTACCCTTCCCGTTACTTCAGACGGAAATCCAACGCCATTTTTTACCGGCGGCCTCGATAGTGGCGTCGCGGGAACGTGTACTTTACATGACGCCACAAAAGCACTTGTTGAGAAATACGATCGATCAAATTGGACAATAGGAGCCGGTAGGATTGTTTATGGCGGGGGCGTGTTCAGAAAGCCATGATCCGAATAGAGCTTGTTAGACTTTCGCAATCAGACTTGGCAACCAAGGGGGCGCTGCTTGTCGATGGCGATCTTGTCGCGGCGGTTCTCGAACTACCATGGCGAGATAACCAGCGAAACATATCGCGCATTCCCGAAGGCGTTTATCTTCTCGAAAGATACTTATCTCCTAAGCATGGCTATGAGGTCTTTCGATTTCGCGATGTTCCAGGGCGCGACGATATCGAAATTCACATCGGAAATTATATCAGAGACACGCTGGGCTGTCCGCTTCTCGGAAATGGTTGGACGGTGCTCAACGGCCTCCCCGCTTTAACTCAATCGGCGAAAACATATCAGGCTTTCATGGCCAAAATGAAAGGTGTCGATGTTGCTGAGATATCCGTCTATTCGATTTTTAGATGTGTCGGCGGGGGTGTTCAGTGACGAGAGAGGATGTCACGAAAGTTGGATACTGGGTCGATCTCGCTGTGAAGGGACTGATCGGCGTTGTCGTTTCAATTGTTGGTCTCGACTATCGCGAGGTTAAATACTCGCTGAGAGACCTGGAAGAAAAAAAACATACGATACTAACCGAAATTGCAATTTTAAAAGCAAGTCTAGCCGCTGGCGAAATGCGCTTAGACCGCATGGAAAAAAAGATCGATAGGATACTGGAGTTATCGCGATGATGAGAATTATTTTTGCATTATTGCTTTTTGTTACGGCAGCGAGCGCGGAGCCTAGGCCGGGCGTAGATTATTTGGCGGGCGTTAAATACGAGCGTGTGATGATCGAAAATCATCCGCGCGGCTGGACTGCCGGAATATTCCTCGACACGTTCGGAAACGGTTATTCTACGTTAGAAAGAATGGCCTGTAGCGGAAAGTTTTCCGAGATAGTGGCGCATATATCGCCGTTCGATAATTCGCACGCATATCCAATTGATAAGCTGAGGCGTTCGGTAATAGAAGGCGCGAAGAAAATTCAGCGCATCGCCGAGAGATGTCCACAGTCTGTTTTGATGCCGTCGCCATTCTGTGAGCATAACCACGCATCAAAAACTATCAAGTCAATCTTAGATCAGATCAAGAAAGTTGCACCCAACACTATTCCAGTCAATTCAATTTGGCGGGGAGGTATCGTTTATGGTTATACAACCGAGATCCATCTCGAAAACTCAAGGCCACGAGCGCCGCCAACAGGTGAATATATTATCTCCTTTGATGGCTTTGGCGGTGACGGTAGCGGCGATTTTACTGATGCTGATCTTGTTGCAATCTTTTCGCGATATAAATCGGCACGGCAGATCCGTCTCTGGAATTTCCGATTCAATGGAAAGTTTGGCCATAAAGATAGCGCGAGTATAGCACAGCGAAAGAATTGGCCGGATGCTAAATATATTCGCGGGCACGTTGCAATGATGGACGGGCGGGAGGGTGCCATATCTTGGCCGAAAAACTCTCTCTATAAACCATTCGCGGACGATCACGGCCAGGGCGGGAAAGACAATAAGGCGATGGCCATATTGCCAATCGAGCGCAGCACAGCGCGAGTTTATGACTCGAAAGGAAATTTAATCGATTTAATGAAAAGGGTTTTACCGAATCACACAGGAAACCCGAGAGGCGCTAGGTATTATTCGACGCGCTACGCTTACGAATTGGGCGATTTAGCCAAAAAGAATACGGGCTCACGTCGTATAATGATTGAAAATTTACCGCTGACCGATGCTGATTTGAGAAGCGGGCTTTTCAGGTGATGACATGGCAGATCCAAAACCAATATTAGATATCGTTGAGGGCGTCGCTGGCATTTTGGGATTGATAGGAATTCCAGCCGCCATCTTGGTCGCTCCAATCTCTTCTATTTTAACAGGCATTTTCGGTTTAAGGGGGAAAAAATGAAATCGATACTATCGTCTTTTATTAGAAACGTTCTTCAGGTTTTTGCCGGGGCTCTAATGGCCTACGGAGTTTCTGAATCGGATGCAAGCGAATGGGTTAAAGCATCGGAGCCAGTTTTGAGTGGACTGCTCATTTATGTCGTCGCGCAAGTTTGGAGCTTGAAGAATGTTTCGAATGTTAAAAAATTAGCGGATCGCTTTGGAGTAAATTTTTAAGCCATGGCAAGCTACACAGGAACAACAAACATATTTAACTCATGGGTTGAGTATTCAAACGAAGGGGCGAATCTCGGATCTGACAGCTTTATAGTGGGTCTAGCGTCGTCCAGCTGGACGCCATCGCAGTCAAGTCACAGCCTATTATCGGACGTTACAAACGAGCTTTCGGGAAACGGATACTCACGCCAAACGCTTGCAAGTGTCACGAGCAACAGATCGGGAGCGACTTTAACTTTCGATTTTGCCGATCCTGTATTTACAGCAAGCGGGGGATCTCTCGTTGCTAGATATTGGTTTCTTTACGATGACACGCTCGCGGGAGATCCTCTTGTTGCGTATGGATTAATCGACAACGCGCCCGCGGATGTGACTGTAACAAGCGGCAACACTTTAACGATAAATATTAACGCTTCCGGCCTTTTTGCCGTGACGCGAGTTTAAAAAGGATTAATTCATGGCTGGGTATTTTAGCGCAGGCAGTTTCAGGATTTTAGGGTCGGCGGCAACCCCGCACAACCTTTTGACTATCGAGAACATCGACGCCACCAAGCTGGTTTATATTCGACGCATAACAGTTCAGCTCGATGCAACAGCAGTACTCGTCGCTGTTATGCCACAGGTAAAATTATCGAGGGCAACGGCAGTTCCGACAGGTGGTACGGCTCTAAATAAAGGACTATTCGACACCGGGAATGCCTCAAACGCAAATACAATCATTAGGTGTGCGACTGCTTCAGACGGCGGTGCCGCGACGGCGATTACGGCCACAGCAGGCGACACTTTATGGCAACAGTATTGCATGCGTATGCATACCGTGGCTGGGCAAGTCTTAGGAACGGATAATAACGTCGCGCCGCAGCTAGTCGACACCCAGGATTTAATTCTCAGGCAAAATCAAGCGCTACTCGTGCAAGTTGTGGCAACAGCGGGAACATCAAACCCAGCCACTAACCACTGGTTTGTAAATATCGTCTGGGAAGAAAATTAATGGCGATAAGCTTTAACGGAAGCATACCGACGCCGAATATTCTGGGCAATGATGCCACAGAACAAAATCTCTTCGCTTTAACGAACAAGATCGGTTCTAGAGTTAATGTCCTGATTAGACGAGCGGCGGTACAGGTAGATCCGATTGCAGCGCTGACTAGCGTTATGCCAATCGTCAGAGCAAGCAGGGCGACGGGTGTTTCTGGAGGCGCTATCGTTCGTGGGACAACGTACGATTCAAGCAATTCAAGTAGCTCGTATGTTGAAGTCAGGACGCCGATACTTGATGGTTTTCCACTAACAGCAACGGCGGGAGATACGATGTGGCAACAATACACGTCGCGACTTCATACAGCGGTTGAGCAGGTTTTAGCCGAGGATAAAAACATTTTGCCATATTTGGTCGAGTCACACGACCTTATCATTCGCCCAGGTGAGAGCATATTATTCAAAGTTGTAGGCGCTTCCACCGCATCAAACGCACGATTAACCAACAACTGGTTTGTAACTTGCGAATGGGAAGAGGACGCGCTTTCGACCTTTAACATCTCAGGAACGGTAACTCTGAGCGGTTCTCCGGTATCGGGCGCAATCGTCACAGTTATCGAGGCCGATGATATTAACATGACGAACCAAGTCATCGTGGAGAAGATTACAACGGGAGCTGGTGGCACGTGGGCATCCACAATCAAGACAGGTAAAGTTGGCGCTGCGTTCGTGCAATACGAATCGGGGGGGACGTACTATACCGCGCCGGGTAGTCCGTATCTTGAGTGACCGTTTACACGCCGCCATCATTATCAGCGGTTGATTTTAATCTCGAAAGCTTTTCGCCGGAAGTTCTACCGGCCAACATCGCCGAGCTTTCAGCCTACTCACTACCATCGCTATCAAGCGTTGATTTTGAATTAACGCCCGCAGCGTCACTCGAATTCCCAAGCGTTGATTTTGAGCTTTTATTAAGTCCGGTCGAAACAGCTCTATCAACTGCAAGTATAAGCATATCCGCATACGCCGTTTCGGCGACCGTAAGTGACGGCGAGACGAGCGCTATTCCTACAGCAAGCATAACGATTTTGGCGAGTAATATTTCTGCAACCATAACAGAAAACCATTCGGCCTCGATTGAGTTAAAGCAGATCAGTTTGTCGTCTTACGCGATTGGCGCAACCGTAACAGACCTTCATTTCTCATCGTTGCCATTGGCCGAAATATCTATATCGCCGTTCGCAATCGGAGCGAGCAAAACGGAAAACGTCTCAACGACAATTCAAGCGGCTTCGATTACGATAACAGGTTATGCGGTAAGCGCCGAAACTACATACACAGCCGATACAAACGATCCGAGTCCGTTTGAGATTTCGGGATACCGTGATATTCGCGCATCAAAATCAGCTGATAATATCGTAGTAAATTCTGCGACGCTCGGATCGATGAGGTCGAAATCTCTTTCAGTTAAGCGTGGCGATAGTTTATTAATAAGAAGGGGCGGGGGCTAATATGTCAGACATCGATATTTTTGCAATCGAGAAGCAATCATCGGAGCGCAGGACGCGCTCTATTGATTTCTTGCAAAAAATGCCATCGGGGGCAACCATTAGCGGCGCGACGGTTGCCTGCGTTGTTAATTCAACCGGCGAGGTCAAGTCGGGATCGATGCTTGCATCAACAACGGCAACGATTAGCGGATCTGTGGCGGCATTTGTTGTTTTGGGCGGCGAAAATGGCGAGCTTTATAAGATTACGGTTACAGCAACGCTTTCGACTGGTGATATATTAACTGCCGATTTATTTATGCGGGTTCGGGATTATTAAGAATCAAGGCTTGCTCGACTTCGCCGATGGTTATATGTCCGGCACAATATAATTTAAAATCATTAACCAAGGCGATAAGCTCGGGCTTACTCAATCGACGTTCGGCAATCCTCCAAGCCTCGATTGATATCTCTTTCAGAGCTTTAAAGGCTTCGCGCCCGCGACTACTGGAGGCCGCTAGGTTGTTAAATGCTTCCTGGATGTCGTCGATCGACAGCTCCATTCGCTCATTAATCTTCATTTCACAAGCTCAATGGTGTTCTCTGAAAAACACCCTCCAAGAATCACACATCAAGCTCCCCTATCATAAGCGTCTTTTATATTCATAGCGTGAAAAATAAGGCCGGTTAAAATAAAATTCGCGCCAAGATCGCGGCCGATCAACTTTTCAGCTTTGAAAATGCTTCCGATATAAGCCTTTTAATCAAAGCGCTGCGACCTTCTCCCGACGCCTTCGCGAGCGCGTCAAGCTGCTGAACTATCACAATTGGTGCCGCGAATGAAATGAATTTCTGGCGCGGCTTTTTAATATTCGGATTCATCGACTTCCTCTGAGCTGAAATGAATATCTCTATTTAATGTGATAAATTCAGGCTGCCCAGACTTTGTATGAACGCCCCCAATCTCAATCTCGGGCGTTTCCGACTCGGCGGCTTTTTCTGACAGTCTCAAAAAATCATCGCTGTAAGCGCTTAAATCCTCAGTCACTTCATTTTTAAATATCGCCCGGTTCTGCTTTAAAACCTCTGCTTTTCCGGCCTCGTTTATTGTATATATTTTCATTTTTATCTCCTTAAAATCACCTATTCAATATGAGTATCCTATATCAATATGATGATATACGTCAACAAAAAAGCGCACCTTTAATAAAAAATATACGGCCATGAAATCAATAGGTTAGGGGAGGTAAGCAAGTTAAATGTAGATACCTATTCTTTCTCTTTTTGCAGTTTTCTGAAGTTCTCGAGGCTCCCACCACTGGCTATATATATTTCCTCGAGTTTATTCAAATCCTCGAGTGTTATCCGTTTTGCCTTCCGCTCGAGCGACAAATATGCCTGAACCGTCTTTTTACCCATTCGCTGATACATTTCCCA
>ERZ724505.575-NODE-575-length-23056-cov-5.221686_pt1 | contig 23056 bp, 29 predicted proteins | sample MGYA00376038_ERZ724505 | MGnify/ENA primary metagenome ERZ724505 (study PRJEB28724, sample SAMN07190884) | wastewater metagenome | isolation source: effluent of sewage treatment plant in Hong Hong | place: Hong Kong | collected 2016-03-17 ...
AACGACATACGCGAGGCATGGCGCGCCTATTATGGCCTGATGGAGAATCCGCTTGGGGTCAAGATGGGGCAGCCGGACGATAACATCAAGCTGAATTTTGGCAAAATCGTCGTGGATAAGAACATCAGTTTTCTGTTCGGCGGAGATGTCTGCTTCCATGTCGAGGAGGCTCGTGAAGATACGACGCAGGAAAGCCAGAAAGACCCGCGTCAGGAGCTGCTGGACGCCTGTTGGGAATGGAACCACAAACAGACCCTGCTGCACAATATCGGGCTAAACGGCAGCGTCACCGGTCACTGTTTCGTGAAGATCAAACTCGATGCAGGACTGCCCTATCCTCGTCTCATCAACCTCGATCCGGGACTGGTGGAACCGGAATGCGACCCGGAGGATTTTGAGCGCGTTCTGCGCTACGTCATCACCTGGAATCCCGACAGCACGGCGAAAGTACAGAAGCGCCAGGTGATTGAGCCGGTCGGCGGATTGGATGCAGTCGGCAACATCGTCAACGGCTGGGTCATATTAGACCAGGTGTCCACAGACAGCGGTGAGAACTGGCAGGAGGAGGCGCGCGTCTCCTGGCCGTACCGCTTCGCGCCGATTTTTCATTGCCAGAACTGGCCTGTTCCCAATCAGTTCTTTGGTCTGTCGGACCTTCCCCCTGACATTCGCAAGCTGCTGCACTCCCGGAACTTCATTGCGTCCAATACGGCGCGGATTATCCGCTTCCATGCGCATCCGAAAACCTATGCGAGCGGTCTCAATGCAAAAACCGACCGCTTAGAGATGGGCGTGGATGACATTGTATTCTTGCCCCGACCGGAGGCAAAATTAGGAACGCTCGAAATGAAGGGAGATGGTAATTTCTCCCTCGGGTTTCTGATGTATCTGGATGAAAACCTGATGTCGCTCGCGTCAATCCCCCCTATCGCGCTCGGACGCATGGAGGCGAACGGCCAGATGAGTGGCGTGGCGCTGCGTATCCGGTATCAGCCTCTGATTCAGCGTATCTGCACAAAGCAGCATCTCTATGGCGATATGTTGGACGCGCTCAACAGCGCCTTGCTGGAAATCATGGGGCATCCGGGACTGACCTGTGAAACGTCATGGCCGGACCCGCTGCCGTCCAACATGCCCGAGAAAACGGAAACGGGTGTCTTGCTGGAACAGTTAGGAGTGAGCAAGCAGACCATCATCACCGATCTCGGTTACGACTGGGAGGAAGAGAAAGCGCGAAAGGCGGAGGAGGCAGCGGCTGCACAAATGACCGCGCAGACGGCTTTTGATCGTGGCAACGTTCCTCCGCAGGGCAATGTGCCGACCACTACCCCAGGAGGACTATCATGAAACACTTTCGTCTGTTAGAACGACTCTTCAAGCGCGAGATCTACGGGCATATCTCCAATGAGAACGAACGCGCCGATGGCAGCTATGGAAGTATCTGGCGGCATGCGCGTGCGTGGCTGCATCTGGGACACTCCTTCTGCATCGGAACAGAATGGTCGTTCCCGTCGCGGTTCACGCACATCGGCATAGAGTTCGGCGGTTATAGCGAACACGACTGCATGGTGAAGATCGCCTGCCCTCTGTTTGCGGTATGGCTCTATGTGGAAGGACTGCTGACGTGGAACTTCAAAAAGAAGCTGACGCACGACCACTGGTTCTATCAGGGACGCACGCTGGAGATCGCCGTCCATAACGGCGGCATCTGGTTCCATTTGTGGGTGGCCGAGGATGACCTGCACGGCAAACGCCCACGATGGAGAGATTTTGTCGTCTATCCGCTTGACCTTCTGCTCGGGAGACAGGAGTACTCCTGCAAAAAACTCAACGCGCAGAGTGTGGTGATTCCGATGCCGGAAGGGAGCTATCCCGCGACGGTCACCCTGGAATGCGCCCGATGGAAGCGGCGTCGCTGGCCGTTTCCGCTTGTCCGGATGACGGCGGATATTGACATTCCTCAAGGAGTGCCCGTTCCCGGCAAAGGGGAGAATTCCTGGGACTGTGGTGATGACGCCATCTACGGAATGAGCTGCGCCGCCACTACCGTCGAAGAAGCCATCAGCAAAGTCGTCAGCTCTGCATTGCGAGACCGCATGCGGTATGGCGGCAGTCATGTGATGCAGAGTCAGCCATGAGCCGGCTGACGGATGCGGTGAATGCGCTGAGACGCGAGCTGCTGCAGGGCAACTCCCGTGCCGCTGCCGACCTTTTCAACGCTCACAAAGTCGCCTTCAACGCGACACAGGCGCAGCTTGACCGGCTGCTCAAGGCGATGGCGGAGGCGAAGGCAAACGGCGCGGTCATCTCGCAGGCATGGCTGTTCCGGCAGCAGCGTCTGGAGGAGCTGCAGGCGCAGGCGTCGGCAGAGATGGCCGTCTTTGCGCGTCTGGCAGAGCAGCGTGTCACCAGTGAACAGCAGAATGCCGTGGTGCGCTCTCAGGACGATACGAAGCAACTGGCCTTTGCCGCGCTGGAGGATGCAGGGCGCGTCATGCCTGCCATCACGACGAACTGGAACCGCTTGCCCGTCGAGAGCCTGACCGATCTGGTAGGCGCGCTGCAGGACGGTTCTCCGCTGCGTCGTCTGTTCGATGACTTCGGCAGTCAGGCGTCGGAAGGAATGCGAAAGGCGTTGATCGCCGGTATTGCGACGGGAGCCTCCCCGCGTGACATCGGGCGTCAGATACGGCAGGTATTGGATATCGGGCTGACACGCGCTCAGACAATCGCCCGGACGGAAACGCTCAGAGCCTACCGTTCGGCGTCCCTGCGAACCTATGAGGAGAATGCGGATGTGGTCAGTGGTTGGCGTTGGATGGCTTCTCTATCACCTCGGACATGTCGCGTGTGTCTCGCGATGCACGGGAAGGTTTTTCCACTCACAACGCCGTTTGGGTCACATGTCAACTGTTTCCCCTCTGGTACGGTGATCCAAACCCCTCCCGTCCAGGCGTCAACGTCGCGATGGTACGAGGGAGAGATTATTGATGTCGAGACGGTCAGTGGGAACCTCTTTTCCGTCACTCCAAATCACCCGATACTGACCTCGCAAGGATGGATTGCTGCGGGATTGCTTAACGAAGGCGGCGATGTAATCCGCGCAATCAATGCTAATTCCATACTTCACTCGGTCAACCCATACTATAACAACGTTCCAACCCGAATCGAGGAGGTAGCGAAAACGTTCAGGGGCGCGAGCGGCATGGTCAGCGTAACTATGCCAACTTCCGCCGAAAATTTCCACGGCGACGGGGAAGGCTCCCAAATCCACATTGTACGTGCCAATCGCTTGCTGAGGGATGCTTTCAATACCCCGCTTCTCAAGCCATTCCTTGAAGAGCAATTCATAAGGCGAAACATGAGTTTGCTTTCGCTGTCTCGTTTGTGCGCGTCTCATCATAGTTTCGATAGTATCTTTGCTTCCTCTTCTGGCTCTTTGAGCAGATTGCACGTTCTGAATATTTTGCTCAGTCGTTCTCTGTTGCATCATCAGTCGGTTAGCTTCAACACAATCTCGCACGGCAACATTATTTTGAAGCAGTATTCTCCGAACTACATTGCGCGATATGTTGAAATCATCAGCGATGCTATTTTCAGACTTGCCGCTCTGGTAAGAAGCAACAATCAGAGGTTCATCCATATCAAGCCTGATACTATCGTCCCTAAGCGCAATTCCTTGCTCAATGAGAATGCGTTTGATTACTTTGTCGGTGACACCATAAGCGCAAGCGAGTTTCTTACGGCTTTCGCCGGACAGGTAACGACGGATAAAATCATCCATATCAGGAGGCGTCCATTTAGCGGTCATGTGTATAATCTCCAGACTTCGGAAGGTTGGTACATTGCCAATAATATTATATCACACAACTGTCGCTGTGCGGTCGTTCCCGTGGTCGAAGGCGCGCCGCCGCTACGTTCCGGCGAGGATTGGCTTCAGGCACAGTCGGCGGAGACGCAGGAGGCTGTTCTCGGCATTAAGGCGGCGGAGGCATGGCGCAAAGGCGAAGTGACGCTGGAGGACTTCATCGGCAGATCGCACTCGGAGCGATGGGGCGAAGGGCGTTTCACGCTCAGTCTGGAAGAGGCGCGATTTAAGGCGCATTTACGAACCTCTTGACAATTCCGACACCATAACGTTATACTGTTCACAACTGCAGATTTGAGGCATTCAGGCCGCATCTCACGTCATGGCGACGTGGGGCGCGGCCTTTTTTGCGTCTGCACCAAACAACACAGCCCACATCGGGCAAGGAGACACCAATGCCAGACCCAACAGGCGAGACGCCTGCAGCGAGCGAGACGCCCGCACCCCCGGCAGAGGAACCGTTTGATCGTGACCGCGCGATGGCGACGATCCAGAACCTGAGAGGGTTTGAGAAGACGGCTAAAGCGCAAGAGAAGCAACTGGCTGAACTTACGGCACAGCTTCAAAAGTACGAGAACGAAAAACTGAGCGAGACAGAAAAGCTGCAGAAGGCAGTCCAGGAGACTACCCAGCGCAACGCTGCTCTCGAAGCGCAACTCAAGAGCGACCGCATGACGCTCGTCATTGAGCGAGAAGCGCGAAAGCTCAATATCATTGACCCGGAAATGGCCGCGTTCGCCATTCAGAGCAAAGTCACCTTTGACGGAAACGGAACGCCGGAAAACGTCAGCGATCTGCTGACGCAACTGGTGAAAGACAAGCCGTTTATGGTCGGACAGCAGGCCGCGTCGTCTGCGACCGCTCTTCCGGGTTCTGGCGGCTCTTCTGCCAACCCTGCACGGGATGGAGGAGCGCAAACACAGGTCTTTTCGCGCGCGCAGATTTCAGACACGAAGTTCTATAACGAGAACCGTGCTGCTATCCTTGTCGCGCTGCGTGAAGGGCGCATCACCGATTAGGGGACGGTATTAACCCGCCCCGAAGGAGCATAGTACATGTTACTGACCCTTGCACAACAGGGCGGGTTTGTCCCTCAGATATGGGCGCAGGAAGGTTTGAGACTGCTCAAGCCGATGCTGCCTGTTACCCGCCGCGTCGCTCGTGATACCGATTACACGCAGGCGTTCAACGTAGGCGATACCCTGACCGTCCCGGTTCCCGGATCGTTCAACGCCCCCCGCAAATCGGCGTCGTCGAACGTCTCAAAGCAGTCCCCTCGCAACCTGTCCAAAGTCACCGTCACCCTGAACACGCATCGCACCGTGGACTTCGCTGTCAGCGACATCACCAAGGCGCAGGCGAACCCGCAGACGATGCAGTCCCTGATGAGTTCCGCGATTGCCGGTATGTCTCGCGCCATCGAGCAGGATACCATCGCGGCGCTGATGGGCGCAACAGCCTTTTCCGGTACGGCTGGCACCGATCTGACGGCTGCCGTGGTTCGCACGACCGTGCGCAACTTCAATGACCGCCTGATCCCGGTGGATGGCCGTCACCTCGTCGTATCGCCCAAAGACCATGTTGCGCTCCTGGGTGATTCCGAACTGCGCGGCTATTTCAACTTCATCGCGCCGGAAGCGCTTCGGGCAGGCGAACTGGGACCGATCTTCGGTTTCGATACGTTCATGTCACAGGTAGCGCCTGCAACCTGTGTGCAGCGCCTGAACTTCGTCGGCGGCAACAACGGTGAAACCTTCCGGCTCGTCTGGAACGGCTTCGAGACGGCGGATATTGCGTTCAACTCGACCGCCGCGACTCTGGTCTCCAATATCCAGACGGCGCTGCGTGCGCTGACCGATCCGATCACCATGGGGGCCAGCACCGTCTCTGTTGCTGGCGCGGCAATCACCGCCATTGATGTGACGTTTGCTCTGGGTGCGCTCAACTATCCGTCTGCACTGGTTTACCAGACAGAAGGCGTAGCAGGCACGGCCTACACTGGCACCTGCGCCGTGACCAATCAGGGCACCGTCACCACGAACAACCTCGCCTTCCATCGGGAATCGGCGTTGTTCTGTCCCCGCATGTTCCCGGACATTCCGCCTGGTCAGGGCGTCAACGCTTACCAGTTGACGGACGATGATCCTGATACCGGAACCGGATTGACCTTGCGGGTGCTGCAGTGGTACGACGGCGACGCGCGCGAATATCGCGTGGGTTTCGACGTGCTGTATGGCGTCACGCTGGCTCGCAACGTCGGTGCGCAGCGCGTTCTGGGATAAACAAAAACCTCCCCAGATATTCCGTCTGGGGAGGTTGTGAGTATTGAGCCAGCGCCGGGGCAGAAGGCTGGAACCGACTGCCCCGACTTCCCACTGAGGATGCTTGAGCCTCAGCGAGCATATCAGGATAACACAGTTTGCCCCGATGCTGCTGTGAAATAGGTAACAGAACAGTTTTGCACAGGAGACCCAAGCACTCCATATCAGGCACCTCCTGTGACTAAATCACAGGAGAAATCTGCAATGACCGATTTGGAAATTAGTACCAGAGTTGCGAAAGAGCGCGTGAAAGAGAAGCAGAGCAACCCTCTGGATAGAGTCGTGGAGAGGATGATGCCAAAGACGAACGACCGCGAAACCCATGAGACGCAACTGCTCATCATCCGCCTGCTGATCGTCGTAGCGCTTCCTCTGGTGCTGATACTCGCCACGGTGGAGTATGTGACTACGAAGAACGTCAACCCGCTCCTTACGGTCATTGGCACGGGGATTATGACAGTTTTGGCGACGCTGCTCAAGGTTAACGGGCCAGACGACAAGCCGAAATCATGAAGATCATCCACATCAAAACTCAGATTGTGACAACGCTGGGCAGGGTAGACGATTCCGGCAACGTCATCGAAGAACGACAGGCGCAAGACGAACTCCGGGAGCTTTCTCCCGAAGCGTTCGCGCAGACGGGGCAGGAAATCCTGAAATTACGCGATCAGTGGCAGCAGCAGGTGAACCATGACAGCAGTGTGGGTGCCGTCTCCGGGCGGGAGTAATACGCACGTACAATTTAATAATTCCGGTGCGTTTGGTGGTTCATCCAATCTGACATGGAATGGGTCTGCCCTGACGGTAACAGGTAAGGTCGGCGTGAATAAGACCGCCTCTGGAACGATGGTGGACATCCTCGCAGATAGTACGTCTACTGTCGGAGTTCGCGTTGACCTGCCTGCCTCCTACAACAACAATGCCATACTGGTGCGCGATAGTGGCAACAACACGGTATTTGCCGTTGGGCATAACGCAGGTGCCGCATATACCGATATTTTCGGTGCAGGTAATTCCACATTTCGGATGAGCAGCCTCGGCATTGCCGTTAGCTATCCTTTTTCCGTGAACCATATCGCGACTTTTGGAGCAGCGTATGCTGACAGTATAACCGGGCTTATAGTCAAAGGCCGCAGCGGGCAGACTGTTCCGATTGCCTACATAGGGCGTGACAATAACACGGCGAATGCTTACACGATAGGCTTTCGCTCTAAAACCTCCACAACCTCGGATGTCATCTGCGCTGTACTTGATGCTGATTGGGGTGTGACTACTCATGCGAGCAGGGCAGGCAGACTGACGCTCTCTGTGGTAGACGCCACCACAACGCGGGAGGCATTACGTCTGGACACGGATGGAAGTGGGGCTAATATCAGCCTGTTCGGAGCGGGTAGTTACGGTTCAGGCCGAAACGTTCTATTCATTCCTAACGCCGGAGCAGTGCCCTCTACCAACCCGACTGGGGGCGGCATCCTTTACGTGGAGTCGGGCGCATTGAAATACCGAGGGTCGTCCGGCACGATCACCACCATCGCCGCCGCATAGGAGTTTTTATCATGGCCGTTTTGACCTCGAAAAAGAGCAACCATATTTCACAGGGCGTGGAATTAGCGAAGGACACCCGCGCCCTCATTCATCGCCTGCGCACCTATCGCGCCGATGCTCTCGCGCAGGGGTTCACCTCGCAGGTGCAGGGCGGGCCGGGGCTGGTGGATGCGGATTTCACCGGCGACAATCAGCATGTAGATGCCGCCGCCTACCGCGCCTTCCTGACCACTGCGCAGAAGATCGTGGAGTTCTATGACGATAACGGGGGCAATAATGTGGCGGCAACCAGCGCGGCCAATGCCAACGCTAACCCGGATAAGAAGATACTCGCCCTCTGCAACGACATCTAAGGCTAACCGATGGCGACTTACACCCAACTTCTCTCTGCAGCATTCGGTAAAGGCTTCGCAAACCTGCTGGCATCGGTCCGCTATTCGGTCGTGGACGCGGGAGGCACTACCCGCATTGCCGCGACCAATACCGGCATCACTGAAGCGGCAGACGCAGACGCAACCGCCTCCACGACAGGATTGTATCGCGTCACTGCCACGCTGGACGATACCTGGACCTTCCCGCTGCGGGTCTTTTGGGGCATTGTCGGGCAGGCCGGGATCGTCGCAGAAGAGATCATACAGTCTCCGCCAGAGGCTGTCAACGCGTCCGGTCAGACGAAAGTGCAGTCAGGAACGGGCGCGGGACAGATCAGCCTTACGAACGGTGTCGCCAGCGTTAATGTGACGCAGTTTGGTGGCGCAGCAGGGACGTTTGCCAGTGGCAGGCCGCAGGTGACAGTGAACGGATTCACGGCGACCGGCGACACGGCGACACAGTCAAACGTGGCGACGGCAATGGGCGATTACGACACCGGGAATGGCGTGGCAATCGCGCGAAACCAGACCACGATACTGAACCGGCTGGGCGGCATCACTGGCACCGGCGTCAATACCGTTCTCGGATATTTCAAGGCTTTGTTGAGCAAGACAGCGACAAACCCCTCGGATATTGGTGGCACGTTCGACCCGACAACCGACAGCACGGAAGCGATCCGGGATAGCGCATTAGCAGCAGGCGCGGCTATGACGCTCACCAGTGGCGAGCGAGACGCGATTGCGACCGCAATCCTCGATCTTGCAAACGGCGTAGAGAGTGGCGAGACGCTGCGCCAGTTCCTGCGCCTGATGCGCGCGGTGCTGGTGGAAAAAGACGCGCAGATCAGCGGGGATGCCACGGCAGGCGTCATCGAGTTTAGGCGCAAAGATGGAAGCACGGCAGCGCTCACGGTCACCTATAGCAACGGCGTGCGCTCCTCTGCCGTGGTGGGTACCGTCTGATGTATCTGCCGCGCATTCTGCCTGTTGGCTACCGCCCCGAAGGGTATCTGCCCTCAGGAACGGCAGCAGCGCCATCCGGCGGCAATTTAGCGATTTCTGAGCCGGTACCGAGTGTGGACGCGGTGCGAGCGCAGACCGGCAGAGGAAGTACGCGCTCGGCGCGAACAGACCGCGTGCAGGTATCAGCCATGCGAGATACACGCATCACGAAAAAGGCAGGTCAGGCATGATAACCGCAATGATCACGCTGCAGAAACCGGACAAATCGCCTCTGTGGGCGCGGATGACGGTAGACACAGGCACGCTCACCATTGACGGCACGCCGACTTTTGCGATATTCAACAGCGCGGGAACGTCGGTGCTGAGCGGCAACGTCAGTGGCCAGACTGCAGGCGCGGCGGCGACCGTGGAAGCGTGGTACAACCTCGACAGTACGCTGCTGACGGACGGAGAGTATCACGGGCGCATTAATTTGAGCGCGACCGCCTCCGCAGACAGCCTGCAGCGCACGGAGACGTATGAGTTCCTGATACTCGTGCAGCCTGCTGTGCCAACTGAGGCCAGTGCGACCGATCTGGCGCGTCAGGAGATCATTGACAACGCGGAGGCGGAAAGTTTTCCGGTTCTCACTGCGAGGCAAATCGAGTACTGTCTGATGGCGGCAAAACGCCAGGATGCAGACGGTTATCTGCCGACCGACACAGACTGGACGCCTACGTTTGATACGGCTGCAGGCATTGCGATGGCGTGGCGACTGAAGGCCGGGAAAGCCGCGTCCAAGTACGACTTCAGCAGCGATAACCAGAAACTGAGCCGTTCGCAGATACATAAGCAGTGTCTGGAGATGGCGGCGATGTGGGAAGAGCAGATGGACGTGCAGAGCGGCCAGATCGTCACCTATGAAGACATCAATGTCAACGCCGACGATTACGATCCGAGATACGGCCTGTCGAATGTGAGGCTGTTCTGATGCTCGACCCGGACGAACTGGATGAACTGCGCATAGACGCGGAGGCAACGCTGCCGGACACGGGCAGCGTGCAAGGAAGGACGACTACCTCAGACGGCAGAGGAGGCCGAACGGTCACATGGGCGGAGATCGGAACCGTGATATGCCGGGTGGCGCGGCTGAAAGACCCGATAGAGATCGTCAACGCCAATAAGGTGACCGTCGTCGCAAACTTCCGCCTGTACGTTCCGGGCAGCGTCATCATGAGCCTCTCCAGTGAGAAGCGCATCATCGTCAACGGCGTCACCTATGAGATCGTGGATGTAGACCTTAATCAGAGCGAGCCGATTTTAGGCGTCCTCTTTGTCAATGAGGTGCGATAGCACCAAAGGAGTGAATCAATCATGTCTGTAGCAGTCACTGCATCATTAAGCTTATCTGTCGTGGAAACGCTGGAAACCAACGTGGCCTATGCGTCCGGAGACAAGGCGATCCAGCATACCCTTGCGGACCTGCTGGCAGGCATTACCGCCTATGCCAGTCTCAACGGCAGCACCTCTCCTCCCGCCTCAAAAGGTGCGGCATGGGACGTGACTCTGAGCGCAGGCGCGGCAACCATCGACCTCACGGCTCTGCCACAGGCAGGCGGCGGTACGCAGTCTATGAACGGACTGCTGGCGCGGTATCTGGTGTTTGTCAACCCCGTCAGCAACGCGAACAATATCACCATTGCCGACGGCGCGACGAACGGCTATCTGCTCTTTGGAGACAGCAGCGGGCAGATCACGCTGAAACCCGGCCAGTTCGTGATCTTGTATTGCGCAGGCAACGCGCAGACGGTCGGCGGTTCCGCAAAGAACATTGACCTCACCGGAACCGGCTCGCAGGTATTGCGCGTGATGGCCGTCTTTGGCTCGTAGTCAGCTCTGACTGTCTGAAAGTGTTGACAATGCCTGTAGAGATCGTGCTGCAAAAGAATATCGCCGGAGACGTAGCGAACCGGCTGAAGGCAGAACTGGCGAAGGCGGTTCGTGAGACTGCGCTGGCGATAGAGGCAGGCGCGAAGGCGAAAGCGCCGGTTGACACGGGTGCGCTGCGTGCCTCCATTCAGGCGGACACGTCGCAGACAGAGACGACGCTGGAGGCGATGGTGGCAGTCGGGCAGGACTATGGTCCTTACGTGGAGATGGGAACGATCAAGAGCGCGGCACAGCCGTTTTTGACCCCTGCCGTGGAAGAGCAACGGCAGCCGTTTGAGACCCGATTGCAGAACGCGATAGAGAGAGCAAGTAAATGAACGGAACGCTGCAAACCGTAGAGACCTGGCTGTATAACACGCTGACGCAGATCATCGCGGTCGGCGGTTCGCGTGTGTACGCGCATCAGGCTCCACAGGATGCGGCGTTTCCCTACATCATTTTTCAGCCGATGTCGGGCATAGACCTCAATGCGCTGACCGCACGAGGTGGAACCGATTTCAGGATACTCATCAAGGCCGTCAACGAGGGCGAGTCGTTCCCGGTGAACGCTTTCAGCGGAGACGATCTGGCGGCGAACATTGATGAACTGTTGCAGGGCGTGTCAGACACGCAGGACGGCGTTCTGCTGCGCTGGAAGCGCGTGCAGACGATTGAATATACCGAAACACGCGCAGGAAAGCGCTACAACCATACAGGCGGCATCTACCGCTGCTTTGCAGGATAGGAGACACCAATGGCACTGATAGACCAGGATGCAGTGGTCACCATCGAGATCGGTACGCAGGCTGCAGGCGGCGGCACGGTGACCTGGGGCGCGCCTGTGAACATCGAAGGCATCGCCACCACGCTGGAGATAGACGACAACGTGGACATCATCATGACGAAACCGCTTGCCGGACGGCGCAAGAAGCATCGGGCCGGAAGCGGCAGCAGCGATCTGCGCATTGACCAGCTCGTCGGCATCACCGGATGGTTCTACTATTCCGCCGGTACGCTCATCGGCAGGCCTGCGCGGTTGACGGTGAAGGAACTCTCCACGCTGGCGACGCCCCGACAGTGGAGTGGCATCATCGGGTCGTGGAAGTGGACGGCGACGGGCGATAACGCGCAGGCGGAAAACATCTCCATCAAGTGCGATATTGACGCGACGTAGGAAAGGGAAGCATGAGCCTATCTGCTGAGATTGACAGCGTTCAGGAGGCACTGCCTGCGGATACTCTGCAGGTGGATGTCTCCTCCTTCTTCGGACTGCCCGAAGGCAGTAAAGTGTGGACGTACCGCGAGCCGGATATTGCGGAGATGTACCAGATTCCGGTGGATGCGGCGAAACTGCGCTCCCATGCGTCGAACTTCCCGGAGAACCTGCGTTTGACGGTGGCGATGCTGGCGATGGGGCATGTGTCGCCGGAACCAGGCAAAGACGATCCGCCACTCGCGCTGGAGTATGTGCGATTGGCGAAGAAGAACAAGGTTTTTTTCTCGTATCTGGCGGCGCGGTTCAATGACGCGTACCCGCATCTGATGGGAAGCCGGGCGGCGCTGGAAGAGGAAAAAAAAGATGGCGAGAATGGGGAACCGAATTCTCCGTCTGCGTAAAATACCTGCATCGGTTCCCGGAGGAGCTGCGGGGCGTCTCCTACCGTAACCTCCTCCGCCTTATCATTATGGACGAGAAACAGAAAGACAGATAAATGGAAGTCGCCGGACTGCTTGTAAAAATCGGGGTGACGGGTGTCAGCACGGTAGAGAGCGGACTGTCACGCGTAGACCGCGCCGTGGATAAGACCGCCTCCAAAGGCCGGGAAGCAAGCCTTGCGCTCGAACGGATGCAATCGCCTCTGATGGCGGCTGCGGGGGCGGCAGGCTCACTGCTGGCGCAGGTGACGGCCATCGGCGCGGGTATTGCCACATTCTCCGGTATAGGCGTTGCTGCGCGGTTTCAGAAGCTGGAGCAGGGCTTCACCAATATCCTCGGCAGCGCAACGGCGGCGCGGGGTCTGATGGACGATCTGCGCAAGATGGGCGCGTCCACGGAGTTCAATACAGAGGAGCTGACCGGCTTTGCACGTCTCCTGCTGGCAACGGGTTCCACGGCGAAAGGCGTTCGGCGGGAACTGGCAGCGCTGGCGGATGCGGCGTCGTTTGTGGGCGGCAATACCTCCGATGTAGGTGCGCTGGCGGTCAACATGTCGCAGATCCGCCAGGCGATACGACCGGAACTCGAAGACCTGAAGCAGTTTGGTACCCGTGGCATCTCGCTCGGCAAAGTGGTCGGAGCGGCGACGGGCAAACAGATGGATACCGGGCAGGCGATACGCACGCTGCAGAGCATGAACGGCAGGAAGGCGTTTGAAACGCTTCTGACGGGCATGGAGAAGGCGTTCGGCGGTTCTGCCGTTCGGAACGCTGGCAGTCTGCTCGGCGTGATCCAGAACCTTAATGAAGCGTTCGGGACGGCGATGCTTCCGACCGGGAAGCTGCTCGTTCCCATCCTGACAGGGATTGCCAGCGGCATCAAAGCGTTTGGCGAGGGTTTAGGCCGGGTCAATGAGATGACGGGCGGTTCCGCTGGACTGATCGTCCTTATCAGCGGTCTCTGGAGAGGTGCGGGACTGCTGACCGGTACGATCTCGACGGCGGTCTCGGCCACACGCGCTCTGACGGCAGCTATTGCGCAGTATTCGGGCGTTGCCGTAGCAGCAGCTACACGCGGCATTCCTGCGGCGCAGTTTGCTCCAGGCGTCTCCCTCGGCGCGCCACAGGGGGCGTCTAATCGCATCGGCGGACCGTTTGGCATCCGCACGGCAATATCGAAGGCTGGCGGTCTGCTGCCACTGCTGGGAGGCATGGGAAAGAGCGCGATAGGGTTTCTCGGGAAGTCGGGCTTAGGCGGTCTGATCGCATCGGTCGGGCTTGGGTTTCTCGGAGATAAGATCGGTGGCACGGCAGGCGGTACGCTGTCGGGCATCGGTTCCGGCATCGGCATCGGCGGCATGATCGGCTCGTTTATCCCGGTGATCGGGACGGCGGTCGGCGCGGCGGTCGGGGGCGTAGTCGGTGGCATCAAGGGCTACTTTGATTCGCGGACGCAGCAGGCCGCTACAGACCCCGTGGCGGAGAACACGAAAGCGGCGGTGGATGTGCTGCGGGACATTCACGCGCAGATGGTAGGCAATAGCGGTCCGCGTGGTCAGCGCGTCATGAGCGAGATCAACATTGAAGCGGCGATGGGGCGCATACTCGCCACAGGAATAGGCTAATGGCCGAATTTGAACTCACGTTAGACGTGCCGTATTCGTTCGCCGTGGAGCCTGGCTTTCAGCGTTCCCCGATGATGCGTGAGTTCGCCCCTCTGAAAGACAGCCACAACAATACCTATATTGACCCGGCAGCCGGGCTACTGATGCTGAAGCCGTCGGTAATGAAGCGCGATTTCGATCAGGACTTCAAGCGGCTGTCTCAGTGGCGATATACGCCGAACTGGTGGCAGGATAGCTATCGTGGTCAGGATGCAGGCTCCGCTAACCCGAACATGATGAGCGCGGTGAAACCGACCGGTTCCGGCTTCACGCTCATCGAGCTGCTTGTCAGCGTCGCGCTTGTCGCGCTGGATGCGTCCGCATCGCGTTACGATGATATGAAGTGGATACTGGAGAGCAAATTCACCCTCGATATTGATGAAGGGTTCTGCATCCACTATCACACGCTCGGAGATGAGTTTCGCCGTAAGCGCAACTGGTACAAAGTGCAGTGGGATAATATCGCGTTTCATTTCTCCTTCGATGGACGCTGCCGGGTCTATGCCTACGACAGAAACAATCTCCTGAACGCCCCTACCCTCGTGGAAGAGTTCGAGATAGCCAGTCCAGGGGAACTGCTCAACAATTCCGGCTATTTCTTCTTTCTGCCTATTCCTGAGTTCGGCGTCAGTATCAGCCATTCCCGCGTTCCGCAAAAGAATAACTTCTCTCCGGCGAACGTGCAGAGCGGTGTCACGCGCTCGCATCTGGTGAAATGGCCCACCCGGGAAGTCAACGGCAAAAAGAAGCTGTTTGACACAAGTGTCGTCCGCATCGCACATAACCCCTACATCAAGCCCGTTATCGGGTTCCAGAGCGTGACGTATACCGCTGGCGACTACACCGACGCGGTATTCGATCCCGGCTTTATCCCTTCCACCAGTCCCTCGCGGCTCTCGGCCTATGCGCTCCCGACCGGCTATGGAACCGTGACGCCGACACTGCGGAAGGCGGACAATAGCGGAGACTGGGCGGTGACGGTAGATCGTCAGGCACGGATGAAGATCGCGCTCACGCCCGATGCTGGAGGCAAGCACACGCCGTTTATTCGGTTCTGGGATGTGGCATGGGACCCTGTATTTGCCACGCGCAACGCCACGCCGTTGACGCTGGCCCGGTTTGCGGAGCAGGGAACGAACCGCCTGATGCGGCTGGAGTGGTCGGAAGATGATATGGCGCGGTTTGAGGGCAAAGCCACGGCCATGATGTCCACAGCGGCGGCGAAAGCGATTACGCTGCGCGGAGACGCGTCGTTTGTGCTGAAGTGGCGGAACAGCAGCGCCGACACATGGCAGACCCTTTTTGGCGGCTTTGCAACCGACTGGAATATTGACGTGCAGTGGGATAACGCCTTCGGGACGTGGTACCTGTGCGATTTCGCGCTTAAAGATATGCATCACCGAATGCGGGAGACATATCGGCTGTTTGAGGGCGCGTATGATGGCGATACGGTCAAGGGTGGACTGAATCAACTGATGCGGGGATGCTCGCTGCCTGCGCTGGCCTCCGCGCCTGCGATCATGGATACGACGGTGCTGCCACGCAAGGAGGACGGCAAAACGTGGCGGTTCGCGCCGAAGGAAGGAGACCGCTCGGAGGAAATCCTGCGGATACTGCTGCTGTTTGTGCATACGCAGGGGGCAGAGTATCGGCTGCGCTGGGACTGGAACGCCGGGGCATTCGTGGCAGAACCAAAGCCGAAACTGACGGGGGCAAACGCCTGGTCTCTCGTCGCTACCGATTATCGGGACGCAGCGGCGCGCATCTGGAACTACGACAGCACGAACGAACCGCCACGGCTGCGCCCGGAGCCGCCGGAAGCGAACTATATCATCATGGAGGGGCTGACGGATTCCTCTCCCGGAGCAGAGCGCGTACTGGTTCCGATCTGGAACAACGACAGCATCAATACCCCTTCCAGTCCCGACTATTTAGGCCGAACACTCGTGGCGAAAGTGCCGGTGCATGGCATTACGGATAAGAACGCTTTGGCGCTCATGGCACGGCGCGTCATTGATGCGGTCGGGCATCGGCGTATCATCTCCACCATCCCCATAGACCACCTGCAGATGGCGTTAGGGCCGGGAACGCAGGTCACCCAGTACGACGGCGAAGGCAACGCCATACTGACCGGCTATATCAAGCACAGAACGGTCGTGGTGGAAGAGGAGTATCTGGAAACGATGTCGCTCGGGGTGGATACGGTCTGGGAAGGAGAGTGGGAGTGAAAACAGAACGCGGCCGCGCGCCCCTGCGACGGGCGATAGAGCGTACGAGCGACCGGAGTCGCGGCGTCGTACCTGCTTATGTGGGCATGGCGGCCATGCGAATGACGGAGATACACATCGCGGACGTGTCGAAGCTGCCCGTGCAGGAGGGAACCGTCACGCTCGTCAACAATTCCGGGCAGAATATTTTTCTCATCGGCTACAGCGCCGTGGGCGGGCCGGATGTGCCAGGGTAGATCATGCCAGAGATCGAACTGACCGTCACGCCGAATACGTTCACGCTGCCTGCTACGGATGGCAGTCCAGGCAGCACGATCTGGTATCCGATTCAACTGCGCATCCCGGCTTTTGCAGACCCTGCGTGTGACTGGTGGCGCATACGCTCCTCGGCAACGCTGGACGGCATCGGCGGACCGCCTACTACCTCAGGACGTTTGAGCTTCGCTGGTCCCGCGATCGGGATTGACACGATATCGTACGGGTTTGTGCTCGGCCCCGTGGTTCCACGGCGCGACTATATCTACAGCGAGCGGTTCGAGACGCCTCCGTTTGCGCCTTTTTCGACCGGCTACTATCTGAACCTGAACAAACTGACGGCGAGGACCATTACCGTCTGGTTTGCGCATAGTCAGCGCGTAGATACCATCTATTCCGATTTCAGAGTATGGCTGTTCTCGGTCTGTGACGCGCTTCCAGACCCCGGCGATGGCACCGACGGCGACGATGATGACGATGATACGCCGAACGGTCCCGGCAGTGGCGTCTATCGCGCCCTCAAAGCGGATAGCCCGCGTGGATGGCTGCATGTGGCGAATGAGGCGGCGATCCAGACAAAGCACATCGTACCCGGCACGGCGGCTTTTGCCAGCGGAACGCATGGCGTGAAGTGGTGGAAGCAGTTTGATGTGGACACGCGCAGCGGAACGTTCTTTGCGCTGGGCAGAGCGACCGGCACGAGCGAGGTGAGCAAAATCTTCCGCTCAGATGATGGCGGACTGACGATCGAGGAGGTGCTTTCGGTGACCGCAAACAGCACAGTGATGCAGTATGACAGCCAGAACAAATGGCTGATCGTGCTGACGGAAGCAGAGCCTCCAGCGCCGTCAGACCCACTCAGCAATGGCGCGGTGAGCGTGCGTATCTCGCGCAACAACGGCGAGACGTTTGAAAGCCCCGTAACCTGCCAGTATGCCGGAGGAACGCTTTCGGCGCGGCTGCTCGGAATGACGTATGCCGAACGCGAAGGGGCGGAGTTGTTCCTGCTCTGCCGGATTGGAAATCAGACGAAGCTGCTCTCCTCCACGGATGGCGGCACGAAATGGGAAGCGAGGATAGCCTGATGCCAGCCTATACGCAAAATGGCCTGAGTTCGGATACCATCATCGCGCTCGGCGCGGATTCCGGCATCTATCCGATAGTGGATGGTTCGCCGCTGTTTGCAGACCCGATCAATAAGACCTGGAAAGACCTGCAGGCACCGGCCAAAAATATGCAGCTTCCCGGCACGATGCTGATCGGCACGTTCCTGAACTTTATAACGGCGAGCGCGCTGGATGTGACCATCCGCAATACGTTCCGGTGGTACGCGCAGACCGTCTGGGAACTGCAGGCGGATGTGATTAAGTCGGTGGCGGACGATACCGTGTCGTGGATATGGGGCTGCAAAGATGGCTCGATTCAGGTGACCACGGGTGATGTGCCGTACACTTCGGCCCCCTACCCGGATGGCTATCTCTACTATGATGCGGCCCTGTTCTGTCGCGTGGTGGCTGCCGGCGGCGTGGCGATCGTAGACCCGTTCTGCCAGATGGTCTCACGGGTGGCGGACGGGCAGCGGAGGAAGATCGTTGACAGCGGCGTCTTTGCCTCCAGTCCCTCAAAAATCACATCCGGGATGGTCTGCACCGTCCCGGCAGACCATCTGCAGAAACTATATTGCCTTTCGGCGTACACTCCGTTTACCGTGGAAGGTGCGCTGATCATCAATGGGCGCGTGAAAATGGAGGTGTGGTAGAAATGGCTTATGGAATACTGGCAGTAGGGATGCTCAATCAGCAGGTCTGCGCGAAATCGGCGGCAGGCAGCGGAACGCTCGCGCTCAGTCCTGACACGGAGGCGTCTTGCGGCATCCTGCATCTGACGGGGCTGTTGACGGGAAACCGGGCGGTTCAGGTGCCTGCGGAGTTGATGCAGTCGGGGAACCGTTGGACGGTCTACAATGGCACCACAGGCGCGTACAAGCTGACGTTTGGCGGTACGAGCGGCAATGCCGTGACAATCACGCAGGGGAAGCGCTGCACGGTCTATTTCGATGGCACCAACATGGTGGCGGATGAGACCGATTTCAGCGCAGCAGGCGCGGCAGGCGTTCTCTCGGTCAATACGGCAGACAGCACGGCTATCGCCTCCACAGCGGCGGAAACGAACTTCAGCCTGGTCTGCAACCTACCGCAAGATTTTCTGACCGTCGGGCGCGTTCTGCGGGTGACCGCCAGCGGAAAGTACTCGGACACAGGAACGCCGACGCTGCAGTTGAAGCTGAAGGCGGGAAGCGTCACGCTCTACGACCTGACGGCGGTCACACTCGGCGCAGGCGTCACCAATAAGCAGTGGCAGGTGCAGTTTATCCTCGTGTGTCGCTCGACCGGCGTGGGAGGCAGTATCCAGACGAGTGTTATTGAAGCGCTCCTCGATGACGATCTGCGGCAGGGCATCGCAAATCTGGCGACGGTGGACACCACCATCGTGGAGACGCTGCAACTGTCTGCGCAGTGGTCCGCCTCCAGCGCGTCCAATACCATCACGCAAGAGTTGCTGCTCGTGGAGGCATTGAACTGATGAGCCAGCTTTCTGAACTGATCCCGACGCCAAAGCCGGATTCGATCAATACCGGGCTGACCAACGCGCATCATGCGACGATGATCGAGCTGCTGGGCAGGCCGCGTCCGACGCTGACAACCGACTGCGCGGCGGTCAGTAATCCAAAGATCAAGGCGCTGATCGTGACAGAGAGTGTCGGGCCATTCCGGGTGACGGGGCTGAAACCAGCAGTGGAGAGCCTGCGTCAGGTGTTTGCTTCGGTGAAGGAGAAGCGTCCCGATTTGTATGCGGAAGTCAAGACGGCGGGAATGCTTTGCTGCAGGGCGGTGCGAGGCAGCAGAGAGAACTTTTCGAATCACTCATGGGGTACGGCGGTTGATCTCTACTTTGGTGATTATGTGGATACGCTGGGAGACGATAAGACGCAGCGTGGACTGCTGGAACTCTACCCGTTCTTTCGTGCTGCGGGATGGTTCTGGGGCGCGGAATTCAGCCGCGAGGATAGTATGCACTACGAAATAGCCGATGAGACTATTCGCCGATGGAAGCGTGAAGGCAAGATATAGAATTTTATGATGAGAGGAGGTGGTCTATCGGAAGCAGCGACTACGGATTGCCGGTATAATATGGACATGGAATGCCCGGTGATATTCCACACCGGGCATTGCTTTGTCAACAATTGCAGACAAAAACCCTCTCCGATCTTGCGAGAGGGTTTCCGCATTCTGCAGTATACTGATAGTGACGTTGACGGCCTTATCTAAGCCGCCGTACTCGAAACCTCTGCGCTACCTTCTCACCGGACGGCGCAGGGGTTTTTGGCGTCTCTACTCTCCTCGTTTCGGTCTGTGGCGACAGCGAGGCCAGATGCGCCAGAGCTTTAAGCTGCTCATCGTTGGAATGCAGGTAGATCGCCGTCGTCTCAAGCCGGGAATGCCCTAATGCCGCCTGGATCGCTGGCAGGGGTGCGCCGTTCGCGGCCAGTCTTGTGGCATACGCATGACGCAGCTGGTGAGGCGTGTAATGCTCCTCGACGCCTGCCCCGTTTATCCGCTATATTATTCGATGTGGTCTTTAAAAAACGCCTGCGGGTCGTTTCTGTAATCGTAATCAGTTCCGCCGGGATCTCTGGCTGTTTCTCCCCGAATGTCCACAACTGCAGGGCTTCCTCTTCATTCCCTTCCACTGCCTTCGCTATGGTTCGAATAACATCAGCCTTCGTTCCGCTCTGTCCTTTTTTGATGGCGCCAACCTGTTGACGAGATAACCCAACGCGCCGCCCCAGTTCCGCATCTGACATCTTGCCAGCAGCATATTGCTTCTCATCAATCCATTGGCCCAACGGCGTCAAGGTCGTCATAGGCTAATCACCTCCTCGCTTATTACATTTGTCAGATTCAATTATACGCCAGAAAGCGTAGAATCGCAACCCGTAAGAATATTTTTTCTGACATAGTTCCACAGTTATTGACACATGTCATATTTTATGGTACAAGTATTTGTATGGAAAACGGTATTCAAGAAATCAGCAAGCCCGGAAGAAAAACGCAGCCTCCTTTACAATACCGTAATGAGGTATTGGAGCAGGCTTTTCGCAACAGGCGCGACATTAATGTCACTCAGCTATGTAGTGACCTCAAAATGTCGCGCCAAACGTTTTATTCGATCTTACGCGGGGGTGTACGTGTCACACGCGAGAAGGTTGAAAAAGTCGCACTTGCATTGGATGCAGATACCGCAAAATTATTTGCGTGACATGTCATATTTACTTGACAACTGTCAGATTATAGTGCTACAATAAAATTGTTCGAGACAAAACAAAAGGGCATCAGAGAGCGGTAACTCTCCAATGCCCCTCACCGAGGTGATTACTTATGACCGAGAACATTGTACAGCAAAACACTCCTTCGATGCAAGTCCCTTCTGATTTTGTGTGGCAGAACCGCCACACCGTAGGCGACGATATGTTCGCTGCTGGCTATCGCGTCTCTGTCCGCACTGACTGTACGCTCTGGGTACGCAAGCCCGATGGCACGCGCTACATCGTCAACGTCTACCATGCGACCTGCACCTGTCCGGCTGGTTCTCGCAATATCTACTGCAAGCATCAGAAGGCGATACTCGACCTCGTTTTTCTGTCGGCGACGCTGCTGGATGCGACGGGCAAAGGCGACCAGGCGAAGCGCCTCTGGGAGTTCTGGTCGGACTACACTGAGTATCTCAACGCACAGAGCAAGGGCTACCACTAATGGAAACATCTCCTGACATCAACGAACTGGCTGCAGCGCTCTCGAAAGCGCAAGGCCAGTTCCCCACCATAGACCGCTCCGAGACGGCGATTGTCCAGTCGGACAAGGCGAAGTACTCCTACAAATACGCGACGCTGGCCTCGGTTCTGGACGCAGTGCGTAAGCCTCTGGCGGATAACGGGCTGTCCATCTGGCAGTCACCGGGCAGCGCCGAACAGGGACGCGTTTCGATGACACTGCTGCTGATGCACACATCGGGGCAGTGGATCAAAAACACCTTCTCCATGCCGCTTGGCCTGCAGACTCCGCAGGGCATCGGCTCGATCATCTCCTATGCGCGGCGCTACCAGCTGCTTGCCTGTCTCGGTCTGGCGACCGATGACGATGACGAGGGTCAGGCAGGGAATGTCCAGCAGTCCGGGCAGCAGCAGGCTCAGGCACGTCCACAGCAGACACGGCAGGCAAGCGCGAAGCCGCAAGAGCAGAAGCCCCCACAAGAGCCGCAGGCTCCATCTGCGGATGTGCGCGACGAAAACGAGATCGCGACGGCAGAGCAGGTCAAGGCCATCCAGAACATCTGCAAAGGGCAGAACTGGGACGCCAACCAGACGGCAACGGACTGGTACAAAAAGGCTCTGACGGAACTGACGACGGGCGAAGCCAGCAAGATGATCCGCGACCTCAACGCTTCGATCAAGGCAGGTGCGCAATGACGAAGCCTCCCTATGTCACTTTCGCTTCCGCCTACATACGCCATGAAGCGGAGTCTTATCCTCCCTACCTGCGGGGCATTATCCTCTCGGTTCTCGATCTATCGGGTGCGGAGCAGGCAAGCGCTCTGGTCCACATCTGGGAACCTTACCGCAAACCTTTGTAACCGGGCAGCCGGAACTGCCAATGAGGAACGGCGCAGGTTTGCAGTCCTGCGCCCCCTCACGGAGAACGACGATGACCACGAAAACACGGACGGAACACATCGCAGACCTGACCCGGCAGATCGAGGCCGGGACGTACCATGTAGACGCTGACAAGATCGTAGACGGCATGATGGTAAAGACCTGGGGCGAACTCAACCCGACGGAGCAGGCGGTGGTGACGCGCTCTCTCCAGTTGCACAACCAAGCGGCGCGGAAGCGCATCTATCGCGCCAAAGCGGCGCAGTCTACCGCGCATTGCCCCGTTCACAACGTTCTCTACACGATTCGCACGGGGAACCGGTACGACGATTGCCTGCGCTGCGCGCGCTGGAAGGCAGAGCATTTCGTTCAGGAGGCCGGGATGGTCCCTGCCCCTCCTCCAAACCCTTCTGATGACGCTTATGGCGGCGGATGGTCGGCCTATCAGGGCAGAGTGACGGCGTTTGACTGGGTGTGTGTACTGACGGCTTTGTTCGGCTTTGCGCTGGTCGGCTATTTTCTACTCAAATAATCCTACTGATCACAAAAGGAGATTCTTATGGACAA
>ERZ724505.576-NODE-576-length-23043-cov-9.827693_pt1 | contig 23043 bp, 31 predicted proteins | sample MGYA00376038_ERZ724505 | MGnify/ENA primary metagenome ERZ724505 (study PRJEB28724, sample SAMN07190884) | wastewater metagenome | isolation source: effluent of sewage treatment plant in Hong Hong | place: Hong Kong | collected 2016-03-17 ...
TTTGGTCTCAAGGGATTTGGTCTCAAGGGATTTGGTCTCAAGGGATTTGGTCTCAGTAGAATTCGAATTGGTAACGCCCATAAAAAGCTTAATCAATAAAATATTATAGTTTTTATCTCTCCACAGAGAAATAAAATCAATTTTTATTGTGAGAAGAGATTATGTTTATATTTTCACGATCTTTTTGATATTGCTCTTCAATGTTATCAGGTATTTTAGGACAAGGTACAGATTTAAATCCCATACGATATGATGAATTATCAGATAATTTATCTGAGTCGACGAATTTTTTAGCAAATACGAATGTAAGTATATAATCATCCCTATTTTTACGCTTTGTAAAAGTATACGCTACATGAGGATCACTGATAACTAATTCTATCAGTCTTTTTTCATACGTCATCAATGCCCAAGTATCTTCAATTTTTGATTGACGATAACATACATTATATTGAAGATAAACCTCACCGACTCTTTCTTTAACATATTTTAGAAATTTATCTATGTAAAATGCAATTCCACATGGGTAAAAATCAAAATCGTTAATTATAATATTAGTTGCAATTCCTGATATTAAGTCATGATATGCGCGTGCATGATAGAAAGCTTGATCTATCTTATTATCTTGGTATAGATGATTACTATAGACAATTCTTTTAAAACGATAATTTGCAATTTGTCGCAAAAATATCATTCCGACCATGACTGAAGCATCTAATTCAACGTTTTTAAATGTTTCATAATCCCATGCTTCACTTGAATGTCCAATAGGAATAAATGAAAAAATATCTTTTTCAATTACTCCATCGTTGTACTCAATTTGAGCAACAAAAGTACTCTCTTTTTCTGAACCTATTCTTTTAAGAAGTATTATTTTAGTTGCCGAACATTGAATTCTATTCATTTTTCTTTTAAAGATCTCAGATGGTGCATATTGACTTAAATCAGTATTACCTAAACACCATTCTTCTAACTGTTCTTGTCTATCTGGATAAAGTTCACTATGTTTGAAATAGTATTCTTCAAGATATAAAGAACCAGCTTCCGCGAAACATATTCGAAATACTTCTAGATTTTTAAAGAAATAATCGGTTAATGCTTCATAATCAAAGTTACTTGATGACAGTGAAATATATCGGACAGCATCAAACATAATATACGCAATTTCTTGTGCTGTACAAAGTTGGACAATTTGTCCAATGTGCTTCTGAAATGAATTTCTGTCTTGTTTAACAGCAAGAATTACCCTTTCTAAATCCTGACGATCAAAGTTAACCTGCTTTTTGTAACAAATGGCTTTTAACGTGTTAACATCTTGATATCGATTTTGAAATTTCTCAAAATATGCAATAGTACGAATTATAGGTACCCAAGAAAATACAAATTCGAGTATTTTTAAGTCATTGTAAACAAACGATGTAACTAACTCTGTATCCCAATCTTCAACCCGAGCTTGTTGGAATTCACGCAATAACTTAAATTGGTCATAAGAACAATGTTTTGCGACAATGATAAAAGTTTTATCATTTAACCATCGGTAAGGACTAGAACCACCTTTATTATCTACTTTAAAAGGACATCGCGAGTCATGGATGCAGTTATCTAAATGTGTTGTAAATCCTTGAATAAAACATTCTTCAAATTTATCTGAATCTTTGAAAGATTCACATAATTTTGTCCATTGAAAACTAGTCTGGATATGACTTGGTACAATGGAAATAGGATCTTTAACTTCTAGTTTCCATTTATTAAGTAGCATATCACTTGCATCAAATGCATCAATTTCCAAACATCTAACAAAAGATGTCCGGGAATATTTGCGTTTCTCTACTCCACCTTTTCCATCTGGAATTGTCTCTTCGACGTCTTCAAGTTTAAAGAAACAGGCTTTTTCTCGTTCACTTGGATACATATGAAATTTAAAATATTTCATTTTATCATCCAATTTAGTAATTTCATAAGTAAATATAATAGACGGACTATATAGAGCACACTCTTTGTAGTGTTTCACAAATTCAATAAAATCTATTTCATCATTGATATAAAATCTCGAGTCAGAAGGAAACAAAATATGTTTTCTTCCAAATTTTGCAAAGATTGGAAGGAAACGAAATACGCCTCCTCCCTTCATATCAATTTGAAGGGGGTTATTATACCGTTCAAATTTTGTTGCCATAAGGTAACAAAGTTCGATGAATAAGTTTTCAAATACTTTTATAGTATATGTAACAGTTTGTTCTGTTCCATATCCAATGGTTAAAAAGTTATTATTATCCACAGACTGCAATAAAACATATCTGCGAGGTTTTTTTGAAAGAATAAATGAAATGAAATCCTCACATTCAAAAGTATATCGTTTTGTATGATCGCTAAAAGAAGCAGATTGTTTTTTTGCTTCAATTGGATCATAGTCGAAACATGGTCCAAGAAGGAGACATTTTGTATGGACTTCATCCATTATATTCTTCAGAGATAAATCTGACATTTGTTCTAATTCTGGACAAAGTTCAATCCACATTTCCAAAATAGGTCTTTCAAAAAGACTTGTATCTTTTTTTTCAGAAAATCTTTTGAGTTTTTCTAGATAAACTTTATTGAGGAGTAATGTCAGTTGTTCAAACTGTAATTTCGTTGCCTTTGTTGTAGCATCTTTGATGTACTTTTCTCTAACAATTTTGATGCACATCTCGAAATCTTCATTCGAAAAATTCTCAAAAGTTGTAGGATTTAAAATCCCATAAAATTTTTTAATAACACTTTGAACTTCCATAATTGATTTGATTACAAACTTTGTACAAAGATAAAATAAAAATCATTTTTCTATTCTTATAATTAAATCATTCTTCGAATCGTAAAATGTGCCGCAATTTGTAAATCTGGATTTGGCACCTTCAGCGAAGAAAGTTCAAGTGTTGAATCATAACGAATCACATCTCCTGTTGGTAAACGAAGTGTTAAGCGAATAGGACCATCCATATTTAACATTAAAACAATAGGTGTTGACCCGCGAAGAGTTAAAAAATTACCAGTTCCAGCTGCACGATCATCGATAGGAACAATAAAAGTCGCAGCTTTTGATTTACGATTATTAGATTGAATGGTATCAGTCGAGCCAGCATCATTACGAAATTCCACCAAAATGTAACTAAATTCGGTAATTTTCTTGGCTATTGACTGAGGAGCAGCCGAACTTTCATTCTTCCACAAAGAGGCTACTGGTATGTTTAACCAGTCGAGACGAACTTCATAACTGAACATACCACCAGTAATATGACCTGATTTTGATAGACCGGAATTATTGTCTTCTACCGAATAAATCTCTAAAATGTCTCCAATTGACAAATTGGCCGAAAGTGGTGGAGCAAAGGTGATTACTTGTGTTCCTGAATTGTAAGCACTAATTTTATAGGTTTGAGATGCTCCGAGTACTCCGAAATACATTCCAACATAATAATTAGTTTTACTCGATCCGCCAATTAAAGTTAAAGTAGTATCACCCGCGGTTGATCCCACTGTTAAAACATGTCGTTGATTTGGTTTGGGTTGGTCAAGTTGACGAACAATAACTGTGTCATCGGCTGCCGTGTTCGGAATTGTACTTTCTAAATAAAGCCTTACAATCGGCGCAACTGCACCAAAACCAATAATCTTTGATGAACCTCTCGACACAGCCGTTGAACCAACTAAAATTTCAATGTCTCTACCCAATAAGACATTTTCAGGAAAGGTGGCTGTAATAGCCGATTTCAATTCTAGATAAGTTGGAGGGCCGGCAGTATATGAACTAACAAGACCAGTATGAAGTGGATATCCTACTCCCACTGGATCGGAAATACCATTCAATTTTTTACCTTCTTCTGGAATGACTACGAAGTCACCTTGATAAGGATACTTTGCTCGATCACGAAAAGAACTGTCCAACAAAATCGAACGAGGATAATTTGAAGCTAGCGCCATTTCTTATAAAGAGGACTTTTTAAAGTTAGAATTTCTTTTTCAAATGTCTTTTTCATCAAGAGAAATTAAAATTGTATATTTCTTTCAAATTTCTGGTTTAATTTCTGGTCTTCTTCTATTTTTATCTGTATTACATTTTACTCTCGCGCAATGTGCCTCTTTTTTAAAAATACCTATTAATGAATTAATCTTTTTTCATTACATTTGGGCAATGGGTCTACCTGCTGGGTTGCTCATTCATTTCTATTTTCTGCAAAAAGAGAAATGGTATTCCTTTATCCCCTTATTTGTAATGGGATTGGTTGAAATTGCATTTTTAGTTGTAAATCTTCTGCTCATACCTCGAGAATTTACTCTTGACTATCTTCAAACTTTAATGGCTATTCTCCAAGGATTTGTTTGGTTAGGGTTAATTCGTTATGCATTTTCAGTGCGTACATTCTCTTCAGTATTACCTTCAGAACTTGAAGGATAAATCAAACGAAGAGATCTAAATTCTTTTAGCGAGATGGAGGTTGTGAAAGGAATATGTACACCACTTTCGTCATGACGAATACCATACAACACCAATTCATCTCCTTTTACAAATTCAATAGATTGACAACCCTGTCTCTTCTTTAGTTCAGTAATCAATTGAGCCAGATAAATCTCTGAGGTTTTCCATACTAAGGCGGCGGAATAAGCAGAGGGGTATTCCTTTCTCAAAGAACAATAAGTCTTTTTGACTGATGACCAAACCTTGGAAGGAAGATATACCGCACTAATAATACCAAGAGTAAAAACAAAAAGATAGTCGTACATCTTTTCTTAAAAAGAAAAATTGTTTAATTAACTATAAAAGAAAGATTTAGTTAACTTAAACAAAATTTACCTATTTAAAATGATTATTTCCCTTCTTCTCTTGGGAGGAATACTTCCCCTTACTCTCTTCTCTGTTACCCGAAAGCAAAAATCACATCCTTTTTTCTTGCGTAAACGCTTGCGGAGAAAAAAGAGATAATTCCTTTTTTCCTTTTCTCAAAAAGGGATGGAATGCCTTGTTTATACAAGAGTATCCTCTCAACGTCAACTTCTAGGAAAGAGTTTATTGGCTCAAGAAAGAATTTGCCGTGAATTTCTACAACAAAATTATCCTCAATTAAAGTTAAATATTTCAGTTATTCAAGAAGCCGCTTCTGCCTTTCGGCAAATTCCACCTTTTCTAAAAAAGGCTGAAGATTTACAAAATGGATTGTTTGTTTGTATTTCAGTTGATCGGTTCTCACGAAATCTTGAAGCGGGTTACAAATTTGCTTCTGGGTTAGCAGAAAAAGGTAATAAACTTATCTTTATTCAAGACGATGTAATTTTATTTAAAAATTGTCCTCAGTCATCTGTCGATAAATTTCAAATGAAATTATACGCGGCTGAAGAAATGTCAAAGATTTTATCAAGGAGTGTAAGTAATGCACTCAATGTGAGAAGAGATTCTGATTTAGATCGAAAGAATATTATCGCCGAATTTATTCACGCTTGTCGAACATCAGGATCTTCTGTCTCAAATTTGAATCAAATCTTGTTACAACTTTCTTCTGAAGCGTTCTCTCACCCAATTGAACTTTTTTTCGAAGGTAGAAAAGTAACTTATTTACATCAAATGTTATCATACAATGAGATTGCCGGTCTTTTAAATGCCTATGGAATTTCATCGGTTGAAAAGTGGACTGATCGAAATACAGCTAGATTCTATCACCAATATTTCCCGATTGAATGTGGCAAAGGGAAATTTGAGAGTGAAGAAGTCAAGCCAATGGAGATTGATTCTGTTGGTGAGTGAAATATTATATTCTCCGCGGAGAATATAATTATTTTTAGTGCAATTTATTTAAATTCTTGGAGGCTTCGAAATTCATTTTTTATTTTATTCTTCTTCTATACCACAATTTGGATCACATTCACCATCGGCGAGTCGTTGATAATTTGCTGGAAACCAGTCAAGATACCCACTAATTAAAAGTAATAGACGGGGATCATACAAACCTTGAGTTAAAAAGCTATTCCACTCGGAAGGTTCGGTTAACCCTTGATAAACAAGAATGGTCAAAATCGCCTTGGGAGACAATTTAATATTATTTTGAAAATTTGGTAGAGCCTTTAGTACACATTGAGCTAACAATAAATTGTAGATAGAACGACCAACACGACAACGAGGACATCTTTCAAATGCTGAGGGTAAAGTTCGAAACCATTCAATTTGAGAGTAAAATGATTGTGCTGAGTAACGTAAATCTTTGACTGATGGATTTTTCATCAGTTGAATTAAACTAGAAACCGAATTTGTAACTATTTTTTTGGCAGAAAAAACTACCTCGGATAAATTCTCAATTCCATCGTAAGAAAAGACACCCAAAACATCAGCAGGAACATCTAGAAGAGAAGCATCTTGGGCTGAAATTAAATTTAAATACAGAGGTCTCCGACTCGAAGCTGCAAATTTTCTAACTTGTAATACAAAATCATTGACGATCGTTGAAATCAGACGAATTGCTCCACCAGAATAATTTTCTCCAGAGATAGTTGCTAATCCTTCTCCATCAATATCAACACATTCAAGCGAAACTACAAGACGAGTATGTTGTTTTGTTTCCCGGTCAAAATCAAATAAACGAGAATTAATTTGATTTTGACACCTGTCGTAACTTAATCTTCCAAACATTAATTTGGTTCTTTTTAAAGAACCAAAAAATCATTTTTATTCATCTTCAAATCCTTCTTTGGTCCCACCGAAATAAGGATTGGCCATTCCGGAACTAATTAACCAATCGTTAATTGAACCTTGCGCGTCAGACAATCGAGCTAACAATCTTCCATTCTTCTCGAGTTGAGGAAAAATTTCAACTTGAACAATTTTCCCTAAAATCCTGGCTCGAACTTGATCCCGAGCAAAAATCGCCTTTGCTTTAATGACCGGATCTTTCGATTTCAATTCGGGTGTGTCAACTCCATATAAACGAATACGAAATCTTACCGGCTGTCCTTGATAATAGGTAGCAATCCAACAACTATCAGCGTCATAAGCTTTGACGACTTTTCCTGATTTAAATTGTGGGAAAAATGGAACTGTATTTTTGTACTCGAGCGTAGTGAGATCAACAAAAAGAATGTCAGGTTTTTTGAGTTCAACCTTTTGTGGCTCTACTTTTGGTGGCTCAACCTTTTGTGGCTCTACTTTCGGAGAGTGAAAATCAATTGATTGTAAACAACCCATTTATTTGAAAGAAAGGATCTTTCAAATCATTTTATTTCGTCGAGATGTTTAACCAATCTCTTTGAGATGTTTAACCAATCTCTTTGAGATGTTTAACCAATCTCTTTGAGATGTTTAACCAATCTCTTTGAGATGTTTAACCAATCTCTTTGAGATGTTTAATAAAGGAAAGCGAACGGTTTTGCAACACGTAATCCTTTGGCCACAGGAGCCATAGGTGGATTTACGGGGGCAACGGGAGCCACAGGAGTAGGAGGAACCACCACAGGAAGGGAAAGTGTACCAAAGGGTGGGAGATTGTATTTTTTAGCCAGAAAAAGCCCAACAGCTACAATTGCGAGAACAATCAAAAGAGTAATTGCGCTCATCTTTTCAAGGAGAGAAAAAATTTATTTCAATAATTCAATCCACAGTCGGGCGTAACGGATGACATCTTGTTTTTGAATGTTTTCGCTTTGTAGCAAACCGCGAAAAGAAAGCCAAACTGCGTCAAGGCGAGATTGTTGAATTTCTTTTTTCTCATTCAGGATCTTAATACCAATTATCAAAGCGATTGGGTTTTTGAATTGGATCCATTTCATTTTATTCACTCCGTCAGCAATAGTTGAATAGGGAAAAAGAAAACCTTTTTCACCCCCGAATGCATTGTAAAACAATCCTACCAATTCTTTAACTGTATTTTCTTGTGTAAATCCCTGCTGAGCAGCCTTGCGATAAATGATTGAGAGTTTTTCACCAGCATGGACTGCATCCAAAATAACATCGGCTTGACCTTTTTGGGCCGGACCTACACGTTCAAAATCACGAAAAGCCGCTTCATATTTAGGTTGTGCGTCAAATTCATAGTCATCTTCGTCCATTCTCCTTTGAAAGGAAAAGAAACTTTTTATTTTCAGTTCTCATAAAAATTTATTTTCAGATGGCTGTAAGTTTGGTTAAACCCCGAACGTCCCAACACTGGGAATGTTGTTACTTTCTTGTAGATAAAAATCGTAACTGTCGTCACAAAGTACCATTCGATAACATGGAATGTTATCAGCATCGAGAGCCTAAATTTGAAAGGCCAAAAGAATGTCCAATTTGTGGGAATAATTATTTAAAATATTGGCGCCCCTGTCAACCTTGTCAACATTGGGTTTGCCCCGAGTGCATTGTTCGCTCGGGGAAAAGACAATGTCCTTTTTGTCGTGTTCAATTGCAAATTCCTCGTGCATATGAATTACAAATGCGCTTCTGGGAAGGTGTTCGTCGCAAAGAAGAAGTGGCAGAACAAGAGCGATTGTCAAGAGAATTGATTGAAAGGCAAGAAGAATTGGAAGAAGTTCGTGATTTTATGAATATTCTTCTTGAAGCAGTTTTAAATTCTTTTCAAGAATATCCAGATGAATTTATTGAAGAACTTTTAGAATTAGATCAGGCTGAATCTTCGGAAGAGAATGAAGAAATTCATTTCCTTGACTCAGAAAGATAACTTTTGCTTTCTGAATTTGCTGAATCTTGAATTCCAACTCTTTTCCCGATAAAACTGGAAGTGGATGATGAACAAAGATGTGAGTATATTTCTCTCTGCGAATTTTTTCCAAGGCGAGCACACCATTAGAAACTTCATGTACCGAATAGCCAAGATGTTGTAAAGTATCTTTTAAGAGTAAAGGTGTTCCGATTAAAAGAATGGAAAGTTTTTGTTCTTGATGTAAAGGAACAGAAAAAGTTGTATCGTTTAACCATTTGACTTGAAGTTGAGGCAACCATTTTTGCCAACATGCCAATTTGAATTCGGACAATGAATCGTTATACGGTTCACGAGTAAATTTTTTGTAATTCCAAGTCACTTGAAGGAGATTACCTGGAAGTAACTTCTTTTCTTGAAAGAAGGAAAAGAATAACTTCCAACGTCTTTGACCTGAGAGGGGGGTGTGCTTTTCTTCCATAAATTCAGAGAGATAACATATGGTTTCATCCGAATCTAAACTTTCAGCTAGATATTGAGCAAATTCCACGGCGTCATTGCCCGTTAACCGGGAAATCCATTTACTCATATCGGAAGTGAGTTTAGCCATTTTATCAAGAAGAGAAAACGTTTAACCAATCTCTTTGAGATGTTTAACCAATCTCTTTGAGATGTTTAACCAATCTCCTTGAGATGTTTAACCCTGGAAGGATGTTTAACCTTTTTGCGAAAGACTTTGCCATTTTCACAACTTTCATAAAAGAAAGAACCCACTTTGATGTACCACGGTAAAATCTCAATATTATGTACCATATTAAAAATAGATTGTTTTCCAATGCGATAGACCTTTTGAAAGAACCAACATTCATTTGATACAATTGTATGTGGCTGATCAAAGGTTGTAAACTTAATACTCCCTCCCAAAGTTGAAAATTCGTTGATATCTTCGAGTTTATTTAAGATTACACTCCGAATTCGAGGTAAACCATGCTCGTCAAGTTTACCAAATAGACACCAATAATTTCCCAGGAATTCAAATTCCTTCCCTTCAATAGGAACATATGACAATCTTTTGGATAGATCATTCATTTGATCTACTTTTGCACGAATAAGTTCTTCGGTAGTATAGTATGCTATCCATAAATTATATCCTTTGAAATCATTCACGATGGCATAAAGATTCATTTTCGTTTCCTCAAGAGGAAAGGAAATCAATTTTCATTTCCAAGAACTTTTACACTTTAATCACGAAAGGATGTTTAAAAATTGATTTCGTTTCCTCTTTAGGAAACGAAAATGAATGAGAAAAAGTCTCTTCTTACTTTACCTCTTGACGTTTTATTATGGATTTTTGCCTTCCTTTCTCCCCGTGAAATGGGGAATTGTTTACGTGTTTGTCGTAAACTTCATAATTATAAAACGCAAATTTTTTGGTACACTTCTCTCTCTATTTCACAACCAGATGAAATCTCTTTTCTTAACCAACAAAAATTCTTAAAACACGCCGACTTCTGGCATTGCTCTTATTTATTAAATCGTGTAGTTCAATTACCTCGCAGTGTGAGATGTTTCTCTTCCTCTTTGAATTACTGTCAAATTAATTTAAATCGTACTCATTCTCAATTGAAATATCTGTATTTGGAAAAATCCTCTTTTCGAGGTGATTGGAGTTGGTTCCCTTCGCTCGAAAGTTTATGTATTTTTAATTATGATGAAAATGATATTAATCTTTCTGGCTTAGATCAATGTAAACAATTAAAAGAGGTCACCATTATTTCACCAACATTAATGATATTAGACAATTATTTCCAAAATCTGGAAAATTTATTGTATTTATGTATTACCGGGTTTATTATTGATGGTTGGAAGGTGAACGCTCCTCGTCTGCAAAAAATAATCGCAAAGAATCCTCCTCGGAATCTCTTCTCTCTTCCCTTTTGTACTTTTTATACATATAGAGAAGGAGAACAACTACCATAAGAAGAAAAACTTCTCTTCTCCAAGGAGAAAAGAAAATAGTTCGATTGATATTAGTTATGACCGGTGAAAACCAAATTTTTCTCCACCAATCTTGATGAGGATTGACATTAGAAGCATGGTTTGAAGTGTGAATAAACAGAAAAGAAGAATGAATAAAGGTTCGATAAGAGTCGAGTAAAATGTCGAAAGGAATTTCCTGATGAGAATGGAGAATTTGTTCAATTGTTTTTCTACGAATTAAATAGCAGACACTTCCATGATTGTAACCATAAGTTCTGACAATTCGAGGACAATCTGTAAACTCTCTGCGACTCCATGGTCTTAGAATATAACCTCCCAAAAAGAGAACATCCCAATCATCTCTCTGATACCATGTTTCCAAATCTTTGAGCAAAATAGAAGGTATCTCTGGTAACCAGGCAAACAAATTGTCTTCACAGATAAAACAAATCTCTTCTTTTGTTTGAAGAAATTGTGTAAACACTGCAAGATGACTTGATAGACAACCTTTCCATCCAGGAGATTGCCGTTGAAAAGTGTGAACTTGAAAGGGGAGATTGTAATGTGTTAATTGGGCTTGTGCATCTTGACTTCGTTCAGGAGTTTCTTGTAACGTAATCAAATGCACAAGCGGCAACATTTTTATTTCTTTTAAGGAAGAGAAAATTCTTTCAAATGGAAGCAATTTTATTGGGAGTGATTGTTCTGGGAGTCGTACAAACTGCATTCCGCTATTCCCAAGAAGGGGACATTCTAACTGCTTTGTCAAAAAAGAAGAAAATCTCTTCACTCAATGAGAAAGAAATTGTTGATCGCTTACATTCAATTGCTATTTATGGGCAAAATTATGTCAAATGGAATAACTCTATGTTGTTGGCTCTATTTACTGGTTTAATTCTATTTCGTTTATTACAAGTCGAATTTTCTTTTTCGCAATATTTAATCGTCGTCGTAATCCTCTTTTTGTCAAATGATTTGTGTAATCGTTGGATTTCGGCTCACGTCAGTTCAGCGATTACAGCAGAAGCTAACATGTTGTACGGTCAATATGGTCAAGCGACGGCGGATAAAAAATAAGAAACATTTCTTTTTCTAAAATCATTTAAACATTGAAAGTATGTATACTCAGAAGCAACAAAGGATTTCCCTTTGTCAGACAAGTCTTCAAGAAGGAGATAAATGGAAGAGTCGGAATGGTATTTATTTTGAAGATTGTAAAAATAGCGGTACCGGAGGTTTTCTTTTTTATGAAAATGGAGAATTCTGGTTGGGTAATGGAATTCTCCAAAACTTCCCAAAATATATTCAAGTCGATCGACAACGGGGAATTGTAATAGGTTCGAAAGTAAAACAAGAATTGCCAGGATCTGTGATTATTGGTGACGATTCGGGAGAAAATCTCAACTTTGGAACAGATTTACTCTTAATGGGAAGAAATGTAGGACGAGAAATTACTGAGACCAACAATGTTATCGCCATGGGTGCAAATGCCATGAAAAAGGCTAGTGCTATTGGAGATTCAATTGCTATGGGTACAGATGCTATGGGAGAATGTGAAGTCTGCGAATTAAATTTAGCTCATGGAATGAAGAGTTTGTACCGTGTTGCGGGTAATTATAATATTGGAATTGGAATTCGTACAGGAGAAAATCTCGACTCTGTACTTTCAACTTCCAATTCATTATTGGGTCGGGAAGTGCTTCGTGATTGTAAAGGTACTTTTATTGACATTTTGGCCATGGGTACCAAGGCTGGTGAGCATCTTGAAGGTAATCATTTCCACTCTTTCTACGCAGGAGATTTTGCTGCCGCTCAAATGAAAGCTAAAATTGCCTCCACTCATAACGTAGGTATTGGTTCTCATGTCTTGGAAAATGCGACCGATGTCTCTGAATCAGTGGTAATGGGTTGTTTTGCAGGTAATCGTGGTGCAGGAGTTCGCGCATTAGTAATGGGACCTCGGGCAGGTCATTCAACAAGTGGAAGTTGGCAAGGAGATATTTTATTGGGTGATCGGGCTGGAGCCTTCCGCCACTTTTTTGAATCGAATGAAGTAATTATTGGTTCAGAAGCTGGTATGTCAGGTAGTGGAGTGTTTAACAATCTTATTGGAAAGTTAGCGGGAGCTGGGTTAGTTGGAGCCAACAATAATGTAATGGGAGCCAATGGTGGTTTTAATTTGGTAGGAGATGATAATATTGCATTTGGTCCATTTGCCGGAGCGGAAATGACTGGTTGCGGCAATTTGGTTTGCGGTAAAGGGCAAGGACGAGGTCTCATTGGCAATTTTAACATTTTACTTGGTGAAGGTCCTGAAATTTGCGAAAAACTTTCTCACACTATTGGAATTGGTCAAAAACTTCGTTTAAGGGGAAAGAATGGAATTGCTATTGGAAATGGAGTTTTCTCTGGAGCGCAAGGTGAATTGAATGGTGATCTCGCCGTGGGACAATTTGCGGGTCAAAATCAAAATTTGCTTGAGGAAGAGAGAAATCTTTTATTGGTGGGTAATTATGCTGGTGCGGCCTATCCTAATATTCCTGGAGGTGTTAACTCGTATGATGTAGCCATTTTTGGTCATGAAGCTGGTCGTACGGAAAATCAAATTTTCCAATCGGTTGCACTCTTTGGAAATAAAGCTGGAAGTTTTGCCTCTCGTATTATTCGTTCAATGATTGCCGGTCCAGGAGCTGGAATTGGAATGGATGGAGAGGATTGCACTTATCTTGGTTATCATGCTGGTTTTAATGTGAAAGGTGACCGAAATATTCTAGTGGGAAATCTCGGAGAACAAAATCCTGTCTTAAATGATACTTTTGCAGTTGGAGTTGAAAAAGCCGTCATCCAAGCCGATTTGCAAAAAGGTAACGTACTCGTAGGAAAAGATAAAATCAGATCCAATTGGAGTGATGGAGAAAATGGACTCGCGTTAATGGAAGGTAAAGCTCCTCGTAACGTAGACAGTGATTTGGTAGTTTTGACTTTGGAGAGCGAAAAAATATATGCCACTTCCAAAGAACGAAAGACCGTATTAAATTACCCATATCGATTTGTGTATGATGGAGAAGTGACTGCTTTGAAATATTTGTTAAATACTACCTTCGACGGAACAACTTGTATTTCTTATAAGTTCATTCCTCATAGTAAACTCGACTATTTCGCCACCGGCGAATTATTGTTACATGTTGAAAAAGGAGTAATTTCAGTTTCACCATTAGCCAACCCCAAATGGAAATTGGAGTTTAGTAACAATATCATGATTTTATCAGCAGTGGGAGTAGGCAAAGCAATTGTTTATTTTGAAGTTATTGGTGAACATTTAATGAAAAGAATTGAAGATTAACACTTAAAAGGACATAAAAATTGATTTTTCTTTCTTCTTTTAAAAGAAGAAAGAAAATAGTCTCATATTCTTTAGTTTTGAAATGTCTTTTCTTCGTATTCAAGATCATTTGATTGATGTTAACTCAATCAGTTTCGTCGAATTGTCTGAAGAAGAGAAGAGAAATATTATAGTTTATTTTAAAACGGAATACGACGAGAATACTCGTCCTGACACAGATTTGTTGAAAAACGCAAAATTTTATCATTACGCAGATGCAAAAACAGCACAAGAAGAGTTTGAACGAATCTCTCGTCTCTTGAATGTCGATCGTGACTGTATCATGTATCATATTGTTGAAGAACATACAGGAAAATGTGTTGAAAACCAGGCGAATAAAATCCGCAAGCACTATCCCGTACTTGATAAAGTATTTGAAGAGTCAGATAAGCAGTTTCAAGACGTTTTCAAAGAAACAAAAAAATGGCTGCAAGAACGGAAAGAAAAGGTGACTGCCAATACCGCAGAGAAAGAAGAGGCAGAAACTCCAAGGGTACATAAACGAGATGCCACAATGCTACAACCGAACGAGGTCGAAACACCACAACCAAATGAAAATGATGATAGATTATCAGTTAATTTGTAAAATTGAATTTCTTCTCTTCGCGAAGAGAAGAAAAATAAACTTTTTTCATCTGGATTGAAAAAGCTCAATTATTGTGAAATGTCAATTACAATCAAAATGGGAGAGGAAAAAATAGTGTTTCCTTGTGAAAATATTCTATCGATTTCTCTTAAAGGTAAGATAGTTTCATTTATTTTCAAACAATGGGATGCACGCCAAGAATCTTTTGCTCAATATCAGGCTGAATGTGCAACGGAAGCAATAGCTCGAGAGATGTTTAAGATTTCTCAACGAGAACTTGACAATTATTACAAAAAATAAATTTCTCTTTGCGAAGAGAAAAATTGATTTTTCTTATAAAGGAAATGGATAATAATCAATTCTGTGGATAACATTTTGATATTACTCTTTTCGATGTCTTTTATTTGTTTTCAAAATCATACAATTCTTACACACAGTGTGAGAGGATTTTCTATCTACAAGGGACAACTTGCTTTTCCCGTTGTGGGCAGTTCAGGAGTGATTGAAATCACTTTCAATCAATGGGATCCATCGATCAAGGATTTTGCTAAGCAACACATTAGATACTCTGACTATCAAGATGCACAGAAGGAATACGAAGTAGCTCTAGTCCAATTGCAAAAGTCTTCAGTCCAAAAGAATTAAAAAATGATTTTTACTTTGCGAAGTAAAAATAGAACCACCTTTAATATTACAATATCTTTTTCTCTTTACAAAAAATTGATTTTTCTTGTGGTGGAGTTGAATAGCATCAATTCTTTGCATTAAAAAATCAACATTTTAATACCTAATGTCTTTCATTCGCTTTCGAAATCATGCTTTTTCGGCAGACAGTGTGTCAAAGTTTGAACTCAGGGAGATGAAAGCTAATCCTCCAGCCACGCAAACCAAAGGACAAATTTGGATTACTTCCAATTTCAAAAATAGTTATACTGACGATTGTGAATGTTGTTTTGTTGAGTATGATAATTATCAAGATGCACAGAAAGAGTTTGAAGAAGCTCTAGTCCAATTGCAAAAGGCTTCAATTCAGAAGAATTAACAATAATTTTTACTTTGCGAAGTAAAAATTGATTTTCCCCACCAAGGAATTGGGTAGTAATCAATTCTGTGAATAAAAGTTCAGCATTTCAATACCTGATGTCTTTCATTCGCTTTCAAGGTCGTGTAATTCTACTACATAATGTGGTAAGCTTTTATCTAGATACATTTGATAACAGCTCTTTGAACATCACAGATAAATATATACTAAAATTATTAAAAAATTCGCTAGAATTCCCCCTTGATGAAATCAAGGATGATGCTCCAATCTTAAAAAATGGAGGAAAGATTGTCGTTATTTTAAATCAATTGAATGAACAGAATAATTTCATTTGTCAACACATTCTTTACAAAGACTATCAAGATGCAAAGAAAGAGTATGAAGCAGCTCTAGCCCAATTGCAAAAGTCTTCAGTCCAAAAGAATTAAAAAATGATTTTTACTTTGCGAAGTAAAAATGAAACCTTCTAATAATAGAGATGTCTATTTGCCTTCCTTCTAATGGTAAAGGAGATTTAATTATAATTCCCCTGACAGAACTCAAATATCTTGAACTTAAAGATAAAGAGTTAATTTGTTCTCTTTACTCTGAAGATAAAAAAGTCAAAGCTTCCTTTGAAGACAATAAAACGAGAGACAATTGGTATCATTCCATTGTTACACAATGGAATGATCATCTTCAAAAAGTTAACAAACATTTTATCTCCTTGGGAAAAGATTTGATTGTCCCTCGCGAATGGGTCACTTCAATTGAATCCAAACAAAATGGAACAAGCGGTGTTGCTCATACAATACTCATCTCTTGGAAAGATGATACGGGGAAATATTCATCTTTTACCTATTCATTACTTGGTGAGAAAACAAAAGATGAATTGATGGCTTCTTTTATATCCAAAGTAAACTTCCTTTAAAATGGTTACATTAAATTAAATAAACATGCTGACCAAAATGGACTTGGTTTTGGAATTAAAAATAATTTAATCTCAAAATAAGCAGAAAATTGATTTTTCTTCCCATCTTTGTGAGAGAAAATTACTTTTGATCACAAACTATTTCCACAATGGGTCGCGGACTAACTTGTACTGAACGTTGTAAGTGTGATTGCGAGTGTGAATCGCTCGGTGTGTTGTTTACTTTTATTGCTTGGTGCGTTGGTGTGATCTTGTTGATTACCTTTTCTGGACTTGTGGTAGCTCGTGACGCTGAAATGAAAGATTGGGATCATTGCACTTGTTTTCCTCCTTTGGCTAACATCAAATTTGAAGGTTCCGATTCTATTGCTATGCGATGGCTTGGCGAATGGACCTTTCTTTGTGGTGATCTGAATGGAACAGTCACCAATCAATATCCAGCTTTGGATAGTTTGTACTGGCTTGGTGCTCAAACTAGATCAAAAGTTCAAAGTAATTTGGCGTCTGTCCAATCAGTTCAAAGTATCGATTGTCAAGTAAACACTGAAAGAACTAAGTCTTTCACAAACCGAATTAATTATGTGGGTTGGTCGGCCGCCCTAACTATAGGTATTATCCTGTTGATCATAACCATTGTCTTTGTTGTTTGGGCATTCCGAAAATGAAAACTGATTTTTTCTCTCTTCCTCTCGAGGAAAAGAGACTTTACACATTAATTCCTTTTATATGAAAATTTATTTTCAATTTCCCTTTTGGGATACAATTGATGAAAATGGAGTTGATCATTGGCCATTTGTTGAATCTCCAAGTTGGTTGCTTGACATCTATGTTGAAGAAAACGAAAACATACTAGCTTCCTTCTCAATTGATCTCGAAGTAGACGAGAATCAATTTGAAAGAAAAATTGCAGAAATGGTGCTTGGCTATTATCAGCAAAATTCATCATTGATACAAACACAAGATCAGCCAGTTACAAAAGAATTTATTACCAAGTTGAGGGAAACGGTTGATTTTGGTTCCCTCTTGAAAGAACATTCACTTGATTTTTTTGTGACTGATAAGGAGTTAATTCGCTCTCTTTCTCAAAGCCTCACACAAAAGAAAGAAAATGAAAAACTTCTTGCTGAAATTATCGAGAAAGTGAATGTCTTTTCCAAGTCTCAAAAGAAGAGTACCTAAATTTTGTTTAACTTTGCGAAGTTAAACATCTTAAACCCACATACATAAAAATGTTTAAACAAATTTCCTCTCTTTAAAAGCTTCTTTGAACATGATGAATATCTCTCCAATTATTTGGTTTCATTCAAGGGAGGCATTTTTACCAGAGTCGGCAGACAATATGATTGCTCAAGCTGAAGTGTGGACAGCAAAAGAAAAGATTTCTTCGTTACGGGAGGAAAAAGATCCTGTTCAAGCTCTTTTACAAATTGAGGAAAAATACAAGGGGCAAAAAATCGCTTTGAAACATACTTCTTTGGAAGGAAGTCTAGCAGCTCCTTTATACTACCGAGTTGACAAACGAGATCCCCAATTTATTCGAGTTGTTTTCTTTTTATTATTTCCTTTTAACGGAGATCTTTCTATCTGTGGAACTCCGAGTTGTCGTTGGATTTCAGCTGGTGCTCACCAAGGTGATTTGGAAAGATTTAGTCTTCTTCTTGATCCACAGACAATGAAAATTACCAAAGCTTATTTTGGGGCACATGGATCAAAAGATGGTTTGTGGAAAAATGGAGAAGATCTTGAGTATGAAGATGGTAATCCAGTGATTTATTGTGCTTACGGTTCACACGCTTTATATCCAACAGCTGGCACTTGGTATCGTTATTTCGGAGTAGCCAACGATGTTACCGAAAAAGGTAAAAAATGGCAACCAGAATGTATCGAGATTGAGGATGATTATCCTGAATGGCAAAAATTTAGCGGGGCTTTAGGCTGGCCTGACCACTCTTCATTTCCACGAAGCCATTCAGCTTGGGATGAAGATCCGGTCGTTTCATCAAATAGTTGGAAGAGATGGTTCGGGTGTTAATACTATAAATTAATTATAACTTCGCAAAGTTATAATATCTTAGGTTTCTTCAAACTGTTAGAGCGAAAAGATAAGCAGTTTTTTGGTTCAAATGGCGGACTCAAATCTGTATCTAGGTAATCGACACAAAAAAGAGTATCCGGTTTCATATTTCGAATGGCGTTTTCAAACTCATCATCACTTTCTTCACATTCATCAATTATGAAATATTTTTTGTTTCCCCTTGAAATAAACCAGGTATAATTTACATCATCTCTTTTTGAAAGATTTTCTTGAATTTGTGAAAGATGTTCACCTGGTTTCATCCAAATATAACCATATCTGACAGATCTATCATCAAGTTCAGGGAGATCAAGTTTACGATATGGTTGTCCAGGACGAAATTCATCATCTTTTGATGGAAAAAAGAGAGAAGGTTCATAATAATCATCAGGATTAAAACAAGCAAAAATCTCTGGAATAGATCCGTAATCATCTGGATAGTCGCCGAGATCACAAATTTTCTTTCCGTCAAAGATATACAAACTATCCATTTGATAAAATCCGCGACATTCATCATTTTCAGGAATTTCAGATCTTCTCATTCCCCAGGAAGGACATTCTTCGAAAGAAACAAAATCACCTCTTTGAATGGGCAATTTCTTTTCTTGAAGTTCTTTTAGAGCAGCTTCCAAATCTTTTTCTTGAATGTCCCAACTATCACTGTCCCATTTTGTTTCAACTTGAACAAATGTTTTCCAACACACACTAATTTGACGGGGAATTTGAAGTAGTTCCATCTCACTTGCTCTCCAAAATGTTAATATATTTTAAGTTAAACCAACTTCAGTTTGCTTAAAGAAATCAATTTTACACAATGAATTCTCTTCAAGTTTGTAGTATCGATGTGGGTACAAGAAATTGTGCTTTTTACATTGAAGAATTCTCTCCAACTACTTCACTTTTTACAGGAAAACGTATCTTTTGGGAAGTCGTTGATTTTGATGGACACGGAGAACGATACACTCAACTATTTTCTTTTTTAATCTCTCATTTTTCCTTTTGGATAAAATGTAGTGCCATTATCATTGAAAGACAATTGAATATTAATCCGAGTGCACAATTAATTCAAGGATGTTTGTTTGGATTTTTTAAATATTATTTTGGACCATTCAAATATATTGATCTCTTTTCCGCGGCTAATAAAACTCGTTTATTGGATGCTCCTAAAATGCCCAAAAAGAGTGATCGAAAGAAATGGGCCGTCAACAAAGCCTTTGCTATTTGTGCTGATCAGAATGATTTCGAGGGGTGTAAGAAATTGTCTTCAGGTAAAAGAGACGATTTAGCTGATTCTTTTCTTCAACTCAAAGCATTCCGTAAATTATATCAACTCTTTCAAAATTAACCTCGCAAGGTTAATTTCCATTTTCTGAAAGGTCTTTTTCGAATGACCCATTTTCGTTGAGCCAAAATAGTTCTTTCTCTATTTCTCAACATTTTTACATTGTTCGTACATGTTTCAGTGAAACATTTCGGAAAAAAGGGAGATTCCAAGCGTGAGAGAAATTGGAGAAGATTACGCATCGGTTACTTCTCTTCACAAAGAGAAGTAAAATTTATTTCATTTTTCGGGGACCCTTTGGAATAAGATCCAAAATAATGTTATCGAAATCTTCTTGGACCATATTACGCCTGGCTTTTTGAATAAAAGGAAAGATGTATCTTGACCACCAACGATTGACTTGAGAAGGAGTCATTCCAAAAATTGGACCAACACTTTTTAAAGGAAGCTTTGGATTGGTGATAATAACATCAAAGAATTTTCGTAAAGCTGATAAAGACATGTGGTCAACATTTCGCCGGTCAGCTCGATTGAAAATATTAAATATTTCTGCACGAGTGATAATAACATTGTGTTCTTGAAGGATGTCTCGTTGAAACTGTTCGAAATCATTGTTGAAACCCTCTTCTCTTTGTCGATAAAAATTTATAATTTTCTCCACAATTGTAGGGGAATATTTGTAGGAAGTTTCGAAGGTAAAAGCTGGAAATGGTGTACGAGTGAGAATACACTCTCGAAGAGTCTTAAAAAATTCTTTTTTACCTCGAGTGTAATCATCTCCCCGAGATGACCATTTTGGAGCTCGTTTTACTTCTGTCTTTTCAGAATTGTTGTCTTCTGAATCTTTAACTTCATTTGAAAAGAAAGAATCGACATCTTCTTCAATTTTTGTCTCATCAGAAATTTTAACTTCTGTTGAAACTTCTGTTGAAACTTCTTCTTCAAAAGACCACCCTCGCTTCAAATGGTCAACAGGGATGGAAAAGGCTGCGTATTTTTCAACTAACTGATCGTTTTCCTCCATCTGACTCTCAGATATCGTTTCTGTTTTTTCTCTTGTTACCAGAAAGAAAATTCAATTTTTCAAAAAATTGAGTTGTGATTAAGGAAAAAATAACATAATATCAATTATCGAGGTAATGTTTTCATACATTCCAAAAGCTTATCCTTTACCTGAAGGAAAATTTACTGATGTACTTTTTTATTATGCAGCCTTTTTTCGAATCCGTGTTCCAGTCAATGAACTTACTGTTCAAAACGGTATGATTGCGCCATATCGGTCAAGTTCGGGAAATTTGGCAATTCATTTATACCGGATGTGTGGAGTTATTGACGAACAAATTATCATTGATCAACGCGTGGTCATTAATCGAGAAGAACATGAGAGAGATCCTTTGAAAACAATATTTCGCATTGAAACTTGGGAAGGTAAAGAAGAGGTTTACTATTGTGATGTTAACCGTATAGTAAATTATACAATTTATAAACCACTGCTTCACATTACAGAAACAAATATTAAAAAGTTAATCTTAACTGCAAAATCAATCTTCGATTTAAATCGGCTATATTCATTATTTGAATCATTTCCTCTAGTCGATCAAGATGATATTGAGAGTGTTTTAGATATGAGAGAAAATACTTCCGATATGATTCGATTTCAACAAAGGGGATGTTTTCCACCAACAATTTCATTAGATGGAGAATATACTCATCTTCACTTTAATTTTTGGCCCTCTGGATTTAAAAATCATTACTTATTTTTCCTTGTGCGAAATATTCAAATCAAATGTCCCTTTTCTTTTGAATATTGGGTAGATTCCAATTTTCCTTTAAGATCAAGTATTCCCCGATCTCAATTAACTTTTTCCAAAATTGAACAAAAGGGGAATACCCTCGTATTATTTCCTGAAGCCTGGGATTTACGATCTTCTTTTACTTTAACATTAAAGGTAAAAAATTTACATTTAAAAGATATCTATAAGATTGAGTTTGAGAGTGAAATGATTACGGGAAGTGAACATTTAGAAGAATTTATTGAAGATCTGGATGGAACTTTCACTCTTGATTGGAAAAAAATGAATCGACAATTACAAATGAATGGATAAAAAGGTAACTGTACAATGTAATGTCACTGAAAACTTTATCATTGAATAATGGACTTATTCAGACTATATTTCCGATCAAAAGTGAAATGCCTTCTTTTCTATCATATCAAGACTACCTAAAATATTTATACACTCTTCGAAAAATAAATAAACTGTATGGTTTTGGCGATTGGCTTTCTTCAAAAGAAAATACACTTATTCCTCTAAAGAAGGAAGAATGTCGCATTTTTCCTACACATATCTTTTTTGAGAATACTTTTTTAGATAGTTTCTCAGCAGCTCTGAATCTTCCCTTTATGGTTTCTACATCTCATAGATTCGCATCTTTATTTTTTGAATTCGATTTAACTTCATATTTCAAACATGTAATTTCATCAGTGATTATCACTTTACCCTTCAAAGCTCGGTTACTTCGACAGGACATGGTGGAAAAGTCTTTTTCTCAATGTTTAAGGTCGCAATTTTCTGTCGAGGTAATAAACAATGAAGAGACGAAAGGATCAGAGACGAAAGGATCAGAGACGAAAGGATCAGAGACGAAAATAAAATTGTTTTCAAATGGTTGGTTATTTGACAGTCAAAAAATGGAATCCTGCAAATTGAAGTTTTGTCTTGAAGAAGATATTCCAATGAATCTATTTCATCATATTCATTTTCAATATTTAACTCTTGCACACTCGAAGGACGAACTTGAAATTCAAAACCTTGCTATCAAATTGGAAATGAAACACGATGATGAGTTTGTCGAACTCTTTGTCTATTCAAATAGTGAACTTTATAGTCTCGATCGATGTAAAAAATGACTTTTTGAATTTCCCATGATATTCAAAATGGATAGGATTAAGCTCTTTTTGAAGAAAATCTTTACACGTAATACAAAAGATGAAGTCAAAGGGATTGAAGTACAACAACCTGAACTAAAACAAGTTGAGACATTTATTGAACAAGAGCTGCAAGAATTTAAACATCTTGTTGAAGAGAAAGTTGTTGAAGAGAAAGTTGTTGAAGAGAAAGTTGTTGAAGAGAAA
>ERZ724505.577-NODE-577-length-23031-cov-9.763057_pt1 | contig 23031 bp, 44 predicted proteins | sample MGYA00376038_ERZ724505 | MGnify/ENA primary metagenome ERZ724505 (study PRJEB28724, sample SAMN07190884) | wastewater metagenome | isolation source: effluent of sewage treatment plant in Hong Hong | place: Hong Kong | collected 2016-03-17 ...
GGTGGTCAGTCGACAGGAGTGCGCGTCGTGGAATTTGAAGCCGTCGACGTAGATGTTCCTTACTTTAGTGTATTCTCCAGTGCTAATCAGTCGTATTGCTTCATCATGTATTACATTTAGCGCGCGTATCCGCATCGTGCATGTGATGTGGTTACAGACCATAAGAAACAGAATGAGCAATACGAGTACAACTGATACAACACCGCCCATGACAAGTCTCCTAATGGGTTGCTGCCTAGTGTAAACCGGCGCGGCCTCTTAGGCTACTCCTCTGCAAACTCGTCGGCGGGGTTAAATGGCGAGCGGTTATCGCTCTCTGGTGCTATGCGCGGCTCAATAGGGTTATGAGTAACATGTGGCTCCAGTTTCGCGAGCAGCTTGGCATCACCATCGCGCTTGCGGCTGAGCCGTTGCGTAAAGCGGGCAGGGGTCATGGGTACGCGCGGGCACAATTCTTCAAACAACGTCTTGTCTTTGCGCGCTGCCAGTATCTTCACGATAGCCGTGTCGTCATCCCAGCGACGGTGCGGGCTGCTGTTGACCAGCTTATAGCCCGGTATCTTGTTGCGGGCCAGCATCTGTCGAATAGCCTCCGCTTCTACATTTTCCAGCCAACGGCGGAGCACAGTTCTAGCGCTGATCACTTGGGCAATCTCGTCCGCATCCATGTTGAGTGGATTGCGTAGCGTCATGCTGTCTCCTTGCTGGACATCGACGAAATCCAATCCTGCTCGCTCCAAGGTATGTTCTGCGAAAGTTTTGCAAACCCCTCCAGCGCGACAGAAAGTGCAGTGGTCTCCAGCCACACGCGTTGGATTCTTGCCGTGTGCTGCCTTTGCTGCCGCAGCAGCCTTGCGAGCAAATAGCATGAGATCGTCATAGGTATATACCACTTCACGTACCGGACCACCTTTTCCGCGACTATTTGGCTGGATGATAACCATTCGCACGGTAGTTTGGGGAGTAACGTCTTGTAGATATTTGGATATGGCTCCAAGCCCATAGATATGCAGTTGCTCGTTATCTTCATGATCAACGTGCTGCACTCCGTTCTTGTAGTCCAGAATCGCGAGTTCTCTTGGGAGATCAGTGATAACAATGTCGCTCGTTCCTCCAGTTTCGTAACCAACCAACGCTGTCGCATCAAGCGTAACTTCAATATCATAGTCGGCCTCTTTGTGCAGAACGAGATAGCTACGCACGTAATCAACAGCATGGCTGATGCTGTCGATCATGTCATCATCTACCAGAATGTGGTCTACTCGGCGCTTGCTCTTGCCTTCGCCGAGGAATTTAAGCATAGGCTTGTCCGCAAAGCGGCTTATCTCGTCGGCTGGGATGTCTAGCCGCAGCACCATCTCTAGCAAAGCATGGGCTATGGTGCCCTTGTCTGCGGCGCTGCTGGATGAATCGACCATGCCCGCGACCGCCTTGGGCTGACCATGACAGGTCATCCAGCGGTGGGCGTTACTGGCTCTCAGCTCTACGGTTTGTTGTTTCATTTATCCCTCGGACCGAACAGCACTAGCATCGCGAAGTGCATGGTCTGATAGTACACGTTCATATGCCGTCGCATGCGCAGCCAAGACGCAAGACGGATCAGAACGCGGTACAGGCGCACGCGGAAGAACATCATTTAGATCAAGCCTTTCTTGTTGGCTACCCATTCCGCCATACGAATCGTGGCCAGTCCGGTGCGCGGGTCCCGTACGATCTTGCTGACTTGTGACAACGGCACCCACTCACGCACGCCGGTATCCGTGCTAGTGACGAGCATAGCCATCTCGGTCTCGCGTTCGATCTTGCACTCTACTTCTACGACTTCCCCTGACATGCCGCCCCCTGACGATTATTTGAACACCGCGTAGATGATCCACGCAACCATGGACACGAACAGCGCAGGGATCGTTAGGATCATGCTGCTCAAGTCCGGCATGTAGCTGCTTCGCTCGGTTGGCCAGAACAACGGCACAGCCAGCGCAACGACCGTGATGAGCGTGGGCAGCATCCACCATTGCAGCGTGATTGTCATTGCCCACCCTCCTCCCGCACGGGGTCTAGGACAGGTCTCATACGTCCTCCGCCAGCGTGCGCAACAGGTCTTCGATCATGGGCTCGGGCTTCCAGTAGTTCGGCCCCTTCATGAACTTCTGGCCGGTCTCATCCAGAATGGGTTTGCCATTCTCGTCCAGCTTGCTAAAGTTGCTGGCCATGATGATCTGGAGCACTGCCAGCGGGGGCAGGCCATACTTGACCATCTCGCTGGTGCAGTAGATGATCGTGTCTCCAAGCCAGTCAGCAATACTCGTGAGTGCGACTTCAGATGGCGTGCTGTCACTTTCTACGGCTTTGATGATGTCGTCTACTTCGTTGACTTCATCTAGCAGTATCTTCTTGAAATTCTTTAGCCGCGTGGCAACGTCACCGCGCAAGATAGGCGTGTCCTCCACCGGCTGGCCGTAGGTCATGTTCATTTCCATGATCTGTTGGATGAAGCCATAGCCAGCGTAGCTGGTGTCCAAGTCAAAATCTGGTTTGGTCATGTACTGGTTGGTCATCACTGAACCTTTTTCCTTGCGTCGTGGAGTTGAATGGCTAACTCGAAAGAAGCTTCTACTTCTGGTGCGACTTGTTTAATCGTAACTCGATTTTCTCTGCGCTCGCATTTGAACCAGCGGTTGTTGGGGTGCACCCATGATTCTACGAACTCTTTAGTTACCTGCACACCCTCAATCGTATAGACGCCGGTGTTGGAGTCGTACGTTATGTCGAGTGGCTTAATCAACGTTTCCTCCGCCAGTGGAACCGCTATCACTTGAACTGCTTGATGAACTGCTACTGTCATCCCAGGAGGCACTTGCCCCGCCACCGCCTGATGACCCTCCATGCCCAGAGAAGTTTTCCGTGGGCGACTCTGCGGGCGGCGCCCAATCTCGGTACCTAAAGGGCTCTGCTGCGCCTGCTCCGAGACCGAGCATGCTAGTAGCTGGCCCGTAGTCGTCCGACGACGCTGCCTTGGCAGGGCGCGGCCCGCGCACTGCGGGCCTGCTGGGCAGGGGCCTAGGGGGCACGTGGCCGCTGCTACGTGGCGGGCGTGGCGGTGGAGGCGGGATAGGGGCGGGCAAGTCACGCTGGTAGTGGGGGTACACGTTGTTCACATGCATGCGCCTAGTGTTGTAGCGCTCGCGATCTTGGCGCAATTGCTCTTCCATCTTGCGTCGTTCACTGCGTGCTCGCATGTGGAATCCAATCGCAACCAGCAATACCAGCAATAGTGCTCCGACCACGAAATTAAGCAGTTCGCCCATGATATGCTCTCAGTTAGGTATTACGACGTCCTGCGGGCTTGATCTCAGGACCGATAGCTTGCTTCGGCGTAGTCACAATGCTGCCGTAGTCGGGTACTTCCATAACAGGGGTATTGTCCAAGATCATAAGCCGCTTGTGGTCGAACCAGCGGCCGTCTTCCACCTTGTCAGTGCTCTCGGCTTTGGTTTGCGGGTTTACTACACATTGCACGCAGCCATATAAATCGAAACTGACTGACACGCAAATACCAGTGAAACCAGTGACTTTGTCCTTAACCAGCTTGCCCATCACGTTCATGTATTGTTGCATTACAGTCTCCTCGTTAGCTGCGCTCGTAGCGGTCTAATGCTTGTTCCAACAGGTGTAGCGTCATGGGGTCAAAGCCGCGGTGTAGCATCTCGTACAGCCTGACCACTTCTGCGGCGTGTGGGTTGGTCTTGTGGCAGCGTCCGATCGCGTTGCCGTACTTGTGCAGCTTCGGCATGACCACAGCCTGCAAACGGTTGCGGGCACTGGCCCACGGGTCATCCAGATTAACCATGCCACTGCACATCCAGCAGAAGCGCCGTGAACTTTTGCGTAATAGGTTCGTTGAGCGGCATCTCAATAGCAAAGTCACTAAGTCGTGCGTCTGCGGTCAACACGTGGTCGCCGAAGTGTGCTACCAGTTTGACTTTGTCATGATGACACATCAATTCTTCGATCAATGGGTTGTAATACAACTCAACTTCTACGGTGTATTCTGGCAGACCCAGATCGTACTTCACCATCCCACGGTTTAAATACGAAACTACAGGTTGCTGCGCTTCCATGACTACGTTCTTGCAGTCAATGGGGTGTTCGTTCAGGTACAGCCAACGGGCCGGGCCGGAGGTTTCGAGAAACTCCTTGGTAACTTCGACGATGGCTTCTGACCGCCGCAGTTCCAGGCTCTCGTCTACCGCTTCTACCAGTGGCAACGCTTCTACTACTTGACCAATGGCAGGCAGGGCTGCAATGGCCGGAATGCCCATCAGGGCCTGTAGAAAACCACGACGCGTGACCATCTATGTCTCCTTGAACCAAGCGGGTTTGGGAAAACGACCAGTGAATTGGTATTCGGTGCGTTCTTCGCTCTCGATATCGGTGGCGTCCGGCCAGTTGCGCTTGATCTCAGCTTCGTCGTCAGCGTAGGCAACCATCGTAGCAAAGGACGGCTCGTCATTCTTATCGAAGCCGCCATACCCAGTGCACCAGTATGGATGCTTCACTGGCCAATTGACCGGACGGTAGTCATCAGGATTGCAACGGAAGCGGGCGCGGATCATTACATGGTCTCCGGTTCGTGCTGTCGCGTGGGCGTGGTGTCTTCAGTACCGGGTGGCGTGATAGGGATTAAACTTTGATCAAAGCAAGTGTCTACGATGCCTCCCGTGTCGGGGCAGGTACAACTCGGGGTTATTCTGTTTAAATTATATTCATGCCCCACTACCTGCACCACTTTACCCACGTAGAAATCACGGCAGTACGAGCATGATATTCTTTCTACTCGCACGAAGCAGAGTGTTCTGATCTTGATCATTTCAGGTCCCCTATATCTCTGCACTTGATTTCTAGCGCGCGGCGTACCCCGTGCGGATGCATGAACGCAGTACCTTGTTGCTGGCACTCTTCAACACATGCATTAGCCGCGCCTCGCCACCCTAGGTGAAACGTTTGCCACAGAACTTCAGTCTCGCAAGACGCATAATTGAACCCAAGCCGTTCGGTGTTATACCCACCTTCTCGCGCCCATGTTTCAAACATCTCGCGTCCGGTGGCCATGGTCACATCATCCAGAATTTGACCACGGCAGCAAACATGAGGGTAATGGCGGGGAAGGCTACCCCCACCACGTAGATGGACGCGATCTCCTTGCCGGTGGGCTCATGGGTCAAGTCCATTTGGCCCCGCCCCTGCACCACCTTAGCCAACAGGATCAGACCGATGCCCTGTACGGCGGTAATCTCCGGCAACGCGGGCCACAGTGGTAGCGCAAACCAGCGCCATAGCGTCGTGGCCACGTAAGACCGCCAGTAAAAGAGCGGCAGGTACGATGCAAAAACGCCAATGAGTGCGATTGTGTGCAGTACCCAACTGGTGATACGCATACGTGTATCTTCTTCCGGTTCCTGCCGCTCTGAGTTCACACTTGTTCCCCTTGTTCGAATTCAGCAATGTAGCGCATCACGGCCTCGGAGAAGCCATCAATCTTGTTCCACTGGCCGTATCCGACCCCGTGCTTGTAGCTGGCCACGTTGATCATGTATCCCTTGCGGCCATTGATCGGCGGCGGTACGTGGTCTGCTGATTGTTCGTCCGTGATAACTACGATGCGGTCATACTTGCTAACTTCTTTGTTGACTACTTCCACTGCCTTGCCCAGATACGTGCTGCCGTGCACTTGGGACTGAACGATCGCGTCGCGCAACGCAAAGCCCCGGCGCGGTGGCACCATCACAGCTTGGTTGGAGAACGTGACCACGGCGGCTTGTTCGCACATCTCGCGGCCGACCATGGCCACGCCGCAGGCGGCGTCCAGCCGACGGAGATCACTTTTGGCTGACAGCGCCGTGTCCATGGAACCAGAGACATCCACCAAGAACACCGTCAAGCCTTTCAGCTTCGGCAGCAGCTTGGTGGTTTCGAACATCTTCTGTTCCAGCAGCGGCTCGAAGATGGGCGCGTAGCGTGCAGCAGCGATGAACCGATGCGGCAGCACCATCGTGACATCGACTTTCTCGAGCGCGACCCGGATGTGATCATGGTCTACCTTCGCTTCTTGCATGTTGCGCAAGTTCCGCAGCAGGGCCAGAGCACCCAAGCGTTCCTCGGTCAGCAGGCGGGTCCACTCGGCCTGCTTCTCCTCCGGCGTGGCGCTGCCAAGGGCGGACAGGGCCACTTCCCACGTGTCGGGCGTGGTCAGCGTGCGCTCCACGACACGTTGGTACAGCTTCTCGCCTGCCGTGGTCGGGCGCTTGCCGCGCTTGCGCTCGTCTTTCGTGTACACGCGGTCCTTGGGTACGTCGTTGGGCTTGGCGTGCGACAGGAATAGGACGTCACGCAGCTTGACCGCTTCATCACGGTCATACTTGGCCAGCGAGTACTCGTTGAACTTGGCAAACGCGCGAGCCAAGCCCTTCTTTACCTGCGCCGAAAGGGGTTGCTTCTTCTCCTTCCAGTACAGCGCCAGAAACTCGGTCAGCTCGTCCGGACGGCGGATGACGTTGGCCAACGTGCTCGCGACCAACCGGCGGTGCGCGGGCGTGCTGCGGGCCATCTCGCGCACGACCAGCAGCGGGGCGTGGCGCAGCTTCATGTCCTCCCGCGCCTTGACCGCGAAGTACGCAGCCACTTCCGGCGGGACTTGGTTGACCAGTTGTGCAATGCGGGCGCTGATCTCCACGCCGCTTTCGTAGAACTGGTCTTCGAACAGCATGCACGACATGATGGCGCGGCGCAACGCGGCTCCCGCGTTCGGAACCGGCGTTGCTTCTGCGCCTTCGTGGGTGTAGTTGACTACGCGTTCGGCGCGCTTGTTGGTCTTCATGATCTTACTCCTCGTCAAGGGAACAGGTTTCACCACTTGCGGCTGTACAGCGGGCACTGCTTACGACGGGGAACAGACGGCTACGGGTATTGACTTAGACCACTCGTCCACGGGGCCTAGCGGTGGGCCTGTCGGGCCGCTGACTCCGACGGGATTCGAACCCGCGTTCGTCTCGAGGTTTGTGAGAAGAAGTATCCGTTGCCTACGCCACCGTCTATACTAGTTCGTTCACTTGTTGTACCAGCAGATGTGAGTAGCCCATTTCGGGGGCTTGTTTACGCCAGAAACCATGGACGGACGCCACGTTACGTTTGAAACATGGGTGGCGGTAGCCAAGTCGCCATATCCATCGTAGTCTATGAAAAATGAAGTTCTGACACCGTCTAGCCACTCTTCGATTGGCATCAAACAACTTTTCTCAAACTTGGTTAACGGGGTCATGTCGCTAGGTGCGACCTCGTCCATGACTACGCTCCTGCCGGTGGGTTAAAGTTCAGCATGAAGCACGGGGTGTATACATCGTCTGGAATAAGGCATCCTATCGCACACATGTCACCGTTAGGCGCGCGGTACATACATGTTCTGACGCCACCAGTTATGGTGACAGACCGACGCTTCTGGGTCAGCAGATGTGTGACCACGCGGTCAAAGATGGCTTGCTTGTCCATACTCCCTCCAGTACGGTTAGTAATTACGAAGCTGGGGAACAAGTCGCGGACGGTGGACTATTTAGAGGAGTAACCGTACGCTACGCCACCAGCACCTTCTAAATCGGGGAACAGACGATCACGGAACGTTTGGTGCTCTAACCGCTGAGCTACGCGCGTCTTGCGACGCCCGGCTGGATTCGAACCAGCGACCACCCTCTTAGCAGGAGAAGTAACCGTAATCTACGCCACCGATAATTCACACACCGAGGAACTAGCGAATACAGTCGTGTTGCTGTCTGCTGCTCTGCCAACTGAGCTACACGCGCACTAGGCCCGTGACGGGACTCGAACCCGAGACCATCAGATTGGGAAGTAACTGTACTCTACGCCATCGGCTATCTAAACTAAGTCAGGGAACGAGCGAATACGGGTCTGTAGGACTTGAACCTACGTGGTCGGGTTCTGACCCGAACACCTAACCAGAAGTAGCCGTACTCTATCACCACTGACAACTTGCTTGGTCTTGCCCCCGTACCGCGACGCCATCAACACCCTGAGGGAGAGTGCTCCGTTTATTCGCAGCCCGCGACGGCGGCGGTGCGCTACGGGGACAAGACCAAGCAAGCTATGGCGGGAACAAACAGGAACGGTATAGTTCACCGAAAGAAGTAACCGTACCCAACGCCACGCCAGACCGTACTGTAAACGCGTTTACACAAGTGCGCAAGACCTGAGTTAAGCCTTCGGTATCGGCCTATAGACTACATATTGCGCCCGATTCCAGAGGCTCAGTTTAGGCACCGGGCGCGCGGTATCAAATGCAGCTATTTCTCGCTGAACACAACCTTCGCTAGTACTATTGATATTGTAGAAAGCACGAGCGGGCGTCACGCGTTTGATTGTGTACCAATAGCTGCCCATGCCACTGTCGATGTTCAACCAATCACCGACTTCGATGACGCTGCGGTACCTCAGACGCGTAGCTCTCATTGGCCCTGATTTGAGGGCTATCGTGACTAAGTCTATTTTGGTTTCTTTGCTCATAGAAACTCAGGCGGTGTAGGTGCGTAGTCTTCGGCTCCGCAGCCGCACACGGCTCGTCCACAATACCCACAGGTGCGCGCCCGGTGGTGGTAATGCTGCGTTTGGGTCGGGACCACGGCAGCACGGCGCAGGCTATCGAAACCCTTGGCATAGTTAGGCACGCGCAATCCCCAACACCCTAGATAGATTAGCATCCCGAACGCTAGACCAAACAGCGCCATCCATGTTTCGTTCATCATAGTCTCTTTCTGAGATATTTGTTCAGAGCGTCCGTACTCATAACTCGTTGTTGCGCGTTCTGGCGTTCTTCGATAGTCGCCGCAGCTACTTTCAGTGCCGCAATCATCAAGTCGTTCGACGAGTCTACTCCGTCTAGATAACCTAGGATGGAGCCTACTAGGTCATGGAGATCTTTGGTTTCAGTAGTCATTATTTTCAGATCTGATAGAATCTACGACACTTAAAGCAATATTGTCTATCGCAGTTAGCTCACGGTATAGTTTCAAACGCTCTTCAAAGAGCAATTCGTACATCCGCTGTAACCTGGGAGGGTCATATTGATGCACGCCTTTGTGGCGTTTGCGCAGCATGCAGTAGAGCGTAAGACTACTGAATTTCAGTTCGTGGCGGCATTGTGGGCTTTTCATGGCCTGCGCTCCTGGGTCGCGCGTGCCAGCGCAACGTGAAATATCAGATCTTCTATGTCTCGTTGTTCATTTTGAACTTTCTTGCGTTCTTCGAGCAAATGGTTCATGAGGCGGCTCAACCCTACCCCGTCAAACTCGTGTGGGCCAGCATGCCCCTCAGGCAGCAGGCAGTGCGCGCCTCTGCTTTTGTACCTGAGTGAATGACCACACTGATTTTTCATGCGCCAACCGAAGACGAAGACAAAGCTTGCACGATCTTCTGCATATGCTTCGCTTGCGCCATAGCGTCCTCCAACGCGTGGTGCTTAACTTTCGGTTCTTCGAATTTCAGGTCGGGGAACATGGGTTCGAATAAATGGCGGAACGTGCGGTAGCACCGTCCCGCGCGGAAGTCCCAGCACTTGTGCACTTTGATCCCGGTCTTGCGGTAGGCATTTTCCAGGATCGTGAAGTCGAAATGTGCAGGGTTGCACCAGATATACGGGAATTTGCCAACCCGGCCAACCCACCACGCGAAAGCGGCCAGTGCGTCAGCTAGAAAATATGATCCATGAAACGCGCTTATACGAGCTGAGTCTTCTTGCCCCGCCCACCATGTCAGTGTGTCTCCACCTACTGTGCCATATTTCATGGCATCACTAACTATGATAGATCGATAAAACCTACTCTCAACACCTGATGGAAAAACAAGACTGGGCGACAAATGCGCCCACTGTCCCGGCGGCTCTAGTGGGCTGAACGCTACCGCGCCAATGCTCACTATTGCGGCGGTGGGCTCAGTGTCTAGAGTCTCGAGGTCCAACATAATGTGGACGTCGTCCAGCTTGAATATGCTCATTTCCCCTCCTTAGCAGGCAGACTCATGGCCAAGTCGATACATGCCCGCCATTGGTCTACGCTCCAGTGCTCTCGAACGCCTTGCAAGTACGTGTTGATGAACTCGTTTGGTTTATCAGTGTCGCTGAACCACCACACGAATCGTTCGGTGTCTTGCGGGTTGCCTTGGGTGCCTCCATCAGTGCGCGCTGCTTCCTTGTACTCGCGGACCAATATGTCAATTGGGTTGTCGGGGAACAAGCTTTCTCGACCCTCGCGGGCACGTGTCACTTGCAGTTCGCGAATGTAGTGCCCCGGCCCGTTCAGCGCGAGGAGCACTTGGCGCAGTGCGTCTGCGCTGACTGTCACTTTGTCCATCAGAACTCCTTTACGGGACCGTGCCGTATGGCGCGTATGATCTCGTTACCGATGACGCACAGTGTTTTCAATAGCTCAAGATCTCGATTAGGCAGTACGTTGACATGTAGTTGTCGTGATATGCGGCTGACGGGGCTGGTAGCGCACAGATTGCAATACCAGTACTCTCGGCCACCTTCTGTGTACTTGTCAGTTTCCACGTACTGCGAGCCGCAGCAATCGCACTCTGTGACAATCATGGGTTCCTCGCGGGCAATGAGGGCGGGCTATCGGGGAACAAGTGCGCGCGGTTTCGGGGGTTCCTAGGTCCCCTTGCAGCTTGATAGGAAGTAACCGCGCGCTACACCACCGACAGCCTGCCCCACAGGTTCTACTCTTTACACGACTCCAGCAGCGTGGACTTGAGGGACTTGTCCACCGGGCCGTACTTCTCGATCATGCCCCGCACCTTCTTCCAGAGCGCCTCCGTGCGGGTCTTCGACACTTCGATTTTGTCCAGCGTCTTGCCCTTGACCAGCCCGTACGCCAGATACGTGGCACGTGCTTCGTCGCGGACCACGCTAATGCGGTGCACGCGCATCTCCTCCCGCATGCTGCCACGCGCCCGCCGCTCCTCGCCACGGATGATGCGCGCCTCATCAGCCAGCGTCTTGGCCTTGATCCGCAGCATTTCCCGACGGTCGATGACATTGCCTTCTTTGCTCAACATGGTAAAATCCTTTCGCAGATTAAAGTATGAGTTGATTGGTATGCGGAAGGACACTAGGCGGTCCACGGCATTCAGGTCATAGCTGGTCTCCTTTCTCCAGTTTGTGCAACAAGGAACTTGCTTGTTTCATCGCGTAGGCGTACCGTTTAACAGGCTCGTCGCCGCGGATGTCTAACGGTGCTTTCATTGCATTGGATGCCGTTACAAGTTCAGCAAGCATACTGTACAGTTCCGGCGCGGCGGCGATCAAAGCAGCGTTGCTGTCAAATTCATTTTCAGCCAGTACATTGTCACCTGATTCGACTACGAGTGCAATAACAGTGCCGTCAGCTAAAGTGATTGGTGCGGCGCTAGTCGATCCAGTGTTGCTGTCTAACCAATACTTATTCTTGCGGTTGTCATACTTGCCATTCTTACCCTTGGCTTTCCACGGCCCCGGCGTGTGGTTCATTTGCGCTTCTCCGCCTTGGTTAGCGCGGCATCTACGCGTTCAAGGAATTCGTTGATCTTTTTGCACAAAACGCAGCTTGGCACCGCACACGCAGGCAGTCGGTGCGCGTGATCTTTCTTAAATTCTTGCAGCGCCGCGTACAGGTCAGGCGCGGCTGCGATCAAACGAGCGTTAGCTTCGCCCTCCGGGTCAGCCTTGCCACAATTGCGGATGGTGACAGTAGCCAGCACGCCCCAAGGTTTAGCACTGATGGCAGCATAGTTTTCATCATACGGGCCTACGGTCCACGGGCCTTCGCTGTGCTTGGTCATTTTTGGCTGACCTATGTCTTCGAGTTCCCGTATCTTCTGCTCCATGGCATCAATCCGCGACATTGCGTTTTGTTCAAGCGTGTTGATGTGCTTTATTGCATCCAGCGCGATATCACGTATGGTTTTGCCGAAGATTTCGGTACCCGCTACCATGTGCGCGGACGCCAAGTGCGAGAGTTGTCGTTGGATGGGGGCAGCGGTCATGTCGGACATACTAGATTTCCTCGTTGTCTGTGGGCAGTGTGGAAGTACCGGGGGCGGGGGTCGAACCCGCCACTTTGGGATTGAAAGCCCTAGCCCGCCCTCACGCGGCCCCGGTCGCGCATAACTTACTTCTTGCGGCGCTTCGGCGGCGGGGCGGGTTCTTCCTCTTCCTCTTCCTCCTCGTCACCCTCCTCTTCCTCTTCTTCCTCCTCTTCTTCCTCTTCGGGCTCCGGCTCGGGGGCCTTCTTGCGTTTCGGCTTGGTCTTGGGCGCGGGCGCTTCTTCCTCTTCCTCCTCTTCGGCCTCGGCTTCGTAGCTGCTGCACAAGTCGATGCACTCGGCGAAGTTGTCTTCCGGGAGGTCGCCCAGCTTGGTGACGCCGAAGCGCGACAGGATGTCCACGACGGCCTTCTTGCCGTGCTCCTCGTTGAGCGCCACGAGCGCGGCCTGCACTTCCTTCATCGCCGGGGCCTTCTTGCCCTTGGCGGCGGGCTTCTTCGCGGCACCTTTCTTGGGTGCGGGCGCTTCTTCCTCTTCCTCGGCCTCCTCTTCACCTTCCTCTTCTTCGGCCTCCTCGGCTTCCTCGGTGGCGGCGGCTTTCAGGGCTTCCAGTTCGGCTTCCAGCGCCTTGCCGAGTTCCGCGTACAGCTTAGCAATCTTACCCATTGGGCAATTACTCCTGTGGTTGGGTTTATCACGAGAAAACGCACCGTGTTACATAGTGCGCTGGCCGCAGTATACGCCGTCATGCGCGGTGAGTGTAGTGGCGTAAATTGCCAAGAAAGCTAGCACCTATTAGCATGCGGGCGCAGTTGCCCTTTTTGTCACCCGCCCGCAGGAGCTGAATCTTGATGACAGCACCGATAGATAGTGACGCACCTACCTACGACAATATTCCCCGCCAGAACGTCCCCACGTTGCTGAGACGCAACCTGCCTGAGAGCGTCCGCAAGCTCAAAGCGTTCGTAGTATTCAAGTTCAAGCCCCCCAAGAAGCCCGGCGGCAAGCGCATGAAGCTGCCGTTCTACGTGGTGGACGGCACCATGCGCCACGGCGAGCAGAACAGCAAGTCAGACCGCACCCGCCTAGTCACTTTCGACGACGCGCTTACGCTGTTCAAGGCAGACAAGAAGTGGGGCGGCGTGGGTGTGTGCGCCTTGGAGTCGAACCCCTGCTTCTTCGTGGATCTCGACAATTGCTTCGAACGCAACGGCGACCCCAACGAGCTAGCCAAGACGCTATTGTCATGGCGCACCTACACGGAGTACTCACCCAGTGGGCGCGGGCTGCGCATGATCTTCGCGGGCAACCCCGGCACCAACCGCAAGCGTCATGATCTCGGCCTGGAACTGTTCTGCACCAGTGGCTTCGTTACCCTGACCGGCCTGCGCTACGACAAGGCGCACGCAGACGTAAAGCATATAAGTAAACGCCAGCAGACGCAACTGGAGGAGCTATTGGGCACGCCGCTGGACAAGCCTGCCCAAGACCTCAACAACATACCGTCGCCCATCACCAAGGAGCGCCGTCGCGACATCAACCGCGCCCTCCAGAAGATCGACCCCGACCTAGGGTACACGGAATGGCTCATGGTGGGTCAGGCTCTCCACAGTGGTGATCCAGACCCGCAAGGCTGGGCGTTCAACAAGTGGGTCAGTTGGTCCATGGGCGGGGAAAAATTCGAGCAAACGAACGAACAGGAAATGCTGCGCAAGTGGAATGGCTTCCATCAAGGTAAGGGCGTTACCGTCAGTACCCTCTTTGGAATTGCCAAGGATTATGGCTTTAACCCCAAGGAGTTAGCCGATAATGATAATAATGAACAAAAGGAACAAAAGCCTCTCCCGGAGCCAGATGAGCCAGTAGATGATAACCTCTACCCTGACGCGGCGGACATCAAGGAAGTCGAGACCCACCCGCTAGCAGAGAACCTGTTCGACAATCACGGCGCGTACATGTTCATTGGACGCGCCAAGATCGGCAAGTCTCGCATTCTCGGAGCACTCGTAGCTGGCGCGCTGGCGGGCGGTCATGCTCTCAACTTCTCCTTCAACAAGAAGTGCAAGGTCTTGGCTCTCACCCTCGAAGAAGATGGCTCCTCGCTGCTCAACCGGGTGCGCAGCTACATGGTAGAGCCACTAGACTTCTCTAAGAAGCTTACGGTCATTGGTGAGGAAACCCTGCTGCTGCACAAGGAGAAGTATGGTGATGATTACAACTGGGCACAATGGCTGGAAATAATCGTACGCAAGAACAAGCCAGACTTCATGTACGTGGACACACCTGTCAAGCTGCGCATGATGTGGCAAAACGACCCTGAGTACAAGAACAAGCAGATCACAGCACTTGACTATCAAAACGCGGCAGAACTGGACCGCATCGGGCAACTGTACGGCTGTGTCATTGTCTCAGTCATCCATGGCAGCAAGCGCAAGCCGCAGCAGCATGGCTTCGACCCGTTCGAGTCCATCGGCACAACGTCTTGGACCCTCGCAGGCTGCACCGGCGCGCTGGTGCTGATGGACAAGCCGGGGCACAACCCCATGGAGGAGGAAGACGACGGCCAAAAGGTCTTCAGCGTGCGCGGGCGCTACCAGAAGTCTGGGGACCTGCACTACTTGATGCAGTCCAACCAGAACGGCACGTTCTCAAACATGGGTGATTATCGCTACGTAATGTCGCAAGTGCGCGCCGAAGAGTTCCTGCAAGTCATCAAGGAAGGCATGGACCAGAACATGGAGTTCGTAACCGCGCGCAGCATCGCCCAGCAGACCAGCAAGTCTGAGAAGCACGTGCACACGTGTCTCCGACAGGTTATTGTCGAAGGCAAGGAGTACGAGGGGCGCAAATTAATCGCAGTGCAGGGGAGCGGTTACGCACTGGTTGCTCCGGACCGAAAAGGTCCGACCAAGCGTCCGCAAAAACGAACAAATAACGCGCCAACTGACGAGGAAAACGTGCTGCGGGATAGGGCGCGGCGCAAGGTTGGCGCGGATGACGACCCCTTGGCGCTGTAAAGCTAAAACCAAGAGGCGAACAAACGTGTTCAAAGAACAGACGGATGACCTATGTACGCGCGCGCACGCGCTACGCGTAGGGGGTATATACATTTGTTCCTTTATACATTATTGAATAAGTAATAAAAAGGTAAAAAGGAAGTAAATAGGGGGATGCGTGTACGCGTGCGTGCGTGCGTAAGGAGTTTTAGAACATTGTTGTAGGCATTTTGGAAAACAAGAAGTCAGGGCGCTTGGAGCGCGTGGCAGTGAGAGAAAACGTACACTCGTCTATTACTGGTTGCGGAGGGTCGTCAAGGTGCCGGGGAAACCGTTAAAGCCGTGCTCGTACCCTGGATGCTCTACGCTCTGCGAGGGTAAGGTGGCGCGTTGCGAGAAGCATCAGCCGAAGAAGTGGGAAAAGCATGGGCCGCAGGTCAAGCGCATAACGGGCAGGCCGTTGCGGCGCATGCGTCAGGAACTGTTTCGCAAAGACCCCTTATGCGTCCTGTGCCAGCAAAAGGATCCTCCGCAGGTACACCTAGCCGTGCATCGTGACCACATCGTGCCGTTAGAGGAAGGCGGCGCAGATGTGCCTGAGAATACGCAGGGCTTGTGCGCGGAATGTCACGAGGAGAAGTCGAAGCAGGAACGGCAGCGTGGGCTGCAACGCTATCATCAGACGTGATCTCACGCTGGCGCAGGGTCGTGAATGTCGGCTCACGTCAGCGGTCAGCTAGGTTTTCCAGCGCGCATCGCCATCATCAGACGCGAATTCATGGCTGGGAAGGCCCGTGAATGTCGGGTCATGATGCTTCATTCTTGAGTGAATTCATTCGTGAATCGTCTTTCATAGGCGTTCACGGAGTTTCATGTGGGCGTTCAGGGCGTGCGTCATGGCCGTTCAGCGCCCGCGTCATGGCTCGTGACGTCTCCGTTCTCTGGTGACAAACTATCTGCATCTGAAAACTTGCACGCATACGCGCGCATGTGTAAAGTACGGGCATGCCGTGGGCGCAGTGCTTCGCGGCCAAACCTAAGGAGAAAACATGTTACATACCGAACTTAGCGCGCAAGAACGTGCGAAGCTGCGCGCCTACCTGTTGGCGCTTGCTGAACGCGGGTGGTTCGTTGCTAGTGTGGGGTGGGCGCTACATGAAGATGACACGCGGCCCCCACGTGCATGTACTACCAGTGATCAAGCGGTAGAACTGGTAGCGCAGGCAGAACATGAAGGTAGTGAAGATGTGGTGCTGGTCTTCAGCCAAGCGGGCAATACCGAACAGGGCTTTGTGCTGTTCGGATTGAACGAGTTGCGCACGCTTGATTGGGGCGGCATGGGTAGCTACGAATACCCCGCTTTCCCGATGGCTGCGGTTGAAGAGTTGCTGGGAGAATGACATGGCCTTCACGCGAAACAAGCGCAACGAACCTTACCCCATGTGGGTAGGCACGCACAACAAGCGAACAGTCATGGTCGGCTTCCCCAACGGGCTGGAAAACCAGCCGGTCGTCAGCTTCATTTGGTGTGGTGGCAGTGAAGAAGTCCCGGTGGCCGTGCGTGTGAAGATACTGGCCAAATTCGATGCACAAATGCTCAAGGGAGAATAACCATGCAATCACTGCACGAACGCGCGCGCTTGGAAGTAGAAGCGCGGTTGGACATCACACAGCACCCAGCTTACAGTGAAGAGAGCCCTGACGCTGCGTACAATGACATCGAATGGCTGCGCGAGAATGTCTTTACGCTGGCATTCGATTACTTGTGCGATTGCAACGTTGGCCGGGAAACCGCCGGGCGCGTTGCTCGCGAAGTTCGTGACGAGATGTATCCTAAGGAGAACTGAGATGGCCAACATTATCAGCACCCTGCCGCCACCCGTCGTCATGCTGTACCCACTCACAGCTGAACAGCTTTGTGAAGCCGTGCGCAACACTGGCTTCTTGGACTACAAGCCTTCGGACTTCAGCAAGGAACTGTGTTGTGAATTCATCCGGGTGCAGCCGGATGTTCCGAGCCAGCATGGCGGCGTGCAAGCGAAGTACACGTACCGCTACTACAACGATAACGAAGGCATGTGGGAAACCGCTCACCTGTACGTGTGGGTGGGCAGTGACGGCAAGCTGCACGCCGACTGGTGAAAACTTGCGGGCTTACGCGCGCATGTGTATAGTTACCTTAGCCCGCGCAGTGCGGGTTATCACAAGGAGCAAAGTCACATGATCAACAAGAACATGGCAATGCAGTTGGCTCACGGCGCGGTGCTGCATCACGTGAGCCGCAAGGGCAGTGATAAGCAACCCATGCGGGTGCGTGTCAGTGGGCGCTGCCAAACGTGGAAGACGCGTCCGGAAGAATTCAAGCTGCCTGTGAAGTACGGGCTGTACAACAGTGGGTACATCACGCCCGCCAACGCGCACGAATGGGAAGTTGCGTAACGCCAACCATGGCCCGCGCAGTGCGGGCCGCACCAAGGAGAAGTGAAATGTCTGAACAGAAAACCGCCATCGAATTACTGGCTGACGCTGTGCGCAGCGGCGACCAAGAAAACTTGGAACTTGGTGACGTACTGGTGCCTGAACAGTGCATGGAACTGTTTACGGCCGAAGGACGGTACAGTGTTTCCATCGAGAAATGCGACGACGGCCCCGACGAAGATGACACGTTGCGGGAGCGCCCGCAGCCGGTGGAACCGCCGCACGCTGACATGGCGCGGGAACTCGATGCGGTCGTGAACAAGTACGATCTCAGCGCGTTGCGTGACGCAGTGGCCAAGTTGGAACAACGGTACCGCGACGAGATTGCCAGCTACCACGACGACCACGCGTACGAAACGTTCGACGCTCTCAGCAACGATTTCAGCGACCGGACCGTTTCTCTGCTGCACGCCGAGGGTCTGGAAGACTTGTTTGACATGATCGAACCGTGGTTGATGGGCGGCTCGCTGACGCTGGAGCAGAAGGTCAAGGTGGTGCGCGCGTTGAAAGACGCCAAGCCCGTTTCCGAGGGAATGGACAGCAGCGCGATCACTGACATCATCGATCTCGGTGACAACGCCCCCACGTTCTACATCCAACTTTGCTAAGGAGAACGACATGCCCCTGAAGCCCATGTTTGCCCCTGTGACCCTACACGGCGTCGAGAACTTGGTCGATGCTGACAACGAAGCCATGATGTTGCTGCGGGCTGCGTTGCAACGCGCGCACCGGCATCAGAACGTCGAGAAGGTTGTCGTGTTCTGTGAAGAACGCAACGACGAAGGCTGGCTCGAGTATATCATGGTGATCCACTACACGCCTGCCAGCGGCAGCGGCAAGATGACCATCGGCTGCATTCAACGCAAGCTGGGTGACGAATTCGAATTCCACAGCTAGGAACCACGCTATGCTTATCCGTGAAATGGTCGCAGCCGTACAGAAGCGTACCGGCGTTGGGCAGCGCAAGGCACGCGAGCTGATCAGTGATGGCGCTGAACGGCTTGACTTGGCCACCGAAGGCTTACAGCCTTACACCGATCAGGACGTAGTTGATTGGGCGGTACTGTGCTACGAAGAGGACGTGGAGTACGAAAATGATCCAGGGGAAAACTAGCATGCGCAAGCACCATCAAAGCGTTGTGATTGGCTACAAGCCGCTGAGCAAGCTGCGGCTTGGCGAAAAGTTTTACCGTGTAGAAGGCGAACAGCTTGTGGGTCACCGGCGAACGGTAGCAAGTGTGACCCACAAGGGTAGTATCACTACAGTGTTGTGTCTTGATGGTGGGTCACTTACCTGTTCTACAAAATATACGAACGTAGCATTGGTTCAAGACAAGGAGTAATCACATGAGCGTGTACGCTACGCACCAAGTTGATGTTGATGTTGTTTGTGACAACACTGAACTGGTGCCTTCTAGGGTGCCCGGCCAGTGGCACGTTCGGGGCAAACTGCGCAAGGAACTGAGCGCGTTGGGTTTGTTCGCCAAGGTACTGGATGCTGAATGCGCGTACCCCTATCTGCGCATTTACGGCCAGAAAGGCAAGCTGCGAGAATGGCTTGATGCTTCAGGCTACAAGGGTGAAGGTATCCCCATTGTCAAACGTGAAGTCCGCAACTAAGGAGAATGCCATGAACAAACAAGGTTTCAACTTGCACGCCGCCATCGTCGCCGCGTGGGATTTCTGCTGGCAGGATAATCTCAAGCGCCGCGCCAACAACGGTGACTTCCGCGGCAACACGTATTATCTCACGGCCAGCGACATCGAAGACCAAGTGCGTCAATTCGCTTGGGAATCGAGCCAAGGCAAGGAATGGGGCAGCACTGGCCGCGCGTGGGGTGGCGCTAGGGGTGAGATTCGCATCAGCGTGCCGGGAAGCACCTTGCAGCACGAAGTGCGTGACTACTTGCTGCATAACCGTGGAATCACTGGCCACAACTTCAGCCGTGGGCACATTAGCGGCATGCGCTTCCGCCCACGTGGCGAGCCGCTTTCTCCTGCCGAGCAGAAAACATTCAAGGCACAGCAGGAGAAAGAAGAAAAGCGGGCACGTGGTGAGCCTACGTACACGCGACACGCCAGCAGTGGGCAGTACGGGCTTGCGCTTTGTGTGAAGGCACAGCGTGACAAGAAGATCGCTGCCGCCAAAGCCGCCGGGCGTTCAGCCCCTTGGTTCGGTTCCAACCATCGGTCACGGGTTTGGACCACTGACAAGCTGGAAGAAGTGACCTGCCCCCGTTGCCGCAACCTGAAGGAGTCCAAGCAATGACCGTAGCCCAACGTGAAGCGTACAACGAACAGCGCATGCGTACCGTGCTGGAATTGCTCACGGAAGCAATGCAAGCGCCGAACACGCAAGCCGGTGACGCACTGGTGGCGCGGGCTGCGAACGTGCTGGCTGGCGTAGTGCGGCGCAGCCATACCGCGAAGGTACTGGTGTTGCCCCTAGGCCCGCGCAAAGGCTAAGGGCAGGCCCGCACCCCATGCGCGCCCCTACGCTGGCCCGTGGCAATGGGGCCTAGCAGGGGCGCGCGTTACTGGGCACGTAGGGGTCTAGCTTGCCAGCGGCAGGTCCGCCCCTAGGGCCTGTAGCGTTAGGTGCCTAGGCACGGCAGGGCCTTACGCATCCATTCCTGGCGCTGGCGTTGTACCGCAGTTTCGTCTGACGGACGGACGCAGGCATGCCGGTAGCCTGACGTCAGACCAAAGCGGCTTAAATGGGCTGCATTTCTGGTGACTTTTCCGGGCATCAGACCTAGTATCAGACGTGAATACTCGTATGAACATGCACGTTTATGTGTATTCAAAATCTCATTCATACTGAAAGTCTGACATTCTTGATGAATTTCACCGGCACGTTCACGTGAGTTCTTTCGTGAATCCATGTAGCGAAAGGCGTGTTCATTTGCGAAAATTTGCCACCAATTGAAAACTTGCATACATACGCGCACGTGTGTAAAGTATGGGTATGCCGTGGGGCGCAGTGCTTCGCGGTGTAACCAAGGAGAAATGACATGGCACAAGTTACCTTAGAATTTTGCAACTGGGGAGATGACAACCAAGCTGAAGCCAAAGTGCTTCAACAGCGCGGCATAGCTTACTGCGAAGCTGAAGGTGGCTATATGGGGCCTGAATTTACCCTTACCGCGCCGCGTAGTGTGCTCGAGAAATACATTCGTGAACACTACCAAGTGGCTTCTGAAGGCACGCCGCCCTTTACTGAAGATGAAGTGCAAGAAATTCTCGTGCTTATTGAAGGCGAATAACATGGCTAACGTGAAATGTACCCCGCGCGCTTACGCTGCCACGTTGCGGGCGGCGCGTGAAGCAATGCGCCAAGAACTGCGGCTGGTTGTTCAACAAACGCCTAACTACGGCGCGTGAATTAAGCCACGCATATAGGGGCTTTCATCGCCCCTTTTCTTTGCTACAAAATTCACGAAACAATTCCCAGCAAAATTCACCAATATCAGACGTTAATTCTTGTGTGAACACCCGTATTTATTTGCCTGTGAATTCTTTCGTGAAGAAATGCTGCGTGAAATGTATTCACGTGGCGCGCAAGCGGCCGGCACATTCATGCTCAAATTCACGATCGGTTTTCCAAAATGAAATCCCAGTATCAGACGTGAATTCATAAATATTCACCCTGGAATTCATGCGTGAATTCAGCGTTTTCGCATCGCAACATTTCACTTTTTCGCATCGCGTCATTTTCACGGTGACGCATCGCAACATTCTCCGTGATGCGCCGCAGAAAGTCACCGTGACGCGCCGCAGGTGAGCGACCACTAACTTTCACGTGAAAAGCTAGCGCCCACTAGTAGCGCCAAAGTTAGTGACAACTAACGTGACACGCCCCTGTTGCGTCACCGCATGGCGCACTGGCAGGCATGGCCCGCCTAGGCCCGTTTACCGTATGGCCATACGGTACAAAACGGCAAACGTGCGCAAAGGGGTCTAGCAGGCCCGCCATGCGTTTTTGGCTGGCGCAAGCTACCGGGGTAGCTTGTGGGGTGCCATTAGGCCCGCCTAGGCCCGTTTAACGGGGTTTGCGTGGCATGCCGCAGGCCCGCTACGCAACCCCAAGGCAAAGGCCCGCGCGCTGGCGGGCCTAGGCAAGCAAAAGGCCCGCGCGCTGGCGGGCCTTGTTGGGGTTGCGTAGCGGGCGCTAGCTGGTGCGTGGCGCGCACCATGGGTAACCACCGCATGGGTACGGGCTAGTGGCTGCGCCTTGCATGCTAGCTTGCCAGCGTGCGTAGCTATATGCCATGCGCCACGCTACGCGGGCTTGTGGCCATGCGCGGCGGGCGTTTGTGTATGTGGCGCGGGCTAGTGCCATGGTGGCATGCGTGGCCATGGCTAAACGGCTGCCAGTGCAGCGGCATGCGTGGCAAGGGCTGCGCTGGCGTGCGTAAGGGCTGCATGGCCAGCGTAGGCAAGGGCAGCGGCAAGCGCCAGTGCCAGCAGCGTGCGGGTAGGCAACATGGTGAATTTCCTTTGCTAAAAAGGCCCGCTGTGCGGCGGGCCGTGGGGTTAGTGGGCGGGCCTAGTGCAGGCGCAGCGTGGCAAGCGTGTTGCCGTTAACGCGGTTAATGGCGTTGGTGTGGCCGTTGGCCATGCTGGCCGTAACGTAGCCAATGGCCACGCCCTTGGCGTTGAAAACTACGTAGCGGCGGCGCACCACATGGGCAATGGTTACCGGGGTGCCGCACGCCAACTGCGTGGCATACGTAAAGCGCCCGGCTTGCTGGTACTGCGCCAGCGTAGCGCCCTTGTACGTTTGCGCCCCGGCTTGCACCTTGCCCGTGGGGTGCAGCGGTATGGCTGCGGGGGCTTGCGTTGCGGGGGCTTGCTTGGTGGCTTGCTTTGCCATGGTTAGGTACCCTTTGGTTAGTGGGCTAGCACTGCGCTGGCCCTGCCTAACCTAATGCATGGCCCGTGCCAGCATTTACACCCCAGCGCGTAAACGCATGTATTAACGGCGAGTTTTGCAGTTTACGCTGGTATGCGTAAATAGGCATAGAGTTTGCTTTGGTGCCGTGGCACGGCACAAACTGCGGCGCATTTGGTCACCATGCAACAAACGTGCCGTTTACATTGTGGCACGTAAACTGCTACGCACGCGCGCATGCGTTTGTAACTGCGCGCCATGCCCATAGGCGCAACCTATGGCCCGCACCATGGCCATAACCTAAGCCCCTATGGCCCGCACCATGGCCATAGCTTGCGCGCATTGTTCACTGCAACATTTCGCTACGCCAATTCACGGCAAAATTCATGCCAATGTTCACAAAGCAATTCACATGCCAATTCTCTAAAGCAATTCTCGTTCCACTTCACATTGCATCGCAGAATTTCACGGTGATGCACTGCGAAATTCACCGTGATTCACTGCACAATTCTCTTCATGACGCATCGCAGAAAATCGGGGGGAAGCGCCGCGAAAATTCACGGTGAAGACTGGCAAC
>ERZ724505.578-NODE-578-length-23027-cov-6.623498_pt1 | contig 23027 bp, 17 predicted proteins | sample MGYA00376038_ERZ724505 | MGnify/ENA primary metagenome ERZ724505 (study PRJEB28724, sample SAMN07190884) | wastewater metagenome | isolation source: effluent of sewage treatment plant in Hong Hong | place: Hong Kong | collected 2016-03-17 ...
CATCAACCAATGCTCTACCCCGAACCTCTCAGACAAACTCTTGGAAGACACCTAACACCCCAATTGATCTTCGCCAAATTTTCCAATAGCAGCGAGCCCGAGAAAACTCACCGCCTAGCCGTTCCCGACCCACCCAGTAACGCCGCCACCTTGCGCTTGGGCTTGATGAAGCGAGACAGACCGGTGCCCGTCGACGTTGCGGCACTGGACGAGCTGTCCTTCTTCTCCCAGTCGGGTGCCGCGCTGGGGTCTGCCTCGTAAGGCTTGTCGAAGAAGGGGTCGGCTGGCGCCCGGCGCACAGGCGGCGCCGAACGCAGAGAAGGACGCGACTCAGCCGCCCCTCGCTCATCGTCGTCACGATAGCGCTCACGTCGGCGTGGACGGGTGTCTTCCAATTGGAAGGACTCCACGTCAAGCTTTTTCTTGGTGAGCTTTTCAATTTCAGCCATCAAGCGGGCATCGCTGCCCGTGACGAGCGACACAGCCAGACCGCTGGCCCCCGCGCGGCCGGTACGGCCAATGCGGTGCACATAGTCTTCGGCATTGAACGGGATGTCGAAATTGAACACGGCGGGCAGCGCCGCAATGTCAATGCCACGTGCGGCCACGTCGGTGGCCACCAGCACTTCCACTTCGCCCTTCTTGAAGGCGTCCAACGACTTCAAGCGCTCGTCTTGCGACTTGTCGCCGTGCAAGGCTGCGGTCTTCAGGCCATCGCGCTCAAAGGCGCGAGCCAGGCGGCCGGCACCCAGTTTCGAATTCACGAACACGATGCACTGACGAATCTCACGCTCACGCAGGACTTGCCGAATCGCGGCGCGCTTGTCGTCTTCATCGACCTTGTAAAAGCGCTGCTCTACGGTAGACGCCGTGGCATTGGGGCGAGCCACTTCTACCAGCACCGGGTCTTGCAAGTAGCTGGACGCCAGCTTCTTGATTTCGGGCGAGAACGTGGCCGAGAACAGCAGGGTCTGACGCTGTTTGGGCAGATAGCTCAAGATGCGCTGCAGATCGGGCAGAAAGCCGATGTCGAGCATGCGGTCTGCTTCGTCCAGCACCACGTATTCAACCTGCGAGAGGTTGCAGTTCTTGGCTTCGATGTGATCCAGCAGGCGGCCTGGGGTCGCAATCAGCACCTCGACGCCGCCTTTGAGCTCGGCGGTCTGGGGCTTCATGTCCATGCCACCGAACACCACGGCCACGCGCAGGTTGGTTTGCTTGGCGTAGGCCTTGACGTTGTTGGCGACCTGGTCAGCCAACTCACGGGTGGGCGCCAGCACCACAGCCCGCACGGGGTGACGCGCAGGCGACATGCTGGCGTTCTCGTGCTTGAGCATTTTCTGCAGCAGCGGGATCGAGAACGCGGCGGTCTTGCCGGTACCGGTCTGGGCCGCGCCCATGACATCGCGCCCAGACAGCACCACGGGAATGGCTTTGGCCTGGATGGGGGTCATCGTGGCGTAGCCCTGCACCTCGATGGCGCGCAGGAGCTTGGCGTCCAGCGGCAGGGTGTCGAAACGGGCGGGAGCCGGGGGCGTGCTGTCGGCGGGGGTAGCCTGATCGGCCTGAGTCGCCGGCGTGTTGGCGGAAATAGCCGCCTCGGAGGTATTTGAATTCATCGGTTGCGGATTATCCGCTCCTTGCTGCATTTTTGCGCAGGTTTATTCAGGGTGATTTCAGAAGGTGTAACCGACCTGCGTCCGCTGGCCACCATGTTCGGCCTCAGCCCGTTCGAGCAAACGCGCCAGTGGGCCCAGTCCCTGGTAGCGCGAACAGACGCGGTGCGCGTAGGTCCACACACGCGGGATGTCATCCAGATACCCGCGCTTGCCATCACGCAAAGCCAGTCGGGCGAAGATGCCCAGCACCTTCAGGTGGCGCTGCAGCCCCATCCACTCCACATCGCGCCAAAAGTCACCAAAGTCCTCGGCCACGGGCAAACCGGCCTTGCGCGCCTTTTCCCAATACCGCACGGCATAGTCGATCTGGACGTCTTCGTCCCACATCACGTAGGCATCGCGCAGCAACGAGACCAGATCGTAGGCGATCGAGCCAAAAACCGCGTCCTGGAAGTCGATGACCCCAGGGCGCGCCTTGGGGTCGGCCGGGTCGACCATGAGGTTGCGGCTGTGATAGTCGCGGTGCACCAGCACTTGCGGTTGCGCCAGCACCTGTGCCTTGATGAGGGCAAAGGTCTGCGTCAGCATGGCCTGATCCTGTTCGCTCAGGGTCAAACCGCGCAATTGGGTCAGATACCACTGGGGCAGCAGATCCATTTCACGCTGCAGCAGGGCGTCGTCATAGGGGGGCACCCGGCCCTGGGCGCTGACCCGTTGAATGCGGATCAACTCGTCCAGCGCCGCGTTGTAGCGGGCTCGGTTGCCAGCGTCGTGCGGCGCATCCACGTTCAGGGTGGACAGCAAGGTGCTGGAGCCCAGATCGCTGATCAACATGAAGCCCTGAGGCTCGTCCCACGACAGAATGTGCGGCACGGCCACGCCACCGGCTTCCAGCAGACGCGCCACCGACACGAAAGGCTTGCAGTCTTCGTGCTGCGGTGGGGCGTCCATGATGATGAGAGAGCCCTTGTTGCCCGCCGCTTCGCTGCCATCCACGCGGAAATAGCGCCGGAAACTGGCATCGGCGCTGGCGGATCTCACGGTGTCAGGCACAAGGCCATGCTCACGGGCCTGCGTTTGCAACCAGGCTTGAAACGCCTGCTCGCGGGCCGGATCGGCCCAGGCAATCGGCGCCGAGGTGCCGGAAGTGGGGGTTGAATCAGAAGGCATGGGCAAAACCGAAAAAGGCGGCCAGTGAAGCCGCATGAAATAATGCGGCGATTTTAGGCTAGGCCCTTCCGCGACGCTCCCCGCCACCGTGACCCGATTCCCCCACCGCCCCCTCGTTGACTGGACTCCAACCGCCAAGGCGGTGGGCCTGCTCGTGTTGGCCTTGTCTGCCACATCGCAGGCTCAAGGGCAGGACCTAGCCGCGCCACGGCTGGGCTTCACCGTGCCCAACACGCCCCACAACGGCAGCCTGCCCTTGTATTTCGAAGCAGACAAGCTCGAAGGCGCCACGGGCGACCAGACACGGGCATCGGGTTCGGTTCGGCTCAAGCAGGGTGATATGACCTTGCGCGCCGACGAGCTCGTTCACACCCAGAGCGACAACACAGCCAAGGCCACCGGCAACGTCAAAATCTTGCGGCAAGGCAATCGGTTTGAAGGCCCGCAACTGCGATTGGCGCTCGACACGCTGGAGGGAGAGTTCGTTCGCCCCACCTATTGGTTCTCGCGCGTCAATGCCGGCGGCCGTGCTGACTTGATTGAATTCCACGGCTCCAACCACCTCGTCGCCAGCCGTGCCAGCTACACCAGTTGCACGCCTGAAAACACCGTTGATCGTGAGCATTTCGACCCGGCCTGGGAGCTCGTGACCAGCAAGGTCGACCTGAACTTCGAAACCAACGAGGGCCGAGCCGAAAACGCCGTGGTCTGGTTCCAGAATGTGCCCATCCTGGCGGCACCGGTTCTGACCTTCCCGCTCAATGATCAACGCAAGTCTGGGTGGTTGCCTCCCAGCTTCGATGTCGACAACCGCAGCGGGTTTGAGTTCTCGATTCCGTATTACTGGAACATCGCGCCGAATTACGACGCCACACTGACGCCCACCCTGGCCGTCAAGCGCGGCACGGGTCTGGATACGGAGGTCCGCTATCTGGCGCCAAACGACGGCGGCACCCTGCACACCTATGTGCTACCCGACGACCAGCTCACCGGCAAAAACCGTGGCATGGTCGACTGGAAGCAAAACGGCAAGATGGTCTGGGCCGCATCGGGGCAATCGGTCACCTCATACGACCTGCGTTGGCGGCGCGTCTCCGACGACGACTACTGGAAAGACTTCACCCGCAACCTGCCGTCCACAACACCTCGGCTGTACGACAGCCACCTTCACGCAGAACACCAACTGAATTCTCGCGCGTGGGGGTTGGGCTCGAGCCAGGCGTCCGTGTACGCGGGCCTGCAGTCTTGGCAAACCCTCAAGGACCTGGATCCCGGAGCAGACCCCGCCCTGAGTGAGGTCGTTGCCCCCTACGGCCGAACACAGATCGGCCTGAGCGGACGCAACACCTCCGAAACGGGCCTGACCTGGAACATCCAGTCCGAGCTGAATCGATTTACCAATCCGGACGCCAGCAAGATCACGGGCAACCGCCTGCATCTGCAAGGCAGCGTGGAGAAAATGTTCGGCTCGCCCTCTGGCGTGATGCTGCTGCCCAAACTGAGCATCAACAGCGCCAGCTACGACCTCGATCGTGTCGGGGTGGATCCTGCGCGACGGGTCTCTCGAACCATTCCAACCTTCAGTTTGGACACGTTGGCGGTTTTTGAGCGCCCCGTTCACCTGTTCAATCAGGACCTGATCCAGACGCTGGAGCCGCGCATTCGGTATGCGCGAACCCCCTACGTCGACCAGTCAGACATTCCCCTGTTCGACAGCGCCCCCCGGGGTTCGAATTTGTACTCCATGTACAACGAGAACGCCTACACCGGCATGGACCGCATCTCTGATGCCAATCAGATCACGCTGGGCGTGAACAGCCGCATGGTGAGCTCGGAAACGGGCGCGGAACTGATGAACGTGGGCATGGTGCAAAAGGTGCTGCTGGCAGACCAGCGAATCAACCCAGACAGCACAGAACCCATCACGCAGCGGCTTTCCGACCTTCAATTGCTGGGCGCCACCACCGTGATCCCCAACTGGACACTCGATGGCACCTTGCAGTTGAGCGCCATCAAGCACCGCACCGAACGCGGCACCGTCGGCATTCGCTACTCGCCCGGCCCGTTTAGAACCATTGGCTTGTCGTACCTGTATACGCGCAACAGCAGCGAGCAAGTGTCTCTGGGCTGGCAATGGCCCATCGCCGGCACCTCCACGTCGCTGACCCAGATGCTCAAGGACGCCCTGGCCGCGTCACCGGGCAGCGATGCCACCACCCCGGGGTCGTCGACGCCTTGCAGCGGCACCTGGTACGCCGTGGGCCGTGTGAACTACAGCATGCTAGACAAGAAGGTCCCCAACTCTTTGATGGGGATCGAATACGATGCGGGCTGCTGGATTGGCCGAGTGGTGTCCGAACGGGTATCCGTGGGCCGCAAGACCAACTCCCGCATCATGTTCCAGCTGGAGCTGGTGGGCCTGTCTCGCATTGGTTCGAGCCCGCTTCGCGCCTTGAGAGAGAATGTGCCCGGCTACCGACTGCTGCGCGAACCCAATAGCCTGCTGTCTTCCCAGGGCTCGCAGCCCGCCTTCACCGATGATTGATGTGTTGAATCGAATCTACGCCCGCTCTTTGACCGCCAATGCGCTGGGCCGACTGCGCACAGCACTCGGCTCCTGCCTGGTTCTGGCTCTGGCTTTGGCCGCCCCCCAAGCGCACGCGCAGTTCAAGCTGGGCTCACAGGCTCAGGGGGCACCGCGCATTCAGAGCGCCCAGAACAACCAGGAGCTCGACTCCAAGGCCAGCGACTTTGCCAGCCGCAAGACCACGGCCGACTACATCGTGGCGGTGATCAACCAGGAAGTCGTCACCCGGACAGATGTGGACCGCCGCATTGCCCGCATTGTTCAATCGGCGCAAGGCCAGAACCTGCCCCCGATGCCTGAGCTGCGCAAGCAGGTGCTGGATCTGCTGATCGACGAAAAGGTGCAGGTGAACCAGGCCAAGGTCTTGGGCATGGACGTGTCCGATGCCGAAGTCGACGGCACGATTGAAGGCATTGCCGCGCAAAACCAGATGACCGTGCAGCAAATGCGCGCACGCATGCAAAAAGACGGCATGGACTTTGGGCGCTATCGCAATAGCCTGCGCGAGCAATTGCTGCTGCAACGTGTGCGAGAGCGCGAAGTCACCGCCCGCATTCGCATCACCGACGACGAACTGCAAGAGGTCATCCGCAAAGACAAGAACACCGATGTCGAGGTGTCGATGAACCTGGCGCACATCCTGGTTCGCGTACCCGAACAGACCTCAGACAAGGAGGTGGCGCAGTTGCAGGCCAAGGCCGAGTCCATTCAGAAACAAGCCGCCAGCGGGAGCAACTTTGCCCAGTTGGCCAAACAAAATTCGGATGACAAGAGCACGGCCCAGAACGGCGGCGTGTTCGGCTCCCGCCCGATTAGCAAGCTGCCGGAATTGTTCACCCAGGCCGTGGCCGACCTCAAAGTGGGCCAGGTGGCCCCTGTGATTCGCTCCGGCGCGGGGTTTCACATCATCAAGCTGATTGAACGCGAAAACGCGTCCAAGGCGTCCTACACACAACAGCGCGTGCGCCACATTCTGTTGCGCACGAGCCCGCAGCAAGATGCCAAGACCGTGATGGAGCGCATGCTCGACATTCGCCGCCAAATTCTGGACGGCCAAGCCAGCTTCCCGCAGATGGCCCGCCAGTATTCGGAAGACGGCAGCGCGGTGCGCGGCGGCGACCTGGGCTGGTCGTCACCCGGCCAATTTGTGCCTGAGTTCGAAAAGGCCCTGGCCCAATTGCAACCGGGCCAAGTGTCTGAACCGGTGGTCAGCCGCTTCGGCGTCCACCTGATTCAGTTGATGGAGCGCCGCGAAGTGGAGTTGAGCCCCGAGCAAAAGCAGGAAAGCGCGCGCACGCTGATTCGCGAGCAGCGCTTCGAAGCCACCTATGCCGACTGGGCTCGCGAACTGCGTGCCTCAACCTGGGTGGAATTGCGTGATGCGCCCTGATCGCCCCAACAAGCGCCCTCCCGGGCTGGCGCAACGCACCACGCAAGGGCACGTTGCGCGCAAACGCTTCGGCCAGAACTTCCTCAATGACATGGCCGTCATTGACGACATCGTTCGCGCCATCAACCCTCGTCCAGGCCAGCATCTGGTGGAAATCGGCCCCGGTCTGGGTGCCTTGACCAACCCGGTTGTGGCGCTCAGCCAGCACCTCACGGTCATCGAGCTAGACCGCGACCTGGCGGCCCGACTGCGCAAACGCCCCGAGTTGACCGTGATCGAATCTGACGTGCTGAAGGTGGATTTCGGAGAGATCAGCCGTGATCGCCAAGCCAAGCTGCGCATCATAGGCAACCTGCCCTACAACATTTCCAGCCCCATCCTGTTCCACCTGCTACCTTGGGCCGATTTGGTGGAAGACCAGCATTTCATGCTGCAAAAGGAAGTGGTCGACCGCATGGTGGCCGAACCCGGCAACAAGGAATATGGCCGTCTGAGCGTGATGCTGCAGTGGCGCTACGACATGGAGTCGGTCGTGGATGTGCCGCCCGAGTCGTTCACCCCACCGCCGAAGGTGGACTCTGCCGTGGTGCGCATGGTGCCCTGTGCTCAGCCTCCCGACGTCAACCCTGCCATCTTGGAAGAGTTGGTGGCCGTGGCCTTTTCACAGCGACGCAAGATCTTGCGCAACACCTTGGGGCAATGGATCGAGCAAAAAGGATTGGAGACCGACTTCGATCTACAACGCCGAGCGGAAGAAGTGCCGGTGGCCGACTACCTTCAACTCGCTCAGCTCGCAGCTCGAAGCGCCTGATCTCCAACTGCGCAATCGATCCTCAGCCCTGCGTCCAGCGACGCCGGGCGGTCGCCCCCACAATCGCCACCCCAGCCAGCGCCAGGGCAATCGACTCGGGTTCCGGTACCGCGCTCAAGGACCAAGTCACGTGGTAGCCGCCTGACTTGCCCGCCACCACGAAGCTGTAATCGTCACCGGCTAACAAGTTCAAGCCACTGAACGAGGTGCCAAACCCCGTCAGGTCGACGCCGCCTTTGTACAAAGCAAATGTCAAGTCGGTAGCAGGCATGAGCGTCAAGAATCCGGGAATGACCAACCCTTGCCCCATGATCGTGAACGATCCCTCTACGGGTGCGGTCAGCGAAAACGTCAAGGTGTCCAAAAAAGTGGGCTTTGGGAACCCTGCCCCCACCTCGAAGCGACTGTCTAGCGGCGCCAAGGGCCCCAGATCATCATTGAAGGCCTGCACCGAACTCATGGCCAAGCAAGCCATCACGCCGGCCACCAGGGGTTTGAGGGCCCCACCCTGCATCGCACGCACTGTCATGGTGAATCTCCCGATCAACAACAAGCAAGTGCAGATGAATATGCATACACCGTGCCAGGCAAGGGCCACCCCGCTAAACTGAGCCCATGAAGATTTATCTGGTCGGTGGGGCCGTGCGCGATGCCCTACTCGGTAGACCCAGCGGCGACCGCGATTGGGTGGTGGTGGGCAGCACGCCTGAGGCCATGATGGCCCAGGGCTACACCCCTGTGGGCAAAGACTTTCCCGTTTTCCTGCACCCCCACAGCAAGGAGGAATACGCCTTGGCGCGAACCGAGCGCAAGAGCGGGCACGGCTACCACGGCTTCACCGTGCACGCAGCCCCCAGCGTCACCCTGGAAGAAGACCTCGCCCGTCGCGACCTGACCATCAACGCCATGGCCCAAGACGAGTCGGGCCATATCGTCGACCCCTACGGCGGCCGCCAAGATCTGGCCCACAAGGTGCTGCGCCATGTATCGAAAGCCTTCGAGGAAGACCCCGTCCGCATTTTGCGTCTGGCTCGCTTTGCGGCCCGGTTCACCGACTTCGACGTCGCCGAGGACACCCGCGCGCTGATGCGCAACATGGTGGCGCAAGGCGAAGTGGATCACCTGGTGCCAGAACGGGTGTGGCAAGAAGTGTCGCGCGGCATGATGGAAGCGCGCCCCTCTCGCATGCTGGATGTGCTGCGCGATTGCGGTGCCCTGGCTCGCCTGCTGCCCGAAGTGGACCGCTTGTGGGGCGTGCCACAGCGCGCCGACTACCACCCCGAGGTGGATACCGGCGTGCACCTGAACATGGTGCTGGACATGGCGGCCCACCTGGATGCCAGCCTGCCCGTGCGCTATGCCGCGCTGTGCCACGACCTGGGCAAAGGCACCACCCCGGCCGATGTGCTACCCAGACACCTGGGACACGAAGGACGCAGCGTCACCCTGCTGCGCGAGGTCAGCACCCGGCTACGCGTGCCCGTGGAATGCAAGGAATTGGCCGAAGTGGTCGCGCGCGAACACGGCAACATCCACCGCAGCGATGGCCTGAACGCGGCGGCCCTGGTTCGCCTGCTGGACAGATGCGACGCCTTTCGCAAGCCCGATCGCTTCCTTCAGATCTTGCAAGCCTGCGAATGCGACGCCCGCGGGCGCCTGACCTTTGAATCGAAACCCTATCCGCAAAAAGATCGGCTGACGCTGGCCCTGCGCCTCACCCAAGCGGTCAACACGGCGGAGGTGTCCGCCCATGCCATGGCCGAAGGGCATCGTGGCCCCGCCATTGGCCGCGCCATCGCTCTGGCGCGCGAACAGGCCTTGCTGGCACAACTGCCCTTGGTCTCCACGGAGTCGGGCTCCGTGCCTCCCGCTACCGCGAATTGAGTGGCTCGGCCTAACGGCGCCGTTCCTTCGCGGCAGAAGCGCCAAAAGGCCCCCACCCGGCACAGGTAGGGGCCACGAACTGGCAGAGGTACTCAAACTCACACGCGGGGCGGCTGTCGCCCCGCGACGAGATCAGTCAGCCTGCTTACGCAGGAAAGCTGGGATCTCGATTTCGTCCATGCCATTGCTGGCCAGTGCGTCGACCTTGGCTGCGGCCTGGGTACGACCCGAACGCCACACGCTGGGGGTGTTCAAACCGCTGAAGTCGCTGGCAGCAGCGCCCATGCCCAGACCATGATGGCCTGCGCCGACGGCGTGGTTCAACACGGGAATGTTGTCGGTGCCGGTGCGGGCGAACATTTGCGCAGGCGCCGCGGCGGCACTGTGCACCACAGTCATCGGAGCTTGTTGACGCTTGCCAGCGCTCAGGCCGGTGGCGATCACGGTCACGCGCAACTGGTCGCCCAGGCTTTCATCGTAAGCGGTACCGTAGATGACATGCGCATCTTCAGCGGCGTAGCGACGGATGGTGTTCATGGCATTGCGCGACTCGCTCAGCTTGAAGGTGGACTTCGAAGCTGCGATCAACACCAGCACGCCACGCGCGCCCGACAGGTCGATGCCTTCCAGCAGCGGGCAAGCCACAGCGGCTTCGGCTGCCTTGGTCGCACGGTCAGGGCCGCCAGCGGTGGCGGTGCCCATCATGGCCTTGCCTGGCTCGCTCATCACAGTCTTGACGTCTTCAAAGTCGACGTTCACCAAGCCGGGGATGTGGATGATGTCGGAGATGCCGCCCACGGCGTTCTTCAACACGTCGTTGGCTTGACCGAAAGCTTCTTCCTGGGTGATGTCGTCGCCCAGCACTTCCAGCAGCTTTTCGTTCAAGACCACGATCAGCGAGTCGACATTGGCTTCGAGTTCGGCCAGGCCGGCATCGGCTTGCTTCAGGCGGCGGTTGCCTTCGAATTCGAAAGGCTTGGTCACCACGCCCACGGTCAGGATGCCCATTTCCTTGGCGACACGCGCAATCACAGGGGCTGCACCGGTACCGGTACCGCCGCCCATGCCTGCCGTGATGAACACCATGTTGGCGCCTTCCAGCGTGTCGCGGATCTGATCCACCGCCTCTTCGGCTGCGGAACGACCAGCCTCAGGTTTCGAGCCTGCGCCCAGGCCGGTCGAACCCAGTTGCAGTTGAACTTCAGCGGCCGAACGGTTCAGGGCTTGCGCGTCGGTGTTGGCGCAGATGAACTGCACGCCTTGCACCCCTTGCGCAATCATGTGGTCCACGGCGTTGCCGCCACCACCGCCCACCCCGATCACCTTGATCTGGGTTCCCATGTCGAAGCTTTCAATCATCTCGATTGCCATGTCGTACCTCTTTTATATGCAGTTGCCAGTTAAAAACGTGCCAGTGTTGTTTTAAAAATTACCAACGAACCAATCGCGAACGCGGCCAAACAAGGTCTGTACCGACCCAGCCTGTTGCGCTGCTTTCATCCCGCGTGTGCGCGCGAGTCTTGCTTCTTCGAGCAATCCCATGACGGTGGCCGAGCGCGGACTGGCCACCATGTCGTGGAGGGCGCCCGAATACAAGGGCGTCCCCTTGCGAACGGGCTTTAAAAAGATGTCTTCGGCCAGCTCGACCATGCCCGGCATCACCGCCGAGCCGCCGGTCAGCACAATGCCGGAGGACAACAATTCTTCGTAGCCGGACTCGCGGATCACCTGGTGAACCAGCGAGAAAATTTCTTCCACACGCGGCTCGATCACGCCGGCCAAAGCCTGACGCGAGAGCATGCGCGGGGCGCGATCACCCAGGCCAGGCACCTCGACCTGCTCATTGGGATCGGCCAACAATTGCTTGGCCACACCCCAGTCCACCTTGATGTCTTCAGCGTCTTTGGTGGGGGTGCGCAAAGCCATGGCGATGTCGCTGGTGATCAGGTCGCCAGCAATCGGAATCACGGCGGTGTGACGCACGGCGCCATCGGTGAAGATGGACACGTCCGTGGTGCCAGCACCAATGTCGACCATGGCCACGCCCAAAGACTTTTCGTCTTCGGTCAGCACGGCCATGCTCGAAGCGCTGGGGTTGAGCACCAGCTGTTCAGCTTCCAGACCGCAACGGCGCACGCACTTGACGATGTTCTCGGCGGCGCTTTGCGCACCCGTCACGATGTGAACCTTGACCTCCAGACGACCACCACTCATGCCGATGGGCTCTTTGACCTCGTGACCATCGATGATGAACTCTTGCGGCTCGACCAACAGCAAGCGCTGGTCGTTGGGAATGTTGATGGCCTTGGCGGTTTCCACCACGCGCTGCACATCGATGGGCGCCACTTCCTTGTCACGCACGATGACCATGCCGGTGCTGTTCTGGCCACGGATGTGGCTGCCGGTGATGCCGGTCCAGACGCGGCTGATCTTGCAATCGGCCATCAGTTCGGCCTCTTTGAGCGCCTGCTGGATGGACTGCACGGTGGCGTCGATGTTGACCACGACGCCGCGCTTGAGGCCATGACTGGGCGCCACGCCGAGGCCAGCCAGACGCAGGTCGCCACCAGGCATGACCTCGGCCACGACTGCCATCACTTTGGCAGTGCCGATGTCCAGCCCGACGACCAGATCTTTGTATTCCTTAGCCATGGTTTGTGTGGGTGAAAGTCAGGTTGATTCAATGCGAAGGCGATGCGGCCGGTTTGACAGGCTTGCGCACCACAGGCGGCTTGCTGCCGTCTTGCCAAGTGGTCAGGCCTTTCAACCGAACGGCATAGCCTTCGGGATAACGTAAATCTGCGTATTGAAGCGGCGCCGAATACTGGCGCTTGAATTCAGGCAAGGTGCGCACGAAGCGCTCGGTGCGAGCCAGAACTTCTTCTGGCGAGCCGCGTCCCAATTCAACGCGGGCATCGTCGTCGAGCACCACGCTCCAGGAACCCCGATCGGTCAGACGCAAGGTTTCGATCTGAGCCCCCAGCGGCGCCATCACGGGCTGCAGCTTGCGCAACATGTCAAGCATGGTCTGGGCATCAGACGCCGTCGCGTTGACCGGTGCTTGTAGGGTCGGCAAATGCTCGTCCTCTACGTCACCCACATTCGCGTCAAACACTTCGCCAAAGGTGTTCACGAGTTGGTCGTCACGGTCGTCGTGTTCCCAGTATGCCGCAGGCCTGTGCTCTTCCAAAGTGACGCGTAGCTCATTTGGCCACACTCGACGAACAATCGCTTTGCGAACCCATGGCACCGACTCGAAAACCTCTCGGGTTTTCGACAAGTCAACCGAGAAGAAGCCCCCTGCCAAACGCGACACCACATTGGCGCGCACGGTTGGCAGGTTATTGCGCTGCAGGTCTCCGGCCAACTCCACGCGGGTGAGATTGAAGTAGGGCTGACGCGAGACCATCAGCAGCACCGAGCCCACCACCATGGCCAACACCACCCATGCCATCAAGGCAGAGGCGGCGTTCATCCACTTGACGTCATCAGGCGTCTGTGGCTCGGCGCGATAGGAGTTGAGGGCGGCGGCGGCTTGCATGATTCAGTCCGTGTTCATCGGCCTTTCAGCGTGTCGTGGCATCCAGACTGGCCGAGGCCAGCAGATGCACGCACAGTTGTTCATAGCTCAGCCCAGCCACGCGGGCAGACATGGGCACCAAAGAGTGGCTGGTCATGCCCGGCGCGGTGTTGATCTCCAGCAGGAAGGGCTGGCGATCACTGCGACGAATCATCACGTCCGCACGAGCCCAGCCACGGCAGCCCAAGGTCTTGAACGCGCGCACCACCTGGCGAGCGATCTCGGCCTCTTCGTCGGCATCGAGCTGACTGGGGCACAGGTACTTCACGTCATCGGTGAAGTACTTGTTCTGGTAGTCGTAATTGCCATCGGGCGCGACAATGCGGATCAAGGGCAAGGCCTGGGGCTGACCATTCACGATCAACACGGGACAGGTCGTTTCATCGCCATCGATGAACTGCTCGCACAGTACTTCGGGGTCATGCTGAGCCGCGGCGGCATAAGCGGCTGCACATTGCGCGGGGTCGGTCACTTTGGTCAGGCCAATGGACGAACCTTCGCGGGCTGGCTTGACGATCATGGGCGCCCCCAAAACCGACAGGGCATGCACGCATTCGTCGGCGCTCGAGACCATGCGCCAGTCAGGCGTGGGCAAGCCTTCAAAGCGCCAGATGCGCTTGGTCATGATCTTGTCCATGGCAATGCTGGAGGCCATGACACCGGAACCGGTATACGGAATGCCCAGCAGCTCCAGCGCACCTTGCACGGTGCCGTCTTCACCACCACGGCCATGCAGAGCAATGAAACAGCGATCAAAGCCTTCGGCCTTCAGATCGCTCAAGGGGCGTTCGGCGGGGTCAAAGGCATGCGCATTCACACCCTGCGATTGCAACGCCTTGAGCACGCCCGAACCCGACATCAGCGAAACGTCGCGCTCGGCAGAGGTGCCACCAAACAGCACCGCGACCTTGCCCAATGAGGCAGGCGCGACGGTGGGAGCGGACAGTTGAACCAGACTCATGACCTTCAATCCTTCAGCAGCTCAACAACCTTGGCGGGCACCCCGCCAATCGAGCCCGCGCCCATGGAAATCACCACATCTCCATCTCGGGTGATGTCAGCCAGGGTTTGCGGCAGCTCGTTGATGTCGTCGACAAAAATGGGTTCGACCTTGCCGGCCACGCGCACGGCACGGGTCAGGGCTCGGCCATCGGCCGCCACGATGGGGGCTTCGCCGGCGGCATAGACCTCGGTCAGCACCACGGCATCGGCACGGCTGAGTACTTTCACGAAGTCTTCAAAGCAATCGCGGGTGCGGGTGTAGCGATGCGGCTGAAACGCCAGCACCAGTCGCTGCCCAGGGAAGGCTCCACGCGCCGCATTGATGACCGCAGCCATTTCCACCGGGTGGTGACCATAGTCGTCAATCAGGGTGAAACGACCGCCGTCGCCCGCACGTTGCACCCCATAGCGCTGGAAGCGCCGGCCCACGCCGGTGAACTCAGCCAGCGCTTTGACCATGGGGGCATCAGGCAACTCCAGCTCAGTGGCCACGGCAATGGCCGCCAACGCGTTGAGCACATTGTGTTCGCCGGGCAAATTCAAAGTCACGTTCAGGTCGGGCATGACGGTGCCATTGCGTCGCTGCACCGTGAAGGTCATCTGACCACCGGGCTGCGCCTGCACATTGACTGCGCGCACCTGCACGTCTTCGCTGAAACCGTAGCTGATGACGGGGCGCGAGATCAGCGGCACGATGGACTTCACGCCAGGGTCATCACCGCACAGAATGGCGGCGCCATAGAACGGCATGCGATGCAGGAACTCCACAAATGCCTGCTTCAAACGCGCGAAGTCATGGCCATAGGTGTCCATGTGATCGGCGTCGATGTTGGTCACCACCGACAGCACAGGCAGCAGGTTCAGGAAGGAAGCATCCGATTCGTCGGCCTCAACCACGATGTAGTCGCCCTTGCCCAAAGCCGAGTTGGCACCTGCGCTGTTGAGCTTGCCCCCAATCACAAAGGTCGGGTCGACACCGGCTTCAGCCAAGATGGAGGTAACCAACGAGGTGGTGGTGGTCTTGCCGTGCGTGCCGGCAATGGCGATGCCTTTTCGCAAGCGCATCAACTCGGCCAGCATGACCGCGCGAGGCACCACCGGAATGCGCTTGGCACGTGCAGCGATCACCTCGGGGTTGTCGCCCTTCACTGCGGTCGAGGTCACCACCGCTTCCGCGCCGGCAATGTGCTCGGCGTCGTGGCCCACATGCACCTGAATGCCCAACGAAGCCAAGCGACGCGAGGTGGCGCTGTCAGCCTGATCCGAGCCAGACACGGTATAGCCCAGGTTGTGAAGGATCTCGGCAATGCCGCTCATGCCCGCACCACCAATGCCCACGAAATGGATGTGTTTGACGGCGTGCTTCATGCTGACGCCTCTTTCTTGCTTTGGGGTTTCACCAGTGATTCGATGGCGTCGGCCACGGCCGCGGCCGATTTCGGCCGCGCCAAACCACGTGCGCGACGGGCCATGACCAACAGATCTTTGCGCTGCAGGCGAGCGAACTCTTGCGCCAGCCGTTGCGGCGACAGATCGGTTTGCGGCAAGTGCACCGCAGCGCCGTGCTGGGCCATGTATTCGGCGTTGGCTCGCTGGTGGTCGGTTGTCGACACGATCAAAGGCACCAGGATGCTGGGCACACCTGCCGAGCACAGTTCGCTGACGGTGATGGCCCCAGCTCGACACAGAATGACATCGCAGTCAGCCAGGCGTTTGGCCATGTTGTTGATGAAGGGCAGCACTTCTGCATCCTTCGCGGGGTCCAACCCCGCAGCCACATAAGCGGCCTTGACTTCGTCCAGATTGGCCGTGCCGGTCTGATGGGTGATCAGCGGGCGTTGCTCGATCGGCATCATGGCCAGGGCTTGGGTCACGGTTTCATTGAGCACCTTGGCACCCAGGCTCCCCCCCACCACCAGGACACGCAACGGGCCTTGGCGATCGGCGAACCGCGCATCGGGCTCAGCGATGGCTTCGATGTCGGCGCGCACCGGATTGCCGGTGACCTTGGCTATGCGCGTGCGGGTGGCTGCTGGGCCATCAAAGCCGCACGCCAGCACATCGGCAATCGGCAACAGGGCGCGGTTGCTCATCAGCAAGGCGGCGTCGGCATTGACCAACACCAAAGGCAATCCGCGCGCAGCCGCCATGACGCCACCGGGGAAGCAGACGTATCCGCCCATACCGAGCACAGCACTGGCTTGGCGCGCCTTCAAAATCTTGAAGCAGTCAGCAAAGGCCTTGAGCATGCGCACGCCACCCGTGAGGGTGTGCAGCAAACCCTTGCCACGCAGACCACTGAACTGCAGCTTGTCGAGCTCGATGCCGGCGGGCGGAACCAGTCGGGTTTCCATGCCATGCTCGGTACCCAGCCAGCTCACGGTCCAACCACGCTTTTTCATTTCGTCGGCCACAGCCAGGCCGGGCATGATGTGCCCACCGGTGCCTGCCGCCATGATGACGAGGTGCTTGCTCATGCTCGGCCTCCTCGCATCAACTGTCGGTTTTCAATATCCACGCGCAAGCAGATGGCCAAGGCCACACAGTTCAACATCACACCCGATCCACCGTAACTCATCAGGGGCAGCGTCAGTCCCTTGGTGGGCAACACGCCCAGGTTCACACCCATGTTGATGAAGGCCTGGCCACCCATCCACACAGCCACGCCTTGTGCAACCAGGCCGGAGAACACGCGGTCCAATGCGATGGCCTGACGACCGATGTTGAACAGTCGCACCACCATCCAGAAGAAGGCCACGACCACCGCTGCCACGCCGATGAAGCCGAACTCTTCGCCAATCACCGCCAACAGGAAGTCGGTGTGGGCCTCGGGCAGGTAGTGCAGCTTCTCCAAGCTGGAGCCCAGGCCTTCGCCAAAGATCTCCCCCCGACCAAATGCAATCAAGGAATGGGTCAGCTGGTAGGCTTTGCCCAGGGCGTTCTTTTCAGTCCATGGGTCGAGGTACGCGAAGATGCGCTCACGTCGCCAAGGGCTGAGGCTGACCATCAACACGAACGCGCCGATCAGCACGCCGGTGATCAGGGCAAACATCTTGCCGTTGACTCCGCCCAGGAACAGGATCGCCATGGCGATGGCGGCGATCACCATGAAGGCCCCCATGTCGGGTTCAGCCAGTAGCAAGAGGCCCACCACGCCCACCGCGACGGCCATGGGCGCCACGGCACGGAAGAAGCGTTCCTTCACATCCATCTTGCGCACCATGTAGTCGGCGGCATACAAGGTGATGGCCAGCTTGGCCAACTCGGAGGGCTGGAAGTTCATCACGCCCAAGGGCAACCAACGGCGCGCACCGTTGACGCCCTTGCCCACGTGCGGAATCAGCACCAGGATCAGCAACACCAAGGCGGTCACAAACAACCAAGGCGCCCAACGCTCCCACACAGCCAAAGGAATCTGGGTGACCACAGCGGCAACGCAAATGGCCAGCACCATGGAAAACAGGTGGCGGCTGAAAAAGTGCGTGGGCGCGTAATTCGCGAACTTGGGGCTGTCGGGCAAGGCGATCGAGGCCGAGTAGACCATCACCAGGCCCAAGGCCATCAAGGCCAGCACCACCCACACCAGGGCTTGATCGAAGCCCATCACCGTGGACGGTTGTGCGGTCACGTTCACGTAGTCACGCACGGGCAGCGGGCCGGTCACGGCTTCGGCTCGGGCCTGACGACGCTGGCGCAAGGCATCCAGCCAAGCGGACCAGAAGGGGCGCGCAGCGGTATCGCTCATACCATCTCCCCTTGGTCTGCGCCCAACTCGCGCACGGTGTCGATGAACACCTGCGCCCGGTGGGCATAGTTGCGGAACATGTCCAGGCTGGCGCAGGCAGGGCTCAGCAACACGGCGTCACCCGCGCGAGCTTGCGTGAAGGCCCAGCGAGTGGCTTCTTCCAGGCTGGCGTGGGCCTGCATGGCCAGGGTGTCTCCGCCTGGCTGCGTCACGCCCTCCAGCACGGCGCCCATGGCTTGCGCGTCGCGACCAATCAAAGCCACCGCACGGCAGTAGCGCGACACGGGTTCGGCCAGCGGGGCGAAATCTTGCCCCTTGCCATCGCCACCCAAGATGACCACCAACTTGCCACCAGACAGGTCGGCGCCCAGGCCAGTCAACGCAGCGACGGTCGCCCCCACATTGGTGCCCTTGCTGTCGTCAATCGCATCCACGCCAGCCACGGTGCCGACGTGCTCCACGCGATGGGGCTCGCCACGGTATTCGCGCAGGCCATGCAGCATGGGCGCCAGGGGGCAGTCAATGGCCGTGGTCAACGCCAGCGCAGCCAGTGCATTCGACGCGTTATGGCGGCCACGTATGCGCAGGGCATCGGCTGGCATCAGGCGCTGCAGCACAATGTCGTGCGACTCGCCCTTCTTGAGCTTCACCGTGGGGTCGGCCTCACGGGCACGCACCAACCAAGCCATGCCGGCTTCATTCACCAAGCCAAAGTCGCCTGGATTCTGTGGAGCATCCAGGCCAAAGCGCACCACGTTGCGGTGCTCGGTGCGAGCCGGACGACCGCGCACCGACGACTTGATCACAACGGGGGGCGGCACCATGGCTTCAACCAGAGGCTCGTCACGGTTGATGACCATGATGGCTTGCTTGCCGTAGATGCGAGCCTTGGCCTCGGCATAGGCTTGCATGCTGCCGTGCCAGTCCAGGTGGTCCTGGGTCACGTTCAGCACCACGGCGGCATCGGGTTCGAAATTCGTCACGCCATCCAGTTGGAAGCTAGACAACTCCAACACCCACACCTCGGGCAGCACTTCAAACACCGGCTCTTTGGGAGGCGGGGGAGCCAGAACCACCAAAGGCGCATCGGCATCCTCGGTCAATGCAGGCTCAGCGGCACCCGCCTCTGCTTCAACGGACTGTTCAGTCGCCTGCTCCACCGAGGCCTCGACTTCGCCCGCCACGACCTCGTCGCTGGCTTCAGTGACTGGCTCTCCTGCCACGTAGGTCGAAGCATCCAGGTTCGGCAAAGGCAGTTGCTCGGGCTCACGCGACTCATCGCTGAGCTCGGGCTCCGGCTCTTGTTCCAGCGCGATGCGCAAGGTGTCGAGCAAAGTAGGCCCAATGTTGCCAGCCAAGCCGACACGCTTGCCGCAGCGCTCCACCAACTGCGCGGTCAAGGACGTGGTCGTGGTCTTGCCATTGGTGCCGGTGATGGCCAGCACCTTGGGGGCATAGCGCAGATCGGCCTTCAGGTCGACCAGCGCGGTGGCGAACAGCGACAACTCACCGCGCACAGGAATACCCCGTTCGGCGGCAGCCTCCAACAGTGCGGCCACATCCGGCGCATTGGGCATCAGGCCTGGGCTCTTGAGCACCAGGTTCACGCCATCGAGCAAGGCCACTTCCAGTCCGTGATGCAAGGTGGCCGTAGGCACATCCTGCGCCAGTGTGGCGGCCTGAGGCGGCTGTTCACGGGTATCGGCCACGCGCACCTGTGCCCCACAGCGCGCGCTCCAGCGCGCCATGGCCAGACCCGAGTCGCCCAGACCCAGGATCAGCACGGTGAGGTCACGTAGGTAATGCATGGTCGATCAACGCAACTTGAGAGACGACAAGCCAATCAGGCACAGCAGCATGGTGATGATCCAAAAGCGAACCACGACCTGCGTTTCCTTCCAGCCCGACTTTTCAAAGTGGTGGTGCAGCGGCGCCATCAACAGGATGCGACGGCCCTCGCCGAACTTCTTCTTGGTGTACTTGAAGTAGCTCACCTGCAGCATCACCGACAGGGCTTCGAGCACGAACACACCGCCCATGATCGACAGCACGATTTCCTGACGCACGATGACCGCGATGGTGCCCAGCGCCCCACCCAAAGCCAAGGCGCCGACGTCGCCCATGAATACTTCCGCGGGGTAGGCGTTGAACCAGAGGAAGGCCAGACCGGCCCCGCACATGGCGGCGCAGAACACCATCAACTCACCCGCACCCGGGATGTGGGGCAGGATCAGGTACTTCGCAAAAATGGCGTTGCCAGTCACGTAGCAGAACAGGCCCATGACGGCCCCTACCATCACCACCGGCATGATGGCCAGACCATCAAGACCATCGGTCAGGTTCACCGCATTGCTGGTGCCCACGATGACGATGTAGCTCAGAGCAATGAAGCCCCACACGCCCAACGGATAACTCACGGTCTTGAAGAAAGGCACGATCAAATCGGCCTTGGGCGGCAGGTCGTTCGAAAAGCCGGAGGCAATCCAACGGTAGAACAACTCCAGCACGCGCAGGTTATTGGTTTCCGACACGCTGAAGGCCAGGTACAGCGCCGCCAACAGGCCAATGACCGATTGCCAGAAATACTTTTCTCGCGAAGGCATGCCTTCGGGGTCTTTGTTGACCACCTTGCGCCAGTCGTCCACCCAGCCAATGGCGCCAAAACCTGTGGTCACGATCATGACGATCCAGACAAAACGGTTGGACCAGTCAAACCACAGCAAGGTCGAAAGAGCAATGGCCAGCAGAATCAAGGCGCCACCCATGGTGGGTGTGCCGCGCTTGGTCAAGTGCGACTGCATCGCGTACTCGCGAATGGGTTGACCAATCTTCAACTCGGTCAGGCGGCGAATCACATAGGGCCCCAAGGCCAAGCCGATCAGCAATGCCGTCATGGCGGCCATGACCGAACGGAAGGTCAGGTATTGGAAGACCCGCAGGAAGCCCCACTCGGGGTTCATGGCCTGAAGCCATTGCGCCAGACTAAGCAGCATGGGCACCTCCAGCCAGAACGTTGACGACTTGTTCCATCTTCATGAATCGAGAACCTTTGACCAGGATCGACGCCGCAGCGTCGAATCCGGTTTGATGCTGTAGAGCGGCCACGATGTCAGCCGCACTGTCGAATGCTTGGGCGCCAGCGCCATAAGCGGCAGCGGTGTGTCGGCACAAAGCGCCGGCGGTCCACACTTGTTCGATACCGCGCTCGCGGGCATACGCGCCCACCTCGGCATGAAAGGCTGGACCTTGATTGCCCACTTCGCCCATGTCACCCAGAACCAGCCAACGCGGCCCAGGCAAACCAGCCAGCATGTCAATCGCGGCACGCACGGAATCGGGGTTGGCGTTGTAGCTGTCGTCCACCAGGGTGACGGCACGGCCTGCGCGCTCAATGGCTCGCAGTTGCGAGCGTCCCTTGACGGGCTCGAAGGCATTGAGCCCCGCCACCACAGACGCCAGCGGCACGCCTGCAGCCAAGGCGCTGGCCGTGGCCGCCAAAGCGTTGCGTACATTGTGCAAACCGGCCATGTGCAGACTGACCTGCGCGTCGCCAGCGGGGGTGCGCAATTGCAGAGCCCAATGCGGCTGCGGTTGCGCCTGCCATTGGGCGGAAGCCGTCACGGCGGCGGCCCCGTTGAGCGCAAAGTCCATGACGCGGCAGCCCTGCGCCAGGTCACGCCAGACCGCGGTGTATTCGTCATCAGCCGGGAACACAGCCGCGCCCTCGCGGGACAACGCCTGCAGCACAGCGCCGTTTTCGCGCGCCACCGCTTCCACCGTGTGCATGAATTCCTGGTGTTCGCGTTGGGCGTTGTTCACCAAAGCCACTGTGGGCGCAGCCAGGGCCGCCAGTTCGGCAATTTCACCTGGGTGGTTCATGCCCAACTCAACCACGGCACAGTGATGCACACCCTCGCGCAGGCGCAGCAAGGTCAAAGGCACACCGATGTCGTTGTTGAAGTTGCCCTGGGTGGCCAAGGCCCCTTCAGGGCGATTCAAGCTGGCTTGCCAAGCACGCAAGATGGCCGCGATCATTTGCGTCACCGTGGTCTTGCCATTGCTGCCGGTCACGGCAATCAAGGGCAGATCAAAACGAGCGCGCCAACTCGCCGCCAGACGCCCCAGCGCGGCACGGGTATCGCTGACACGAATGGCAGGCAGGCCATCGCATTCAGCGCCGTTTTCAATCAACACAGCCACTGCGCCGGCTTGCGCGGCCTGCGGCAGAAAGTCATGCGCGTCGAAGCGCTCACCGCGCAAAGCCAGAAACAGATCGCCCGCCTGCAGGGTGCGGGTATCGGTGTGCACACGGACCACAGGCGTGGCGGCGTCGCCTTGCAGTTGCGAACCAGCCAGCAGATCACGGGCCAAGCCCAAGGTCATCATGGTCTGAGCACTCATGCAGACTCTCCTTGCGAAGCGGTACCATTCGCCGCGCCGCGCAAAGCCAGCACGCGACGGGCTTCTTCGATGTCAGAGAACGGGTACTTCACGCCAGACACTTCCTGGCTGGACTCGTGGCCCTTGCCAGCAATCAGGACCACGTCACAAGCGTCGGCATCGTCCAGGGCGTATTCGATCGCGGCGCGGCGGTCTTCAAACACATCGACACCTTCGCGACGGGCCACCCCCGCCAGAATCTGGGACAGGATGTAGGCAGGCACCTCGTCACGCGGGTTATCGCTGGTCAACACCACCTGGTCGGCGTACTGATCAGCCACCGCCCCCATGAGCGGCCGCTTGATGGGATCTCGATTGCCACCGCAGCCAAACACGCACCACAAACGCCCCTGGCGAGCCAACACCACAGGGCGCAAGGCTTCCAAGGCTTTTTGCAGGGCATCTGGGGTGTGGGCGTAGTCCACCACCACCAGCGGGGCCTCGGCCTGAGCTGCGGGCTCCGCCACCACCTCCATGCGCCCAGGCACCGCCGTCAAATGACGGCAGGCGTGCGCCGCATCGGCAAGGGACACACCCAAGGCGCGCAATGCTCCGACCACCCCCAACAGATTGGACACATTGAAAGTGCCGATCACAGGCGCAGCCATGTCGGCCCGCCCCACTTCAGCCTGCCCCGAGGGATCACGCTCTACCACGGCGAACGCAACGCCCTGCCCCTGGTAACGCACCTGCACAGCCTGCAGGCGCCCCGCCTGGGCCACGCCGTAGGTCCACACATCCAGCCCGCGCGCATGAACATGGTCGCGCAAGATCGGCCCCATGGGATCATCCAGATTCA
>ERZ724505.579-NODE-579-length-23008-cov-14.048708_pt1 | contig 23008 bp, 25 predicted proteins | sample MGYA00376038_ERZ724505 | MGnify/ENA primary metagenome ERZ724505 (study PRJEB28724, sample SAMN07190884) | wastewater metagenome | isolation source: effluent of sewage treatment plant in Hong Hong | place: Hong Kong | collected 2016-03-17 ...
CCGCCGGCAAGCCTAAAACCGTACCGGAGGAGTAATTGAGTCTCTTTTCGCGAGCTTTCTCCGGAAATAATGAAAAAAGATGGCTTTCTGCCGAGAATTTGCCGAATTTCATCCCGCCCTGGAGTCAGGCATCTGCAGGTGATACGCAGCTGTCTACCGGCGGTGCGATGTCACTCACGACCTTCTTCGCCTGCACGCGCCTCCTTGCGGACGCAGTCTCCTCCCTGCCGCTGAAGGCATACAAAACCACTGGCGCCGTTGATCTCCTGCTCGACCCTCAGCCAGCTCTTCTCTCCAACCTTCCTTATCCGGAAATTTCGTGGCGTGACTGGCTATGGATGCTGGTGGAGAGCCTGGCGGTAACGGGTAATGCCTTTTGTCTGATCACGGGTAGGGATGCGGCAGGTCGACCCACGGCCATGTTGCCAATTCATCCACGAATCATGTCGGTCATTCAAGAGGACCCGGAAACCGTCGACTGGCCGGAGGTTATTTATTCGGTCGGTGGCCGCCGCGTGCCAAAAATGGACATCGTCCATATCAAGCGGTTCCCGGTGGCCAATCAGCCGTTGGGCATGTCGCCCATCGAGAAGGCTGCCGACGCTATCGGGTTGTCTCTGGACGCCGAGCGGTATGGCCGGCGTTGGTTCAAGGATTCCGCCATCCCGTCGGGTGTGCTGTCTACCGACCAGGCGCTGACTGAAGCACAAGTCAAACAAACCCTGAAGCAGTGGCTCCTGGCGCACCGAGACCGTCGCCTCCCCGCAGTGATGGGCGGTGGCCTGAAATGGACTTCCATTTCCGTCACCCCCGAGGAATCGCAGTTCCTCCAAACGCGGTCTTTCCAGCGTTCCGAGATTGCGATGTGGTTCGGCGTCCCGCCGCACATGATCGGAGACACTGAGAAATCCACATCCTGGGGCGAGGGTATCGACGCCCAAAAGGACGGCTTCGTCACCTTCACCCTGGAACCGTGGCTCAACTGCATTGAGGAAGCGATCGGCCTCCTCCTGCCACGCGGCCAGAAGGCTGAATTCGTCCTCTCCAAGCTCTTGCGCGGCGATCCTGCGGTGCGCTGGGAGGGCTACCGACAGGGCCGCGAAGCCGGCGTCTATTCGGTCAACGACATCCGTCTCATGGAGGGTCTTCCACCCATCGGCCCCGAGGGCGACATCCGCATTCAGCCCATGAACTTCGTCCCGCTGGGGACCCCCGTCGAGAAATACCTCGGCAATAAAACCTCCGGCAGCGCCGAGGAAGGAAATTCTTAATGAAGACTCGTAAGCGGCCTACCGAGCTCTACGACTCTCCCGAGCACAGGGCCATCCCCCTTGAGCGGATCGAATTCCGCGCTGACGAGGATGATGACAACACCCTGCACCTCGAAGGCTACGCCTCGACGTTTGAGCCTTACGAGATGTACGGCGGTCCCGCCAATTACGGATGGATCGAGCAGCTGGACAAAAAGGCTTTCGACAAGACGCTTCGCGAAAAGCCCGACCTGCACCTGCTGATCAACCACGCCGGCATGCCCCTGGCGCGCACCAAGTCCGGAACCCTGCAGCTGTCTACCGACAACCATGGCCTGAAGGTCCGCGCCCAGCTCGACAAGCGCGACCCCGAGGTTCAGGCGCTTGCGGTGAAGATGGAGCGCGGTGACATGGACGAGATGTCCTTCGCCTTCCGGGTGAAGTCACAGACCTGGTCCTCGACCGACGACTTCCCGGACGACCCACAGGCTCACCGCATGATCAACGAGGTCTCCCTGCACAAGGGCGATGTCTCTGTTGTGAACTGGGGCGCAAATCCCACCACGCACGCCGAGGTTCTTTCCGCGCCCGACCTGCTGCGCGCCTTTGTGGAGTGCGAGGACTTCGCCGAGGTTCGGTCCGACGACAAGCTCGTGAATAGCGTCCTGGAGAAGCTTGGCGCGAAGACGCCCACCAAGGACAGCCTTTCAGTGGATGACGTCGAAAAGCACTTCGCGGATGCTGGACAGCGCGCCGGAGAGGCCATGGCGAGCGTTGCGGCCGCCGAGGCCGAAGTGGACGAGAAGCGCGAAGAGGCGCCGAACGTGGAAGTTCATGTAATTGATCCGCTCGAATTCCTTTCGAAGCTGAACGCGGATCAGATCGCCCGGGTTCGCATCATGCTGGGCATTGACGCTCCGGCGGAACCAGTCGAGGAGTCTCAGGAAGAAGACCGCACTGAGGACATTCCTGAAGGTATGAGTCTCGACCTTGCTCTCGCCCTCGAAGAGGTCGATGAATAGACCTTTTTAGGTCTCTGTAGCAATTCCCTTATGCAAAACCCCCTATGGCACTTAGCCGGGTTTTGAAGTCTCCCCATTGAGGCGAGCCGTCTTGGCACTAGGCGGATGCCCATTCCGGGCAAAAACAGTGCCCAAATTCTTTTTGGGCAATAACCCATTGAAAGGAAGCTCGTGGACGAGCACCTGAAGCAGCTCAAGGAGCTGCGTGCCCAGGCGGCGGCCAAGGTCGCCGAACTGAAGGCGACCCGCAAGGCGATTACCGACAAGGCCCAGGCTGAAGAGCGCAGTGGCCTGACCGCCGAAGAGACCGCGGAATTCCGCACCCTGAGCGCCGACATCTCGGCCGCGATGGACGTGGTCGACGATCTCGACGAGCAGGTTCGTGAGCTGGAGAAGGAAATCGAGCGCTCTGGCCGTCAGGACGAGCGCACCTCGGCCATCGTGAAGGCCACCGCCGTCACCGAGGTCAAGGAACCTCTGACCTACCAGCGCCACAGCGGCGTGTCCTACTTCCAGGACGTCGCCAACATGCAGCTGGGCCGTGCCGACGCCAGCGCCAAGGAGCGCCTGCAGCGGCACGAGACCGACGTCAACACCAGCAAGGAGCTGCGTGCTGCGTTCAAGGTCGGCAATGAGTACCGCAACCTGGACCGCAATGATGGTACCGGTGGTTCTGAAGAAGTGGCCACCGTAGCTGCGTAAGTAGCTACTAGCAACCTCACCGTATCGGTGGACGCCCACCTATCCATTGGGTAATACCGAGGAAACCCGCACATGGGGTTCCGTACAGACTAAACGTGAGGCTCCATCTTTGAAGCATTGGGAATGTGTATCTCAATGTGGAGATGGATGAAGTTATAGTCGGGTCTGCATCTATGGTAAAGATGCAGAGTCAGGCAGAAATGGCCTGACCCCGTAGTTGTTCTTTCAGCTTCTTTTTCGCTTGGTAGCGCCGTTGTGACGCGTTGGAGCAGATTCTGCACCTGTAGGACTTGCTATCGACGCGCTTCAGAGAGTTCTCTGGCGTCATCTCGTGTCCATTTCTGCAATGGGTCATGAGCTGACTACTGCGGCGGGTTTCGAGATGTTCCAGAACCTCTCGCGCCCTCGCTGCACGACGCTTTCCGAGCCATGGAAGTAGCAGTTCTAGGATTGTTTTGACAGCTCCCGGATCGCTCATCCTCCAGATGTACTGAGTCTTTGGCTGAGTACCCGCAGGAGTGAGCGGTGGAGTCTTAACATAAATCCTGGTGCATGGAAACATGGCATCGATCCGCTGGATGATATCCAGGTCGGTCATGCCGATGGTGAGTCGTGTTCCGCCATTCTTGGCGATGGACATACATCCTTCACCTTCGAATACTCCTGCAAACCAGGCGATGGTGGCGTCGCTAAAGGTCGAGTGAAACATTGTACATCATTCTACCTCCGACATTGCCGAAATCCTGGGAACTTTTGAAAGAATTTTTACGGAGTAACAAATCTGTACTTCGTTCCGCCGCTGTGGGTCATGAACGAATGGGTGCCGCTGGTTCGGGCCGGTCGTTCTTACGCCAACCTGGCGGCCAACAAGCCGCTGCCTCCGGGCACCGACTCGATCAACCTGCCGAAGGTCAACTCGGGTACTGCCGTCGCTATCCAGACTGCGGATAACGCGGCCATCTCCGAGGTCGACCTGACCGACACCAGCGTGTCGGCCGCGGTCAAGACCATCGCCGGTATGCAGGGTATCTCTCTGCAGGCGCTGGAGCAGTCTCCGCTGTCCTTCGACGACATCATCCTGGCCGACCTGGCCATGGACTACGCGCCCAAGCTGGACCAGCAGGTCATCAGCGGCTCGGGCTCGGGCAACCAGGTGACCGGCGTCCGCAACACCTCGGGCATCATCACGATCACCGCGACCGATGCCACCACGGAACTGAGCAAGTCCCAGACCGTGTACAAGAAGATCGGTGACGCGATCCAGCGCATCCACACCCAGCGCTACGCCTCGCCTGAGGTCATCGTGATGCACCCCCGCCGCTGGCAGGCGTTCTGCACCCTGTTCGCTTCGGACGGCCGTCTGGCCATCGTTCCGGACGGTGCTGCGTTCAACCAGTTCGGCGTTCTGGAGCGCGTTGCGCCGGAGAACTTCGTCGGTAAGCTCCAGGGCCTGCCGGTCGTGGTCGACGCGAACATGCCCACCACCCTGGGCGCCGGCACCAACGAGGACGTTATCCACGTCCTGCGCGCATCGGACCTGTACCTGTACGAGAGCTCGCTGCGTACCCAGGTGTTCCAGGAGACTCGGGCCACCTCGCTGACCGTCCTGTTCCGTCTGCACGGCTACCTGGCCTTCCTGGCGGGTCGCTACCCGAAGTCGGTCGTCGAGATCGGCGGCACCGCACTCACCGCTCCGACCTTCGCCTAATTAGGTTGTATCCCAATGGATTTGGCATATAGCGGCTGAATCCATTGGGCAACCAGTTGGTCGTACGTCAAGCATGTTGTAGGAAGGGCGTAATGGACTGGAGTCTCGGAGAATATTTCCCACCGGTCGAGCATTACGCCCTCCTGCGACATGCTGTACACCAATCTTCCGGCACTGCAATTGAATTCGGCATTGGCAAGGGTGAATCGACACGGATCATTGCCGAACACATGCCGGTCATCGGCTTCGGCTCCACTCAGGGCCTTCCCGAGTTCTGGCGGGACGATCCCGACGGGCGTTTTGATGTAGGGGAGTTCGCCTTTCCGCTCCCAAGCATCCACAACGCTACGTTGATCGACGGGTTGTTCAATGAAACCCTTCCCGGATTCGAGTTCCCGGACGCGGTTGGACTGATCCACTTCGACGCGGACCTCAAGAGCTCCACGGCTGCAGCACTGCACCACGTCGGACACCTTATCCAGCCAGGCGTAGCACTCGTATTCGACGAGTGGCACGGCTACAAATCCGCCAAAGACCACGAACAAGCAGCCTTCAAAGAATGGCTCGAAGACAACCCTCGACAGTGGAAGGTACTGGGTCATTCACACCAAGCATGGGCTATCCGAATCACCTGAGGTAGTCCTCTTCATCTTCGCCGGCCGCGAAGCCAACATGCGGCTGCAGATGCCTTTCCTCCATCGCATCATCGAACAGAACCCGAACGTACGGGTAGACATCTGGAACTTGGCGCGCATCCCGGAGGATGCCGAATACCTGCAAACGCTAGCCGGAGAGCGTATTGCCGTCCGTAATGAGTTCTATCGCGACGCCGATGGATGGAACGCGGTGTGGCGATACTACGCGCAGCCGAGATTTGAGCAAACCCTGTTCACCAAGCTCGATGACGATGTTGTATTCATTGAGACCGATCGCATGGCCGAACTTGTTCAGGCAGCTGAAGATCACCCCGGGTCGGTAGTCTCCGCTCAGGTCATCAACAACGGCGCCTGCACTCTCACCCACCCCGGCCTGCTGCGGGTCTTCGAGAAGCTGAACATCCCACTCCTGGACGTACATACGTCAAACGCCTACGCCATGCGGACGCACGAGGAGTTTTTCGCCAACTGGGATGCAATGGTCCACCAACCGGTGAACGTCGTTCCTAGTGCCGTATGGCTGTCGATTAACGCCATAGCGCTGGATCACCAGGCGCTGAAGTTTGTTGCCGAGACTGTCGGGACCCCGTCTCCGCCCCATATCGCCGGGAGAGACTGGCCAGCGGGGATGGTGTGCGGCGACGAAGGAGCTTGCAATCTTCTCGATCGCTACATCCTGACGGGGATGATTGCCGGGCACCTAGGTTTTGGCCCCGAGAGGGTTACCGATGAGCAGGCGACCCGATGGCGAGCGCTCTACGAATCGATTGGCCGAAACTACCTAGCAAATGGGGAATGATACAATCGAACGCGCAAGCGAAGGCGGCCCCGGCGGTGCTACCAACACCGTCGCCCGGGGCCTAACCACTTCAGGGAGTGGCTGTGGGTGACCGTACCCCGAGAATATGCAGCATCGCAAAATGCGGCAGGAAACACTATGGCCGCGGCTGGTGCAGCAGGCATTACCAGATATGGCGCGCGCACGGCGACCCAGAGGGTGGCGTTTTCGAAATACTGTACGGCGCCACGGTCGAAGAGCGCTTTTGGCAGAAGGTGGATAAAACTGCCTCATGCTGGGAATGGGCGGGAAGCAAGACCCGAAAAGGCTACGGTAACTTCCATGATGGTGAACGCCTAGTTCCGTCACATAGATATTCGTACCGACTGGCCTTCGGTGAAATCCCCGAAGGAATGCTGGTCGACCACGTCTGCCACAATCGGGGGTGCGTCAATCCGGATCATCTAAGGCTGGCCACCAACAAGCAAAACATCGAAAACGTGCGGGGCGCTCGGAGTGACAGTAGTACGGGGATTCGTGGAGTTAAACGCACTCGCAGCGGCAAGTTTGTCGCATCCGTTCGCCATCACGGTGTTTCCTACTATCTAGGCACGTTTTCGAACATGAAAGATGCTGAGGCTGCGGTAGTCGCTAAACGTAACGAACTGTTCACCCACAACGATGCGGATCGCGTGGCGTGAAAAACTTCGACGTCATAATCCCCTTCAGAGATCGCGGGAATGATCCTTGTCGCCCGGCCAACCTGAAAGCCGCCCTGCAGTGGTGGCGCTCCCGGGGGATCAATCCCATCGTCATTGACGATGGCCTGACTGGTGACGCGCAGTTCAACCGCAGCCGCGCCTACAACCGCGGAGCAGAGATTTCGAAGGCCAACATCCTGTGCTACATCGAGGCTGACCTGCTCATCCCAGCGAATCAGTTGTACGAAGCCGTTCGGATAGCCGCCGAAAAACCTGGTCTGGTCGTGGCGTTCTCGCGCTTCATGGCGATGATCGAGCGGGACTCCGAATTCGTCAGGGCGGGTCTGATTCCGCCGGCCCAGGCTTGCGCCCAGCAGATGCGTGGGGACAAGCAATCCATTGGCGCGGCGAACGTCGTCTCTCGGGAATCACTGGAGATGATCGGGCGATTCGACGAGGGCTTCTCGGGGCATGCGTACGACGATGACGCCACCGAGCTCGCGTTTCGCATCTGTTGTGGACCGACGAGATTTGTCGAGGGTGCTGGATTTCATATGTACCACCGACCTGGGGCGCTATATGGCCAAGCTTCCGAGGCTGACCTAGCAGCCACTGAGCGAAACCGGCAACGATTCGAGCTCTACAAACAGGCGAAGACGCCTGAAGATATTAGAAGATTAACTTTGGGGAACATTGACTAATCTACTGCCCGGCGACGATGTTTTGGTCGACTTCGAGGGAGAAATCCATTACGGGCATATTGACAGGATCGAACGCGGATGGGTTCGCGCGGTTATTGAGCTAGACCCGGAACTTGATTACGGCATGAGAAGCGCGAGCTTGTCTCCGCATCAGGTCGTTATGGTCCCGATTTGCCGAGTGAAGCCTCGTGACTAGCCCTGAACAGTGGGTCGAAGCCGCAGTAGGTGTGGCTAATGAGAAAAACCTTCCCCTAGTGATCCTAGGCGGAGTTTCTGGGGGCGCAGAAGCAGTGACAGCATTGCTTCACCAGGCGGGCGAGCGGTTCCTGCACGTGGATGAACTCCACTGTCAACCCCGCGCGGTGTACGTCATCACCACGAATGATGATCGGTACGCCGAATACTCTTTCTCGCCGGGTTCGGTTGTGATTGATCCGTTCAACTTTATCCCTAGCCGACCAGGTATATCGGTCTTTTGCCCGGCTATGATCGAAAATTCACACATTGACCCAAATTTGATGAATGTGACGAATTTTGATCATATTCCGACTGAATCGGGGGAATTCTGAAGATTTACGGCCTTTTGTCGTGGTATGACGAGAATCCCTCCTGGCTTGTTGAGTGCGTGACCGCGGCCGCCAAACTGTGCGATCACATCATTGCCGTGGACGGCGCGTATGCAGCCTTCCCGGGCGCCCTCCGGAAACCTTCTAGCTCCGCAGATCAGGTGGATGCCATCGTTCATGCGGCGGCCGGCGCGGGGATCGGATGCACCATCCATCAATCCCGCGAACCATGGTGGGGCGGCGAAGTTGAAAAGCGTGACTTCATGATGCAGCTTGCCATGACCATGGCTGGCCCGGAGGACTGGCTATTCAGGGTTGATGCCGATGAATTCCTTGAGGCGCCTGTTGACACACGACTTCACCTCGCGACGACGAAACATGACGTCGCTGAGGTAATGCTTGTGGAGAACGACCCCCTATCGGGTGAGGACGGACAGCATCCTCTTCGGTGTTTATTTCGGGCGATCCCCGGAATCAAAATTGAAGGTGCCCATTTTCTCGTGACGGTTCCGTCGGATGATGGGAAACTATTTCTTGCTGGCCCCCAATGCGTCACTGCCGAACCCTTATGGGATGTCCGGCTAGAACACCGCACTCGCATGCGAACGCCGGCCAGGAAGCGCCTGAAGGACCAATACTCGCCATTGATTAATACTCTCGAAAGTGTAGAAAATGTCTCTCGGTAGGAAAGCCGCCGAAAATGGAGATGTCCGCGATATTGAAGCGGACTACGTAAAAGCATACCTAGCCGAGTACCACTTGTACCGCGGCGCCGGGCTGAATGAAAAGGCCGATGAAGTGGCCGACATTCTTGACGCCATGGGCCATCCCGTAAAGGCGAAGGCCAAAAAGACTCCCGCGAAACAACGCGCGGTAGCGGCGGATACGACCGAAAAGGCCGTCGAAGGGGACGTCAACCCCAAGTAAGAGAAAGGGGTTGTCATGGCCGAAAACTTGACCCCCGCCGATATTGAGCAGTACACCAATGGCCAGTTGCTCGCAAGCGATCCCGAGACTCAGCGGATGCTCGACGAAGCCCTGGCAAGGGCCAGAAGCTTCTGCGGCTGGCACGTTAGCCCTGTGCAGAGCAGCACCATTACCGTTCGTGGCTCCGGATATGAGTACATGGTCCTACGGACGCAGAAGATCACCGCAATCACCTCCGTGACTGAGATCGACCAGGACGGTGTCAGCACAGTCTTGGATGTCAACGACTTCGAGGTGTTCACTGATGAGTCTTGGGCCATTTACCGGCGCAGATGCCTGCCGTTCAGCTGTCACAAGACTTATCAGATTGCGTTCAGCCACGGATACACCGCAGCCGAGGCGGCAGACTTTCGCGGGGCCGTTCTTCAACTGATTGATGCCACGGCTCAGTCCGTTGGCACGGGTGGTGGCGGACCGCTGTCCGAATTCCAGGTCGACGACGTCAAGCTGGCGTGGGCAAACAACCGCATGGCCGGCGACGTGGCGAGCAACCCGATGAATGAGTCACCCTTGTATCAGTACAAGCTGCTGGCGGTGGCATGAGGCTCGGTGGGGGTGAGTCATCTTTGTCTCCGAAAATTTGTTCGCGCGATGAATGCAATGAAGTAATTGAGGCGCGCGGCCTTTGCCATAAGCACTACCAATCCTGGTGGCGAAAGCATAAAGACTCACTCAACAGGCCAAGTGTCGAGGAACGATTCTGGGGATTGGTGGATACCAGTGCTGGCCCCGATGCATGCTGGCCCTGGGGCGGGGCACTTGATCGCCACGGCTATGGAAGGTTCTACCGGGGGAAGGGATACTCAAGGGCGGCCCACCGCACGGCTTACGAATTCAGCACCGGAAACGATCCTGGCAATCTCCAGGTGGACCACCTCTGCTGGAACCCGAAGTGCTGCAATCCGAGACACCTGAGGGCCGTTACCCATAGCCAGAATCAGCAGAACAGAAAAGGGGCGCCCGCCAGTAGTCGGTCGGGGATTCGCGGCGTACACCCGTACCGCAAGGATTCGAACAAATGGGTGGCTATCGTTAAGCGCGACGGAAAACGCCTCTACAAGGGTAAATTTGATTCTCCAGAGGCTGCCGCAGAGACTGCAAAACAATTCCGCCTCGAATTGCTTCCCTACAGCGAGGCCGATAAATGCGACTAGGGTCACAGACGGCGACGTTTGTATCGAAGTCGGAAAACGTCAACGTTCTCGACGACTACGGCCATCCGGCGATTGTCGAGACTTCGACCGACGTTCCTGGATGCCTGTTCCGCTCCATGATTCCCGCCTACCGCGGCGATAAGAAGGTCACCGAGCTCGGCGAGCTGACGATCGACCAGTGGCGCCTTACCGCGCCGCCAGACCCAGCCGTTCTGGCCGCCAAGGCGAACGACGAAATCATCGTCAATGGACGGAGATTTCACATCGTCGTCGGTCCGCGGTTGTTCTACAACCTACGCGGCCAGGTTTTCAAAGTCACTGTGATGTGCGAGGACCGAAATGGCTGATGTAGTCGTCCGGCTTCGTGACGTGGAAAATGCAGTCCTTGACGGTCTGTCCAGTAGCCGCGACCTCCGCAGGGAAGCCAAGCGCTTCATTGAGGATGCCGCCGATGTCTGGCGGATGGTCTGGGACACCTCGATGCAGGGCGTCCTCGCTTCCGAGACGGGCGCGCCTCACCCGTATCAGACCGGAAACTATCGAGAGCACATCAAAACCACGAAGCTGACCTGGACGCAGAAGCTCTTCATTAAGCAAGCCCTGCGTGGCGGCCTCCTTGTTGGCTCGGTGTACAACGATAGTCGGGTCGCAAATTGGGTGGAAAAGGGTACCAATATCGACAAGCCCGGTTCCAAATCCCCCTGGGGTCCCAACACTCCAACGCCCGCGTTCCGTATCGCGGAGCGTACGGCCCAGATCATGAGCGCAGGTGGATTTATTGAGCGTTGATCTCTATCCATGGGCACCGCCCGATGGAGTTAAGGTTCTGATCTTCCACCTGTCCCCGCTTGTCGATCCCGGCTCTTGTCGCGACGAGCGGCCCAACGATGGGCCGCTTCCCTTCATTCGGGTGATGCGTCACAAAGGCGCCGATGACGGGCTCGTCAGCCAGGGCCGATATTCGATCTTCACGTTCGCGTCCACTGCGCAAGAAGCATTCAACCTCGGACTCACCGTCCAGCGGAGAATGCAGCTCCTGGCAAGCAGATTCGGTGGGCAGTATCCGATCGACCTACCGTCCCGGCGGGTGTACGCGGACAACGTGAAGATTCTAGAAGGGCCGGAGCCGGTCGAGTACATCCAGGATGCGATACCGCGAAAGTTCTACTGCTACTCGCTGATCTGCCAGGTGGATTTCCGCTACATGGCTACTTGAGCGGGATTCTGCGGTGGCAGACCTTGCAGACCTTGTCGCGATAGAACTGACCCGCGATCCGCTCGTACCGGTCGATGAACCACCGATGCTTCCATGGGCGGCATCGTGGCCCGTCGGTCTGAATTCTTGGACCAAACGGGATATCCCCGATCCACACTCGTAGATAGCCCTCATCCGAGTATCTGACGACAGCCTCATCGGCTATTCCCGGTGGCAGTAAGCCGCTGATCTGCATACCAAATCCTACTACAGGAGTGACAATGCCTCAATACCGCACCAATGAAGCGATCACCTACGTCCACGACGGAAAGGTGCTGCACGCCGACGCCCACAAGACCGTGGAGCTCGACGTAGATCAGGCCGAATTGCTTGGCGACAAGGTTTCCGTCGTGGAGACCCCGTCGGGCCTGATGTTTCCGAAGGGCGCCCCGGTGATCGACGTTCTCCGCCTCGATCCACACAACGACGGAGCGAATGACGCCAAGGTCAAAAAGGTAGAACCCGCCAAGGGCAAGAAGTAATTCAGACATAAGTCGGCACACTAAATCCAACCAAGAACCCCCGAGCCATAAAGGCCGGGGGTTTCTTTATGCCGCTCCGCCCGGCCTTGGCGGCACCCGAAAGGAATAAATATGGCATTGCCAGCCTCTGGCGGGACGTATTCTGAACTGCTCCAGCCCGGCATCAACCCGCTCAAGATTCGCAAGTGGATTGTCACGGACCTGTTGCTGCGAGATTATCGCGCACCGGACGGCACCATTCGCAACCTCGCCGACCCCAGTGTCGGCCTGAATGCCGACGGCGACTTTTCTCCGTTCGCTGAAGACGGAACCCTCCGCAACGACCTGATTGGCCCCGACGGTCTGGGCTTCTACCACCTCGGCGCCCTGCATGAAGATGGTACCGAGATCAAGTCGGACACGTCGTCCGACGAGACGATGATCGCACAGTCTGTTCGGGCGGTCCGTTATGACCTGAAGTCGGATACCGACACCGTCCACATCCGCGCTTCGGAGAGCACCCCACTTACCGACGCCCTGCGCTTCGATAAGCCGCTCGACAACCTTGAGGACTACGGCAAGGCCGGCTATGTCATCAAGAAGGACGCCGACACCAAGCTGATCGAGCGCCAGGTTATCGCCCTGGGCTTTGACGGCGAGAACTTCGTTGGCCAGGTCTTCCCGCGCATGCAGGTCAAGGACAAGGCCGGCAGCAACATGAACAAGAAGGATGTTGACGACGTCGACATCACCCTTGGCGCGCTGCTCTGCCCGTTTGTGATGTCCCCCGTGCTCCTGGCGCGTGAAGGTGCCGCTTGGCGTGGCCTGCAGGGTGCTCCGGTGTTCGCCGCGGCTCCTGTTGCCACCGCGATCTCCGGCCAGAAGGCCACCGTGGCGTTCGCGATGCCCGCCTCGGGTTCGTCGACCTACACCTACGTGGTGGAGAAGTCGTCGGACAGCGGTACCACGTGGACCACGGCGACCCCGGTTTCGACCACCGGCACCACGAGCGTCGTGATCACCGTTTCCGGTGTCACCTCGTCGCTGTCGTGGCAGTTCCGGGTCAAGGCAACCGGCTCGAACGCCATGACCACCACGTCGTCCGTGTCGAACACGGTTATCGGCCTTACCTAATCCTTCGGGATTTCTACTCCCATCGCCGCGATATGGGCTGTGTCGCGGCGATGGGTCACAGCCCTTACAGCCTCATAACTTTCAAAGGAGCCATAAATGGCTAAGGGGAACCGCGCCACTACTTCCACCCACGACGCCAAGGAGCAGGCGGCTGAATACTTCGGCTTCGCGTCTTCGGTGTACATCCAGGGTAAGACCCGGATTTGGGAGATTCCCAGCCCGGCGCTCATGGATGACGACCAGCAGGAGCGCTGGGATGAGCTCCAGTTCACCCTGGAGCAGTGCGACCGGGAGGACGACATCGTCATTCCGGAACGCGTCCGCGAGGACGGTTCCGTCGCTCCGGAGCGGGTGATCGAGGGCGATTACAAGAAGCCTTACCGCATCAAGGGTGAACTGCTGAAGCCGACGTACAACGCACGTCTGGCCATCGCAATCTTCGGTGAAGAAGGCTACAAGGAGTTCAAGGCCGACGGCGGCTCAGGCAGCCTGGTCTCGCTCGAATGGGCGCGCATGAACAAGGAATACATGGAGCGCGTCGAGGCCGACTCGAAAAGTGACAATTCTCCTGCCTCGCTGGAGGTTGTTTCCTCGCGAGATTGAGTGCGACCTCTCGATCTATCACCACATTGATATTGGCGACTGGCACACAGGGAAGATTTCGTCCAGGAAGATTCTGAATCTCCTGGACGGACTTCCCCCCGAGTGCTGGTACAAGCTCAGCGTCGTCGAATTCATTCAAGAAATGGAAGACGAGAAGCAGGATGCCGTCGTTTCTGACGTGCGTTCTTTGATTTTCGCGCAACTTCACGGTCAAAGAATCGAGGCCTCCAGTGAGCAGCAGGATTGATATCTTTGCTTTTCTTCATGCGAACCGGAGGTCTGTCAACAACTCGGTACATGAGATTTCGGACGCTTTGCGGCAGGCGGGCCGCGATGGCTCTGATGCCATGGCCCAAGAGATCGAGAACGCCGCCCCGCGAGTCCGTCGAGCGGCCAATCGCGTCAAGGATGCGACGATCACGGCAGATCGCGCGGAGCGGCAGGCCAACAAGACCCGCGAAGAAAGCGCTCGTCTGCTGGAGCGTCGGATTCAACTGGAGTCCGACCACGCAGACGCGAGCGAGGCCCGAGCCAGGGCCATGGAGCGCGAGATCGAGCTCGAAAACCGTCTCCGCGCGGCCCGGGCGGGCACCGAGAAAATCAATCAGCAGATTTACGAGCAGGAGCGCCGTCGGGACGAGCAAAAAGCCAAAGCGGACGCCCTGAACTCGTATGTCCGAGATAAGAATCTTGGGCTTCGAGACAAGCGCCTTGCGCGGACCAAAGCTAACCAAGAGGGTGACAAAGCCACCGCCAGGCGGCTCTCGAAAGAGATCAACGCCGACGACACCGCCCTGCAGCCTGCCCGCAAGCGGCAGATCGCCGAGAACCGGAAGCTGCGGGAGGAAGAGGCCGCTCTCGCCACGCTCCGCGAGCGGCTGGCCGGCCACAACGAGGACGTCAGCCGCACCGAAACCGATCTGAAGTCAGCTCGCGCCGAAGCTGGTGCAGCTACACGGGATGTCACCAAGCTTGAAAGCGACCTCGTCCAGAACCGTCGCGACACGGTTCGGGTAACCGAAGAGTCCACCCGCGCGACGGAAGACGCAACCCGGGCCACCCGTCATCAAGAAGAGGCACTGAGGTCCCTTCATGAGACGGAAGAGGCAGAAACCCGGCGCCAAAATCAGCGCAACAACCGTCGCGGGCGAGGGCGTGGTGGGGGCTTTGGTCATACCGCCGCAGGAAACATTGGCAATATCTTCACAGATATCCCCGGCGTCCCCGGCGGCCCACTGGGCGCCGTTCTTGGCCCGGCTGTCGTCATTGCCCTGGGCAGTGTTGCGGAAGCCGTTGTCACCGCCTCGCAGTCGCTAGCGCTGCTTCCGGCTGTCGCCACCGCAGCGGGTGCGGGTATCGCCACTCTCGCTATTGGTTTTGACGGTCTCGGCAAGGCCATTAAGGACATGGACGACCCAAAGAAATTTGCCAAAGACTTGGCGCAACTGGGTCCCGCCGCGCAGCAGGTGGCGCTGGAAATTCAACACCTAGCCAGTCCCGAGGGGCCGTTTGGGCAATTGAAGAGCACCGTCGAGGGTAACCTTTTCAAGGGCATCCCCGAGGCTTTGCATAGCTTGTCGAATTCTTTTGCCCCAACGCTTGAAAGATTGACTGGCGGCATCGCCAGCGCGTTCAACTCGATGTTCGACAAACTATCGAGCACGCTCCAAACCGATGCGTCCAAGTTGTCTATTGCGAACATCGTTGACAACATCGTTCTCGCGTTTCAGCGTCTCACCCCCGCGGTGCAACCGTTCACCCAGGCGATCCTCAAGATCGTCGAGGTCGGTGCGGATTTTCTGCCGAAGATTTCGGACTCGATCGTCAACGTCGCGAATACCTTCAATCAGTTCATCCAAAAGGCCGCGCAAGACGGAAGCCTTCAGAACTTCATTCAGAAGGGCATCGACGCGGCCGGGGCATTGCTAAACCTCCTGCTCGAACTCGGTCAGAAGATTTACCAGACCTTCGGCAACAAGAGCCCCGAAGACTTCGTGCAGATGATTGACCACGTCATCCGAGCGGTCATCACCGTGTCGAATGCGATTGTCGGTATCGCGGAGGCCGTGGACAGTGTGCTGCCCGCGTTGGACAAGGTTGCTGACGCAGTCGGCGGCTGGCCGGTGCTGATTGGTGGCGCTATCGCCGCGTTCGTGGGATTCAAGCTCGTGGTCGGCCCCATTCTCACAGCCATCGCAATCCAGATGGGTATGCAGGGCATCACGGGCGCGCTGCTTGGCATGGGTCCGGCCGCCGCTACCGCCGGCGCGGGCATCACCGCAGGATTGGGTGCTGCCGCCGCAATGCTTGCGGGAATGGCTGCTGCGGCGGCCTCGGTTGTGTCGGTCCTCAGCCTGGGCGGCAGCTCCAACTCTGATCCGACGAACCTTCCCGATACGGACAAACTCCTTCGGCAGGGCGCTACTGCCAAGCAGATTGAGGATTATCAGCAGGCCAAGGTCAATGGTGACCAGGCCACGATGAACCGCATCAAAGATGAGGTTGGCAAGGGCGCACTCGCGAAACTTGGCCCCGGTGGAATCAATCCCGATTTTCAAATCGGGCCGACCACCAACGCCTCAGTTGAGCCAGGGGCACTGGAGCCGATTCAGCAGTTCGATCCGAACTTCCCGCTACCTCCAGGATACGAGCGTCCGCAGGTCCAGGCACCCCCAACCGCCGGACTCAATCCTTACCACCCGTTCGACGTCCCCGCGGTCCCACCGACCGGAGGAGCGGGCGGCGGCAAGGCTGCTCGTACCCACGGTCCGGAAGTTCCGTACTCGGGCGATCCGATGTCGCTCATCCAGGGTTATCAGCCCACTGCTGCGCTCTACAACGCGGCGGGCGCGCTACTCGACAAGCGGCAGAAGGTTGCACAGGACGAGGCTGATCTCAACAAAATGCTGGCGGAGAACACCGCCACCGAGGACGAGATCACCAAGAAGCGCAATGACCTGGAAAAGGACAAGCGCGAAGCGGTAGAGGCCGAGCTCCGATTGGACGAGGCCAAGGCTTCCGCCAACAAGAAGGCATTGAAGGGTCTTAAAGACACCGACAATGCGTTCTCCGAGATCGGCGCCGGTCTGGATAAAGACCTCGGATTCTCGAAGGGTCTTCCGGGCCTCGCCGACAACCTGGTGCGCTTCGTTGCGGCTCTTGCCACCGCCCCACTGAAGGGCCTCCTAGCGCCGATCGCTAAGCAGGGCGATGGCTCTTCCGGTCTGCTCGGCATGATGTTCGGCGGTTCGGCGAAGGACTCGGAGCAACAGAGCCTTCGGACTGGTGTGTACCCAGGAATGGCTGGGGTCGGTCCCCGTACGCCATTCTCGGTGCCCGGTGAAACACCTCGCGACTTCGCCCACCGGGCGATGATGCCCTACTGGCAGTCCCAAGGTTTCACGGTCGGTGACCATGCCGCAGACCAGTACGGCGAACACCAAAACGGTGCACTGGACATCATGGTGCCGAGTATTGCCGAGGGCCAGAAAGTTCTCCAGCAAGTCCTGTCGGACTCGAACGTCTACGGTGCGATCTTTGACAATAAGACGTACGGCTACGGGCGCGGGACAACGCCGCAGGACTACACGGCTGGATATACCGGGAATCCGACGCAAGACCACCAGGACCATGTTCACGCCTGGTACAAGCCGGGCGGCGCGAACAACCTCCCGCCAGGTGCGATCCCGCCGGACATGATGTCGCCGGGCGTTTCGGTCGGCCCCTCCGGGGGGACTACCCCCGTGTTCGTGACGAACTGGCCGGGCGGTGCAGGCGGTCAATTCGGCGCCCCCGGCATCCCGGGTCTCACGCCTCCCGGCGCGGACTGGGATGCCATGGCGATGAAGGAATCGTCGGGCAACTGGGCCGCGAACACCGGCAACGGTTACTACGGTGGGTTGCAGTTCACGCAGTCGAGCTGGGACGAAGCTGGCGGCCAGCAGTACGCCCGTCGGGCGGATTTGGCTACGGCTGAGCAGCAGAAGATGATCGCCGAGCAACTGTTGAAGATGCAGGGACCTGGCGCGTGGCCAAACACCTTCACGCCAGCCGGTTCACCGTCCGCAGGTGCCCCCGCTGGCGGACCACTGAGCACGGGTATGCCCAGGGGTCTTCCGACAGCGCCGCTGGGACCGGTCAGTCCGGCGGATTCCACTTTCGCCGGAGCTCAGGGTCCAACCCCCGGCGTGACGCCCGGACTGAATCCGTACACGGCACAGGGCATGCCACAAGGCCAACAGGGCTGGCAGCCCAACAGCAGTGGCGGCATCGGCTTCGGCGGCGGGTTGATCGGCGCGGGTCTGCAGGCGGCTATGAGTGCAGCCGGGACGGCGGGCGCGCCCTTCGGCGGTCAGGCCGCTGCTGCGGCGGCCCAGATGGCGATGCAGTTGATAGATAGGTCGACTAAGTACCTGGGGCAGCTCGGTGGAATCGCCACGGAAGGAATTCTTTCGACGTTCGCACCCTCGAACCCAGACTCAGGAGCCTCGCCACTTCGCGACAGTTGGCTCTGGCGCGCCGCCGGCGCTCTGGCGGGCGCCACGCCAGCATTGGGCTCCGGCGGAGCGGCGATGCTGGACAAAATGTCGCAGAAGAAGCAGGCAGAGGATCAGGGTCAGCAAGCCCAACAGCAAGGCCAGCAGGGGCAGCAGAGTCCCGCGCAGTCCGGCCCCTTGGTCAATATTGAGCAAATGGTTCAAGGGCAGCAAAGTGGTAAATCGCTAGGCCAGGACATCGCTGGTCAGCTGCAGCAGCAGGTGATCCTGCCTCGATAGTTGATTGAAGGAGTTCCTAGCTAGGAAACAATAGCCAGGAACTCCTTCATCTGCTCAGCCATCCACCTCAGCGTCTCGGATGCAAGGTCCCGCTTTCGGACACCGCGCTCAATCATGATGGCGTTCCAACGGTCTAGGTAATCGATGGCAGATCGAAGCAACTCATCTGAATACGCTGCAGACCTACCGAGCGCCATAGATATCATTGCGGGGTCATCGTGGTAACGCCCAAGCATGGTATTGCATCGGTCGCAAAGCATCATACGGCGACATTCCGGACATCCCTTATCGCCACATCCGTGATCATGATCGTGATCGATGCGGGCAGTCTTGGTCGTCAGGGTCGATTCGCACAGTGGGCATTCGTGCCCCTGTTCGCGCAACGCCTTGTCAACAATGCCCTGACGAGTCTCTTTGCGAATCTCCTTACGTCGCTGACGAATGCAATGGCCGCATTGCCCTCTTTGCAAATCCCCCACAGGGATCATCCCGTGGACTCGACACCGCGCTAGCCCACGGGACCTAAGGTCGCTAATGCATTGGCTGCACAAGTCGGAGACGCCGTGACTGCACCTACCACATCCCATCGCACACTTGGCGTCGTAGCGACCTTCTGAATAAATCTTGTCACACCACTTACACCGGCCTTCGCCGGATTTTCCAAAGTGGTCTAGGGGCAAAATCCCGTGAGTTAGGCAATGCCGCTTCCCCTCGATCCTGAGGCCGTCCCTGCATGTGCGACAAACCCCGCCTAAGCCGAGGGGCTGTCGGCCGCACCCGAGGACGCACAACTTCAGTGGCGTCATGTACCCATCACGTTTTAGCTGACGTTGATGCGTCTGGCATATACGCATCGTTTTCCCAGGAGCCCACCGCGTGCCCTCCTGCACGCATTCCGGACCTTGGCACAGCGCTGATTCCGATTTGGTCATTCGTACCCCACTTCAAGGGCGGTCTGTCTACACGCCTCTTCTACATAAACCTTAGCACGTGTTCGGTCCCAGAAGGGGGAACTTTTGGAATCCTTTCCAAGCGGGCAGATCACCCCACTCGGTATCCAGATTTTGAAGGATGGCGCCGAGCCACAGATTACTTATACATCGCCCGACGGGGAATTGATCTTCTATCTCAATGGCGGCTTGGCCCCATGCATGGGGGTCACCGAGGGCGTCAACCTCGCTGAGGGAATGGATGGACTTCACCCCTCCTTCAGTCACATCGACCATAAGGGCGCGCGCCAGAACGGCGTGACGTGGGCGGACACGGTGTACGACCCAGCCGAAATGACAATGAAGGTCACCTGCACCGCGCAAACTCCAGAAAACCTCAAAAGGGTTATTCGGAAATGGTTCGCCGCATGGGACCCGAAGAACCCGGGAACATTGACGTGGACCACCCCAGGAATGGGGGAATGGACCTGCACCCCCCGGCTGGCCAAGACTCCTCCAGAAAAGTTGGAGCGGGCATACGCCACACGAAAGCAGCAGACGTTCACCTGGTTCATCCGGAACGACGCCGCCTTCTGGACTGGCCCGGATTCGTTGTCCGAGTTCAGCATTGCATTCGAGTCAGCGGTAGACACCTTCAATCGCCCGGCTGACGGAACCCTCGGTCCGAACTGGCACCAGACCTACGAAGGCGTCGGTGCCGGCGTGTGCACCACGAACAACGGCTCTGCCGTGTGGTCGCCCAAGGACCCCGATACGTTCTTCACGGGTACGCGGAATGTGGTGTGCGGTCCCTTCAAGGACTTCTCGACCTCTACCGACAATCAGGTCATCACCTTCATTCCGGACAACACGCCGGAATTCACCGTCGGAACGGGCGCGGCCAACTATCTCTGGGGCCGCATGGGTAGAAACCCTGACGGCTCGTGGGATGGCAATGGTGTTCGTGCCGCTGTCGGTTGGGGATTCACACAGATTGCGGTGTTCAACAACTTTGTCAGCACTGTTCTGATTCAGCAGTTTTCGCTTGTTCCGCCGATTGCCGGGGAAAAGTGGAAACTGTATTGCGGCAGTGATACGGACCCTAACTTCTACAAACTTGTCCGAGACGACTTTTTCGTTATGTGTTCCGCGCACGACACGGATGAGATCGCCAATGTCGGGCCGAACTACCGCGGAGTTGGCTTTGGTCTTCAGGGCGGCGGCGCCATTCTGACCCAGGCTACGCCGGCTGCGGTTCGCCAGGTCTACTCGAATTCAACCTCGCTCGACACGTTCAACGTTGTCACCACAAACGGCCTGGGTCCGAACTGGCCCCTTTACTACACGGGCAGCTCGACCGGCTTCGTGCGAGCCAACAACGGCAAGGCCATCTGGGTCGACACCGCCCCGGGTAGGACGGTCCGGAACCGCTGGCTGGGCGCCGACGAGGTACAAACAGTCACGCTTCACGGTTCGCCAACGTCTTGGACGTTGACCTACAAGGGCACCGCGGCGCAGGGGGTAATGCAGACCACCTCCTCACTGGGCGGAAACGCCACGGCTACTGCGGTGCAGTCAGCGCTGGAGGCCTTGCCCGGGCTCGCCGTCGGTGACGTCTCCGTAACGGGACCCGATGGTGGCCCGTACGCCGTCACGTTCCAGGGCGATCTCATCAACACCCCGATGGCGCCAATGTCTGGGACTTCGGACGGAGAGTCTTACGTCACGGTAGCCCGAACAACGGTGGGCGAAAACCAGTACACGGCCTCGGATTACCAAGCGGTGGGCGTTCAGCTGGGGACCCTTTTCGAGTTCCCCTTCCCCGATACGGCGTATGTCAACATCTTCGCGCGCCTGGACGACGACGACATGTCCCCAACCGGGGTTTGTCTGCAGATCGGTCCGCAATGGGTCACGCTGCTTAATGTTGTCGATGGTGACTACGCGCAATTGGCGTGGAGGCCATTGGCCATTGCGCCGCTGTGGAATGAAACCTGGAAGCTGGTGTGCGGCACCAACAAGAACATTCGGGAATTCCAAGTCCTGCGAGACGGTGCTCAAATTCTCAGCTTCACCGACAAGGCGGGGGTAACTCCGCTCGGACTCGGGCAGCGCGGTTCCGGGTTCGGCATGTCCTCTGGCGACGGCATATTTCGTCAGCACATTCCGCCGTCGGTCAAGGTCTGGCGGATGGGCGACAACAGTGGAATCTCCCACGATGGTCATCTCACGCTGACCAACTTCGGCGATCAGGACGTTTATCCGGACTACGTCGTTTATGGGCCGGGAACGTTCACCTTTGCCGATGGTCCCGCGGCGGAGCCGACCATTGAGTTCGGTCCACTCACCGATGGCCAGGTCGCGTTTATTCGCACCGATCCCGGTTTGCGAGGTGTCTACGACATCTCCACGGACGCCGCCGCAGACACGCTGATGGGCTATTCGGAATACGCACAAAAGCTCCTGAGCCTGACCGTGAACAACAACATCCAGCCACTGCTGGAGTGGTTCAAGAGCGAATTCGGCGTCACCCCGCAACAGGGGAATCTCTACTCCTTGTTGGAGGGCAGGTTCACGCAGCCCATTCCCGCCGCCTCGGCTATTGGCATTCCGGAAACCCACAAGATCGCCGTCAAGGTCAAGGGCGCCACTGCCTCTACCCGAATTGTCGGAGTCATTAAACCCCAGAGGCGCTGGCCCGAGTAAGGAGTTTCGTGGGACGTCTAACCCTCAATAACGAAACCCTCGAAGACTACAAAGCCAAGATCAAGTCGGACGCTCATACCGCAGTCACTGCGGCGCGGATGATGGCCGAGCTTGAGCAAAACCAAATCAGCACCACGGAAATTGTCGTCACCGTCTACGACAAATTCTACAAGCCGATGTTCGAATGCGGTGATTACACCGAACTCCAGTGCCAGTGGAAGCGCAACGAGATTGGCGGTGGCAAGCTCACGGTTCCATATATCAGCGCCGCGGCACAGACCCTCCTGAATTGCGAGAAAGCAACCGTCCCGATCACTGTTGAGATCGGGCGGTTGCTCTGGTCTGGCCGGGTGAAGATCGCGCACGACAATTTCAACGATCCAGACCGCGGTGATTTTGTCGAGTGTGAATTGGAATCGGACTACGCTTGGCTGTCCAAGATTCTCGCGTGGCCGAATTTTCTCGCACCATTGCAGGTCCAATTCCCGCCCAAGGGCGTGGCGATCGGCCCTGCGATCTCTGTGCTGAAATTCATCCTCGGCACTCAGGCATTTCGCCTTCAGTCGGGACTCTGGGACATCGTGAACAATCTCGGTTCGCTGAACCTTGATTGGCACTCCTGGTTCGGCACCGCACTGGCAAACAATGCCGCGGGTCGACACGACATTATGACCATGTTGCGGACCCCGATATACGTGGTCCCGACAAATCCGCTGACGGACACGTCGCCGTTTATTTCGGTGATCTGGCGCATGGACAAACTGTCCTCGATATTTGAGCGACAGTTGCTCGATAACGGCCTCGTCTGCGAGATGAATTTGTGGCGGCCGGGCGACCCACAGCCGGGCGACGATCCACTGCTCAAGGCGTTCCCGCTGAAGGTGCCCACCATCGTGGTGGACATCAAGGACCGCACCGGA
>ERZ724505.581-NODE-581-length-22995-cov-19.126591_pt1 | contig 22995 bp, 25 predicted proteins | sample MGYA00376038_ERZ724505 | MGnify/ENA primary metagenome ERZ724505 (study PRJEB28724, sample SAMN07190884) | wastewater metagenome | isolation source: effluent of sewage treatment plant in Hong Hong | place: Hong Kong | collected 2016-03-17 ...
ATCTCCCCGAGCCGTCATGCAGGCCATGATCACCGCAGCCCTCAACCCCAAGGAATAGGAACCCCACCCATGTACGAATATGCAGTGAGCGATGGCGAGGGAACGCTGCTGATGCTCTGCACCGTTTACGAGTTCTTTTATGAGGTAGAGCGTCACGAAAACAGAATGTGGATCACTAACGAGGATGAAAACTGGCAGGAAGTACCTTTGTCATCAAGCATCATATTCGCCCCCTGTGGCGAAGATTGCGAGACGGGGAAATAGCCATGCAGCAAGGGATAGCAATGTTCATCGGGATGGTGGTGGCTTTTGTCATCGGCGAGATTTCGGGCATGAACATGGGCATTATGGAATCGATGCAGCACGGACCTAAGCAAGCTTGCCTCAATCTACGGGTCAGCGTCCTGAACTGCAACTGGACTAATCCAGAGCCATGACCCGAAAGGCCACAGCGTGACGAAAGCAAGAACACCGCGACGCCGATAGAAGTGCAAGGGGACAACTGAACGCATGACCTGGTTTGCAATACGGACGATGCCTGGCTTTCAGGCTCCCAATCGAGAGCGATGGCCGGAGGCAAGCGCTTCCGCATTGAAAGGCCAGACGCGCGGTCGCGGCTACACAATTGCGTCTGCGCTCAATCACGACATGTCGAAGATTGAGGCAAACCTAGAGGTCGCCGGCCTCGTTCACTACATGCCAGCCGAATATATCGCGGTTCGCAACCGGAGCAAGGCGCGGCTGTACGAGCTTCGCCGCTTCGCACTTCTCAAGGGCTACATGTTCGTGGAACTGGTGGCGGACGAAGACTGGCATCGTCTCAGCAAGGTATCCGGCATCAAAGGCATTGTCGGCAATTGCGGGCAGCCATTCGTCATCACAGCCTTGGATCTGTTCCGGCTTCGCATGTACGAGCAAAGCAGCAAAGCCGCCGCCAAAGCCAAGGCGGAAAGCCTATCGAAGGCTGACGATCGGCTAATCCGCGACAAGCGCAAGGTTGCCATTCGCGGCGCCCGCAAGAAGCTGTTTCCGGGACGCGAGGTCAAGCTTCTGTGGGGCGATAAGGCCGGTCGAGAGGCAACGGTACAGGCTTGGAATGACGAGGATCAGGTTAGCGTCCTGCTTTCCAGCCTTGACGCCGCGACAGAGACGATAACGGTCCCCTATGAATATCTCAAGGCGGCGTCTTGACACTTAGCCGCTTGCGGCTAAAATTGCGGCTGCGATACGGGCGACGGGGCCATCGGCCCGGCCTGATGCCGTCTTCGTAAGCGGCGGTGTGCTGCGCTATGGGCCGTAGGCGAGAGGTTCATCACTCGCCGCGTGGCCGTGCATACGAGAGTTTCCGCGAGAGCGGTACGACAGGAGCTTTTCGCATTTGCGAGGTTATCGCCATGGCCCTTCCCGCTGGTGTCTCCAAGGACTCAATCCGCGCTGTCTATGAGACACTGATCGGCGGCGGAACGCCGAGCAATCCTCTTTCGGTTTCAGCGTCGTCCGCCACGATCGCCACCACAACGGCTACCATTGCCAACGGCGCATCTCTTTCCGGTGCAATCGATCTAAGCGCGGGAAGGCTTGCCCGGATTGCCATCCCGGCCTCGTGGACAACGGCAAACCTGACGTTTCAGACCAGCGCCGATAACGTAACGTTCAATGACCTCTATGACTCCTACGGGACGGAATACACCGCCACGGTCGGCGGGGCTTCGCGGGCAATCATTATCCCGCTCGCGGACTTCATAGGGGTTCGCTACCTCAAAATCCGCTCCGGTACGACTGGCACACCCGTCAACCAGGGCGCTGACCGCACACTGACGTTGGTGCTGGTGCCCTGATGTCGTCGCTGCTCCAGAAGCTCGGAGCTGGCCGGCTTCAGACCGAGACCGTTGCCCTTGTCGCTGCGATGACGGTGCGCCCGAACGCGCGGCGCATCTCGACAATAGACCGGATGGTCCGTCGCCTGAAGGCGACCGGTCTGTGGACCAAACTTGATGCTCTTTGGGTGATGGCCTGTCACGATGCGCAGGCCGCAAAGCTGAACTGGAAATCGCCGAGCACATTCACGTTGACGGAAGTCAACGCACCCCAGTTCGCGCCTGGCCTCGGCTATCGCAGCAACGACACCAGCAGTTATCCCAAGACGGGCTGGATACCGAACACCCATGGCGTAGCGTTCCAGACTTCCGATGCGCATATGGGTATTTTTATCGGCAGTAACGGCACCAACGGCGGCGACATCGGCGCCATTGGGACAGGCTTCAGCTACATCACCGCTCGAACCGGTGGAAACTCGTTCTCGGCGCCATTCAACATGAACACCACGACCGGTGCCACGGTCGGTTCCGGCGTCACGACTTCGGTCGGCCACACTGTGGTATCGCGGGTAGGGACAGCCGTCCGCCTCTCCAAGAATGGTGTCGAGGGCGTGGCAAGCTACACCGCGCCTTCCGCGACGGCTGTGACCCGCGAGCTTTATATCGGCGCCCGCAACGTCAACGGCACAGCGGATATCTTCTCGTCGCGCTGGACGCAGATCGCACATGTCGGATCAAGCTTGTCGGCGGCCGACATCGCCAATCTCTACGACATTTTCAACAGTTATATTTCAACGATCCAGTCCCCCTTCGTCTATGTGTCCGGGGCGAGCTATGGTGGCATTCCACTGGGCGTCGATAGTACCGCGGACGGCTCGGCGGCGGCGCCCTACCTCACACTCTCGGCTGCTCTTGCCGCAATAAATCCGGGCCAAACCATTCTGCTCAATGGCGACCCCGCTTCGCCCACGGTCTACAATCTTAGCGCCTTCTTCTCGGTTGCGACGGGCCTCAGCATCGACGCCGTCAACCCCTATGGGGCTTCGATCACGACCAGTTCGTCATTCTACATCTTCAGCATCGCTCCGACGAACGGCGAGGTTGTAGCCTTCGGCAAAGTCATTTTGGACGGGCTGAACACAGCCCCTGTGGGGGTCTACCTGACACCGCAGACGACGCTCTACAACGTCTATTTCAATGGGACCAAGCTCCAGAATTTCACGCAAATACCGGTCAAGAGCCTTGGTCCTGACAGCAAGTTCCGCGTCTACTTTAAAGACGCCATCATCACCGGCGCCGATACGCAGGCTGCTTACAAATTCTCCAGTGTGGCCGACGGCGGCATTTTTGTAGACGGACTGACGCTAACGCTGACCCGACAGAATGCCTTCGCGGTTTACATGATGTCGGTGATCGCAACGACGCAGACGGTGAAGCATGAGGTGCGCCGCGTCGTGGGCCGCATTACCATTGACGACACCTTGACCAGCGACCACAACCATTTCGTGCTGCGGACGGTCAATTGCGACGATATCATCTATGAAAACAACGACATCGAGGTAACAACATCGGGGCCGCGCTCGTGCCTGATCTACGTCGCCACTGCCGCTGCTGGGCTATACGGTCGTCGCGCCATAATCCGCAACAACCGGGGGCTGAATGGCACCGCAGGGGGCATGGTCATCACCATCGGTGACGATGATGCGGCGAGCGCTGCCTTTGGTTTCGTCAACGAGGGGCAGGTCTATGACAATCTAGTCTACGGCACGTCCGCGTCGAATGCCTCGCTGCACGGCATCTTTATCGGCTCCGGCTCGAACTCCCGCGCTTATCGCAACTGGGTCGAGAATGTCGGCATCGGCTTGGTCGACAAGGAAGGCAACGGAAGCCTCTGGTACGACAACATCGTGGTCAACTGTAAGTCGAGCTATCAACGCCAGAAGGGTAGCGACAACTGCCTGATGACCCACAACACCTGTATCGCCACGCCGGGCTACACCGGCGACATGCAGGACGTGGCGCCAAATGTCACCACCGGCAACAATGGGTCGGGATCATCCTTTGTCGGCAATCTCTATGCCGCACTCGGACTCTCGGCAGGATCGGGTGCCGGACAGGTACGATTCAGCGCCGTCGCTGTCAACCAGAACCCGACCTTTGTGAAGAATGACTATTACAGCGACACGGCTATCGCATCCGGCGCGTGGAACTACGAAGCGTCGAACTACGGCACCATTGCAGCTTGGCAGGCTGCGCACGAAGCCGACGCCATCAACGTCAATCCGCAGTTCATCAACGCCACGACGCATAACTACGACGTTCAATCGACAAGCATCGATATCGTGCCGGCCAATGCCGACGTGCTGACCGACTATCTCGGCAGGGCATTTGCCAGCCCGGCCAGCGTCGGCGCTTATCAGAAGCAGTAACTACCTCCCCCAGCAACAGCAACCATAAGGAACAGCAGACATGACCACGCAGATTCGCGCCATTTTCAAGTCCATCGTGGGCCAGCGCTTCGGCATCGGCTCTTACAACCAGCTCGTATCCAAGGGCATCGACATCACCCGCAAGGCGGTGGACGCCTCGATCACCATCAGCGCGGAAGGCGCTACGACCGGCGACACCCGCGACTTGTCCATCACGCTCAAGGACGCCAACGGCAACGCCATCGACTATTCCGAGCTTTTCGAGATCGTCATGTTCTCGTCTTCGGCCATGACCGACTTCGTGGCGGCCGGCGGCTCGACTGGCGTCGTGCAGGGTTCGACCGGCAAGCTGCTCGCCGTCGTGGCAAAGAAGCACTTCCACTGCCTGACCGATACGTCCGGCGCCTGGACCGGAACCTATCTCGATACCGGCACGGCTGCCGGCTATCTCGCGGTTCGCCTCCCGAACGGTCGTATCATTGGCGGCGGCACCGTCACCAACGCCTGATGAGCCTACTCCGCTACGCCGCTCAGGAAGCGGCCAACATCAAGGCTGCCGAGAAACGCTCCCGGCAGCAAACGGCAGTCGCTACGGCTCGCGCCCTGCGACTCACCGAGCAAAGCATATCCGCGCTCACAAAGAGCGATGTCGGTCTCGGCAACGTCGACAACACGTCCGATACCGGAAAGCCCGTTTCGACAGCGCAAGCCGCCGCAATCGCGGCAAAGCTCAATACATGGGTGTCAGCACCCGCAACAGCGGCATCAACCGGAACCGCCGGACAGGTCGCATACGACGCAACCTACATCTACGTTTGCGTAGCTACCGACACTTGGGTTCGGGCTGCGCTGGCTACCTGGTAGGCTTGGAGGCGAGCCTTGGCAGAGTACACGACCGAACTAGCCGCCCGCATCTGTGAGCGCATCGCAAACGGGGAGAGCCTGCGCTCCATCTGTCAGGATGCGGACATGCCGGCGACTTCGTCCGCCTGCAAATGGTTGGGTGAACACCCGGAATTTGCGGAACAGTACGCGCGCGCACGCGAAGCCCAGGCCGACGTGTTTTTCGATGAAATCCTCGACATCGCGGACAACGCGCAAAACGACTGGATGGAACGGCACGGCGAAGATGATGCCGGCTGGCAAGCCAATGGCGAGCATATCCAGCGCTCCAAGCTTCGCATCGATGCCCGTAAATGGATGGCTGGCAAGCTTCGCCCCAAGAAGTACGGCGACAAGCTTCAGCATACCGGAGCGGATGGTGAAAGCCCGGTGCAGGTTACAATCGCTTCAAGCGACGCCGGGCTGCTTTGACCTATCTTTGGTTGCAATCCGCAAAATCCTACGTCCAAAAATGCTCCCAGACACGGGGCCGATACCAATCATCGGTTGAAAGCGGCTGAAAATGCCATTCCAACTGACGTTCAAGCAGCAAAAGCAGGTGGAACTAGCGTCGTCAGCCGCGACGCACATCATGGCCTATGGCGGCTCCCGCTCGGGCAAGACGTTCGGGTTCGTCCGGGCGATGATGACCCGCGCGTTGGCAGTCGAAAAGAGCCGGCATGCCATGCTGCGCTATCGGTTCAACCACATCAAGGCGTCCATCATTCTCGACACGCTACCGAAAGTGATGGAACTCTGCTTTCCCGGCGTGGCCGAGAAGTGCAAGCTCGACAAGACGGACTGGTATTATTCCCTGCCCAACGGCTCGGAAATCTGGTTCGGCGGTCTGGACGACAAGGAACGGACGGAAAAAATCCTCGGGCAGGAATATGCGACGCTCTATCTCAACGAGTGTTCGCAGATACCCTATGCCTCCCGCAACATGGCCATCACCCGCCTGGCGCAAAAGACTTCGCTGAGGCTCAAGGCCTACTACGATTGCAACCCGCCTGGAATGGCCCACTGGACCTACCGGCTCTTTGTCGAAAAGCGAGACCCTGACCGGCGCACACCGGTAGCCAACCCGGACAACTACACCTCCATTGTCATGAACCCGAAGGACAACGAGGCCAATCTTCCGGCTTCGTATCTGGAAGAGCTTCAAGGCATGTCGGAAGCGATGCGCCGTCGCTTTTGGCTTGGCCAGTTCGCGGACGTGTCGGAATCGGCGCTGTGGACTCTGGAGCTTCTGGACCAGCAGCGCATCGTCAACGGCGAAGTGCCGGAGATGGTCCGCATCGTCGTCGCGGTCGATCCTTCCGGCGTTGCCGGCGAGGAAGACGAGCGCTCCGATGAAGTCGGCATCGTCGTTTGCGGCCTGGGCAAGGACGGTCGCGGCTACGTGCTTGAAGACCTGTCCGGCAGGATGGCGCCGGCCATGTGGGGCGCGGCGGCTGTGTCTGCCTTCGATCGCCACGAGGCGGATTGCATCGTTGCGGAGAAGAACTTTGGCGGCGCGATGGTTGCGGAAATCATCCGCTCCGCTGCCTCGAAGCGCGGCGGTTCCGTCGTGCCCTACAAAGAGGTCACGGCGTCGCGGGGCAAGATCGTCCGGGCCGAGCCTATAGCGGCTCTGTTCGAGCAACAAAAAGTATCGATGGTTGGGCTGTTCCCGGAACTGGAAGACCAGCTCTGCGCCATGACAACTGCTGGCTATGTCGGATCACGGTCGCCGGATCGTGCCGATGCGATGATTTGGGGCCTGGCCTCCCTGTTCCCGGCTTTGACGAAGCGGCAGGACGGGCCGTTGGGGCGTCACAGTGCGCCAGTCGTCAACCTCGGCCACGCGAACATGAAAAGACGGAGAGCGTGATGGCCGATCCGATCAAGCGATACGCTGGCAAGGTCGTCCTTGTTGACCGGTCACGAGACGAGGTTTTGCGATGAGCTTTCTATTCAACAAGCCAAAGCCGGAACCAGCCGTTCGCATGCCTGTCCCTGACGATGCCTCTGCACAGGCCGCAGCGGCTCGCCAGAAGCAGGCAATCGCGTCGCGCACCGGAAGGGCCTCGACGGTTCTGTCGCGCCGTACAGGCGGCGATGCGGGCACGTCCAGCTATTCCAACACGCTGCTCGGCTCGGCAGGCTGACGCCTGATGGATGAGCGCGCGAAGGAACTGGTAAAGATCGGCACGTCTCTCTTCGCCAAGAAGGGAACGTGGAACAGCCTTTGCCAGGAAATCGCCGACAACTTCTATCCGATGCGATCGGACTTCACGCGCACTTTCACGCTCGGAACCGACTTCGCGCTCAACCTGATGGACTCGTACACAGTCCAAGCCCGTGAGACGCTCGGCAACACCATCGGCGCGCTGCTTCGTCAGGGCGACTGGTTCGCGGTCAAGACCGGCCTCGATGAGGTCGATGAAGACCCAACCAACGCCCGGTGGCTGGAATATGCGACGAACCATTTCCGCCGGCTCGTCTATGATCGCAGGGCAAAGTTCACGCGCTCCACGAACGAGGCCGATCACGACTATGTTGCATTTGGTAACGCGGTTCTATCGGTAGAGGAAAGCGAAGGCCGCGACCATTTCCTGTTCCGCACATGGCATCCGAAGTCATGCGCGTGGATGGAAAATTCCTCGGGCAAGATCGATCATCTCCAGCGCGACATGCCGATGACGGCCAGGGCGATGAACGCCCGCAAGGCGTGGCGGGCAAACTTCCATCCCGATATCGACAAGGCGGTGAAGGAAGACCCGACGAAGGAGTTCAAGGTGCGGCACGTCGTGCTGCCGTTCGATGAAATCTACGGCGACGACAAGGCCAAGCGTCGCCAGTACAAGGATAGCCCGTTCTGCTCCCTCTATGTCGACAGCGATCATGAGGTCATACTTGGCGAAGCGCCTCTCCCGGTGTTCAACTACGTCGTTCCCCGCTGGCGCACACTGTCAGGCTTCGCACAAGGGTTTTCGCCCGCCACCATCAATTCGCTGCCTGATGGCCGCATGTTGCAGGCCCTGGCCCGGATCATTCTGGAGCAGGGCGAAAAGGCCATCGACCCGCCGATTGTGGCGAAGGGCGAAATATTCCGCGACGCGGTGAACCTTTATGCCGGCGGCATGACCTACGCCGATCTGGAGAGCGACGAAAAGCTCCAGGACGTGCTTCAGGTGTTGGACAGCGGCGGTAACCTGTCCTTCGGCATGGAAATGAAGCAGGACGTTCGCAACCTCATTACGGAAGCCTTTCTGCTCAACAAGATCATGCTGCCGCCGCAGCAGAAGACGGCATTCGAGACGCAAGCCCGGCTGGAGGAATACCGCCGCGCCATCCTGCCGTTCACTGGCCCTATCGAGAGTGAGTACCACCTTCCGCTGCTCGACGTGGCGTTCCAGATGGCGGTGCGCAACAACGCCTTCAACATCAAGGATATGCCCAAGGCGCTGAGCGATGCCGATGTGACCTTCACCTTCGAAGGCCCGCTGAACACGGCGGAAGGCAGGCAGAACGTGCAGGCCTATCAGGAAACGCTCCAGATGGTCGCGGCCGGCGCGAATATCGACAAGACCATCACCACGCTTATCGACTGGAAGAAGGCCACGAAGGACGCCATTCGCGGGACGCAGGCGCCGGCCGACTGGTTCAACGACGAAGAGACGCAGAAGGCTGGCGAGGACGCCGCCAATCAGGCCGACAAGCTCGCCCAAGCGGCAACGATGCTCAAGGGCGGCGCCGATGTAGGCAAGAGCGTCGCGGACGCTTCCCTGGCCCTCCAGCAGGCGGGAATGATCCAACAGGCAGCATAGAGAGGCAATCTATGTCATACGAGACACGCCCGGCCAATGAACGTTGGTCGCCATTCGAAATTCATGTGCTTCTGCACCACTACGCCAGTACCGGGCCATTCGAGCGGAAAGACGCACCGGCTTACCGGGAAGCCATAGACAAATTCACATCGATTGGGCTTTGCGAGCCGGCGTCGCATATTCCCTGCAAAGTCACGCCACTCGGCGCGGCTCTCGTCAAGATGTGGTGCGAGACGCCCATTCCAGAGGTCCGCTACGTCGACCCGAGGATTGCCGCATGAGCATTTCCAAGGTTCGCGTCGGCGAAAACCACAGCCGACTTATGCTGGCGATAGGTGAGGCAGTTCGGCTCCACACGTCTCAATCGCCCATGGCGGAGGAAGACATCATCGGCGTGATCGGCTTCACGCTTGGCTCGGCCATCGCGAGAGCTGCGAAGACGCGCCATGATCGTCGGCAGTTCCGCGAAATGGCGGTCGCCAACGTCGACAGCGGCATTCAGGCCATGACCTCCAGCATGGCCAACACAAGCCTGATCATTCCGGGCGGGGTGCAGTGAGTGCCCGCCTTCGATGCCCATTCCCCCGCGCCTTATAGCGAGGCGGTTCTTTACGCCATCCGGGCGCTGATCGCCGGCACGGCAAACGATGGCCAGCAGAAGTTGGCTATCGACTGGATCATCACCAAGGCCAGCAATCATTACGACCTGTCCTATCGCAAGGGAGACAGCCACGCGACGGCATTCGCGGAGGGGCGGCGTTTCGTAGGCGCGCAGATCGTCAAGATGACGAGGCCTGAAACGCTCGCGGCCCTCAAAGCCGTCAAGAAAGTTAGAGGCAAGAGGCAAGAGGCAACCGAATGACAGAGGCAGCAGCGGCCATAGAGGTCGACAAGCAGGCAGATACCACGGTCGACACCAAGACCGTCGAAATCAAGCAGGAACCGGCCAAGGCAACCGCCACAGACGCGACGAAGACTGCGGACGTAGCCAAAACCATCGCGGATAAAACGGCGGCTGGCGAGGCTGCAAAAGAGTTCGTCGCCGATCCCAAGAAATCGGACGAAGAGAACGCCAAGGCTCTCGCCGAATTCGAAAAGGCCAATGCACAGCCCGAAAAGAAGGGGCTGCCCGACGACTGGCGGGAAATCGCCGCCGGCAACGACGAGGCCGCGCTGAAGCTAGCCAAGCGCTACGGCTCCATGAGCGGCGTTCTCAAGGCGCTGAAGGAAGCGCAGGACACGATCAGGTCCGGTAAGGTCAAGACGACCATGCCCGATCCGAAAGACGAAAAGGCCATGGCCGAATGGCGCAAGGCGGAAGGCCTGCCGGAAGACCCGACCGGGTACAAACTGCCGGAGACCATCCAGAAGCGCCTGGTCGATGAGGACAAGCCGGTTCTGGCCAACTTCACCGAGTTCGCCTTCGCCAAGAACGCGCCACCGGCCTTCGTGGAAATGGCCTCGGAATGGTACGTCAACATGGCGGAAGCCGCACAGGCGAAACAGATCGAGGACGACAAGACCCACAAGGCCGATGCCGAAGATGCGCTCCGCAAGGATTGGGCGCATGGCGAGTACAAGGCCAATACGACCATGGCGGCGCGCTGGATCGAGGGTGTTCCCGGCCTCGGCAAGGATTGGGCGGCGGTTCGCGGCCCTGATGGCAGGTTGCTCGGCTCCAACCCCGAATTCGTCGCATGGGCGGCGGAGCAGGGTCGGTCCAGGTTCGGCGATCTCGCCTTCACGACGGGCGATGCGGAGCGCAAGCACAGCGCCCGCAAGGAAGAAATCGAGAAGATCATGAAGTCCGATATCAACGCATATCGGGAGCAGGGTCTCGACAAGGAATACCAGCAGATTCTCGACGCGGAACTGAAGCGTCGCAAGTAGCCAATTCCCTGCCAGTCGGCAGCGAATGAACACCCGCTTCGGCGGGCTTTTTTGTGTCTGGAAGGCCACCCCGGCAACGGCCCCGGAAAGACGCGCAACCCCTCTGCCAATTCGACGTGAAGCCCCGAAGGCTGACCGGCCACCCCGCTAACGCGGCCCCGGAACGCCAGCGGCCACCCTGCACGGCAAGCGGCTCCAAAACCCCACAACCCAAACCTTGAAAGGTAACAGTCATGTCTGTCGAAGCAGCAATGACACGCTACCGCAAGGAGTTCGTGGCGGCTTTCGAGCAGGACGTAAGCCTGCTGAAGATGGCTGCCACCAAGGAATCGATGGTCGATGGCCTTATCGCCACCTTCCTCGTTTCCGGCTCCGGCGGTGATACGGCCGTCTCGCGCGGCCCCAACGGCCAGATTCCCTACGGCAACCCCACCAACACGCAGGTCCCTGCGACGCTGGTGGAAAAGCACGCGCCGTATGAGCTGACCGGCTTCAACATCTTCGCCTCGCAGGGCGACCAGACGCGCATCATGCAGATGGCATCGATGAACGTCATCAACCGCGACATCGACCTCACCATCCTGACCGAACTTGCGAACGCCACGCAGGACTTCGGCGCGGGTACGGCGTCGGTTTCGACCGTGGCTGGCTGTATCGCCATCCTCGGCAATGCCCAGGTCCGCACCTGGGAAGCCGACAACATGTTCGGCATCGTGTCTCCGGCGTTCATGGCCTACCTCATGCAGACGACCGAGTTCGCCTCGGCCGACTACGTGGACGTGAAGCCGTTCTCCGGTCCCGCCCGCCGCATGCTTCGCTGGTTCGGCATCAACTGGATCGTCACGCCGCTGGTAACCGGCGTCGGTACGTCTTCGGAAACCTGCTACATCATGCACAAGGCGGCGCTCGGCTATGCCGTGCGCGTGCAGGAAGAGAAGATTTCCATCGGCTACGACGAGAAGCAGGACACGTCCTGGTCTCGTGCGACGACCTACCACGCCGCGAAGCTCCTCCAGAACACCGGCATCGTGAAGATCGCTCACGATGGCTCGGCGTTCGTAGCCACGTAAGGAGAAACGCACATGGCTTACACTCCTGACAACCTGTGCCTCGTGGTCGCCCCCGTGGGCGGCCTCGCGCCGCGCAAGTTCACCTATTACGACGCTGCGCCCGAGAGCAACGCCACCATCGTTGGTGCGTCGTGGTTCTCGGATGGCGTGACGAAGGGCATGCGCGTCGGCGATCTGGTCGAAGTCGTCCAGACCGGTACTGCGAAGTACAAGCTCTACCAGGTGGCGTCGGTTTCCGGCGCCGCTGCGACTGTCGCGGCCCCTACCGCGATCACCTGACGCGCAACACGCGGCTTCGGTCGCGACGTTGCCTCCGTCTGCGGTCGAGGGGGCTGGCTCACGCTGGCCCCCGAACCGCCATCCAATCAACCTCATGAGGCAAACCATGAAGAACCTGCCGGCATCGGCCATGCGCTCCAATGGAGCGGATTACGTTCGCACCTACCATCATGTCGAAGTCGATCAGACGGTTTCGCTGGCCGATCTGCTTCGTCCCAATTTCTGGGTCCATCATGCCAATGCCCTGCGGCGCGGCGATCTGATCGACGTGTTCGGCGACCATATCGACCTGCACCTGCGGGTGGTGGGCAAGGGCGTCGGCCTTGTCGAAGTCCGGCCTCTCGCCATTTGGCAGGCGGAAGACGCCGGCAATGCACCGGTTGAAGCGGGAACGACCGACGACCTGCCGGACATTCCTGACGGCTACGAGGTCAAGCGCGGCCCGCGCGGACGCTGGAAGGTGCTGACGAAAGACCCGCTGCTTGAGATTGCCAAGGAAATCATGACGGAAGTGGAGGCGCGCAACATCGCGCTGGCCCACTACGTCAAGGCGAACAAGGTCGCTGCATGACCACGATCGCCTACCGCAACGGCGTTCTGGCGGCGGATGGGCTTGGAACGCGCGGCTCATGGCTGCTGCCAGGCAAGGCGCAAAAGCTCTTCCGCATGAAAGACGGCGGCATGGCCGCGATCACCGGGGACTATGCCAATGGATGCCAGTACATCCATTGGTTGAATGACCCGAAAAGCGATGCGCCAAACATGGGTGACGCATCGATCATCCGCATCCATCCCGATCATACCTGCACCGTCTACGAAAATGGCGGTTCGTACCGCGAGGATGTCGCGGAGTTTTGCGCCTGGGGATCAGGCATGCCAGCGGCTCTTGCTGCCCTTCATATGGGCGCAGAAGCGGCCATGGCTGTCCTTATCGCCTCAAAAGTGGACGGCGGCACCAATGCCGAAGTCACCGTTATGAAGTGCGAGCCGTAGCCCATGGCCGACCGTCTGGCGATATACCAATCCGCGCTCCGCTACCTCGGCAATGCCGCTGGCTTGTCCAGTCTTACCGAAGTCAGTGTGGCGCGGCGCGCGCTGGACAATGTGTGGCAGGTGGCCGGCGACTACCTGCTTGCCAAGGCGTTCTGGAACTTCGCCATCCGCGCCGTCGAACTGACCGAAGACGAGGATGTCGAGCCGCTGTTCGGCTACCAGTATGCGTTTTCGAAACCTGACGATTGGGTTCGCACGGTCGGCCTCAGCAACGATGCAACCTTCACGGTGGGCTTCGAGCAGTACGAGGACGAACTCAATTATTGGTACGCCAACTACGACACGATCTATGTCCGCTACGTGTCCAGCGACGCGAATTTCGGCTGGAATGTCGGGGCATGGCGGGAGCCGTTTGCGCAGGCCATGGCTGCCTACATGGCCTTTCAGTGCGGGCTTCCGCTGTCTGCCGACAAGGGCAACCGCAACGACCTGTATACCCTGTTCAAGGCGCTGCTGAAAGACGCCAAGACACTCGATGCCGCCGATGAAAGGGTTCACGTGAAACCAGCCGGGCGGCTGGTCCGTGCCCGCCAGTCGTCGGGCATCAGGAAAGACGGCTGATGCCGCGCGTCAATACCTACCTCCAATCGTTCGCGGTAGGCGTCCAGGACAAGAAGCACCTGCCGCGCGTCGACCTGGAGCGCATGCGGCTTGCGGCCGAGACACAGACGAACCTTCTGCCGCTCACAAGCGGTCCGGCTTTCATGCGGCCCGGCCTTCAATACATCTCGGCAACGGCCAGCAATGCGGCAACATGGCTTCGTCCGTTCGTCTTCGGGGCTACCGATGCTGCGCTGATGGAATTCAGCGACCTGTTGTTCCGGGTGCGCGTCAACGACGTTCTCGTAACCCGGCCAACTGTCACGGCGGCGGTCACCAGCGGCACGTTCGGGGCATCTACCGGCTGGACGCTCACGGCTACGTCAGGCGCGACAAGCGCCGTATCCGGGGGATTTCTCAATCTTACCGCCTCGGCGAGAGGTTCCAAAGCCTCGGCCACGCAGACGGTCACGGTCAACGAGATAGGCACCGAACATGCGCTTCGCATCGTTGTCGATCGCGGGCCTGTCACCTTGCGCGTCGGCTCGTCGTCCGGCGGCGATGAATACATTAACGAAACGACGTTGCGCACCGGAACGCATTCGCTCGCCTTCACTCCCTCGGGCGCCAACTTCTACATCGAACTGTCTTCCGAACTGCGGCCCCTGAAGCGGGTGGACAGCATCACGGTCGAGACGGCTGGCATCATGACGCTGCCGACGATCTGGCCGGAAGCCTCGCTCGGTCTCATTCGCCTTGCGCAATCCGCCGATGTCGTGTTCGTGGCATGTGCGGGACTTGCGCAACAGCGGATCGAGCGGCGTTCGAACCGATCATGGTCAATCGTCAACTATACGTCGGATGATGGCCCGTTCACCATCGACAGGACGCGCGCGGTAAAGCTCACTCCGAGCGTCACGGAAGGCAATGGAACGCTGACAGCCTCGGCCGCGCTGTTCAATGCCGATCATGTCGGCGCGCTGTTCCGGCTCACCCACGACAAGCACAACGAGACGGTTGCGCTGGCGGCGGAAGGGTTTTTCACCGAGCCGTTCCGAGTCACTGGCATCTCGGATGCGGCCTCCGCCGATCAGGTGAACGAGCGGCTTTTCACCTATACTGTGACCGGAACGTGGGTCGGAACGCTACGCTGGCAGCGCTCCTTTGACAGCAAGGACGACGGGTTCAAGAAATTCCAGTACCAGTATAACACGATGACAACGGCAATCACCGGAAACCTTGGCCCACAGGACAATTCCGAGCAAGACGACAACGCCATCATCTGGTACAAGATCGGCTTCCAGCCTGGCGAGTACACTTCCGGCTCGGCGACGATCAACACCGTCTATGACGGCGGCGGGGCAAGCGGCATCTGCCGCGTGGTCGGCTATACCAGCCCGACGCAAGTCGATGTCGAAACGCTGAAGCCGTTCAGCCAGAAGGTTTCGACCGCAACATGGCAGGAAGGCGAATGGTCCGCCAATCAGTTCCGGCCAACGGCGGTCGGGTTCTCCGATGGCCGTCTGTGGTGGTCGGGAGAGGATCGGGTTTGGGCGTCTGTCTCTGACGGCTTCGAGAGCTTCGATGACGAGACGGAAGGCGACAGTGGGCCGATTTCGCGCTCGATTGCATCCGGCGGCGTGAATGAAACGCAATGGATGCTGCCTCTCAAGCGGCTCCTGATCGGTACGGACGGCTCCGTCGTCACGGCCAAGTCTTCCTCGCTTGACGAGCCGATCACGCCGACGAACCTCACCATCAAGGAATCATCTTCGATGGGCGCCGCGCCGGTCGATCCGGTCAAGGTCGATGGCAGGGGCATCTTTGTCGAAAGGTCGGGAAAGGCGCTGTTTGAGCTGTCCTTCGATGGCCAGTCGGATGACTATATCGCGACGCAGCTGAGCAAGCTCACGACGGACCTTTTCGCCTCGGGCGTCAAGCAGATGGCGGTGCAGCGCCGGCCCGACACGCGAATCTGGATCGTTATGAACGATGGTTCGTGCGTCTGCGTCGTCTACGAACCTTTGCAGGAGGTCTTGGCCTTCATCCCGATTGAGACCGATGGCGACTTCGAAAGCGTCGCGGTGCTGCCCGCCACGGACCAGGACAGGGTGTACTTCGTCGTCAACCGCACCGTCAACGGTTCGGCGGTTCGCTACGTCGAGAAGATGGCGCTCGATACGGAAGTGAAGCCGTCAACGCTTTGCAAGGTGATGGACGCCTTTACGACCGGCACGAATAGCCCGGCATCGACCGGCATCCGGGTCGGGACGCATCTTGCCGGGGAATCCGTGGTGGTTTGGGCCGATGGCGCCCCGCTCCTGCAAACGATTGACGGGTACTCCGTGCCAAAGCAGTTCACGGTCGATGCCAGCGGCAATATCGCATTGCCGTCTCATGTGACGAATTGGGTTGCGGGCCTTCCCTACACGGCGCGCTACAAGTCTTCTCGCCTTGCCTACGGCGCGGCAGAAGGCACGGCCATGCTGCAAAAACAGAAGGTGGACAAGCTCGGCCTCATCATGACCGACTTCGTGAGGGCAGGCGTTCGCTACGGTCAGCAGTTCGACAACAACGACAGGCCGCTTTATCCGCTTCCGGTGCAACAGGGCTACGCGACGGCTGATGCCATCGTTCTCAGCGACTTGAACGACGAAGAGCCTTTCGTTTTCGATGGTGAGTGGGAAACGGACGCGCGCGTTTGCGTCGAATGCTCCAGCCCCAGCACTATGACGCTGATTTCGATGGTTATCCAGGTATCAACGAACGGCTGATGCTGACGATCCACCCTGCCGATCCGGCCCGCGTCGAAGTGGCGATGGACGTCAAGATCGACTGGCCGGCGGTAGCATATATCGGACTTGACGACGGGGAAGTTGTCGGCTCTGGCGGGCTTGCATGGGGCGGCGGGCGGTGCTGGCTCTGGTTTCGGTCGACACAACCAAAGCGCGAATACGCAAAGCCGGTGCTTAGGATGGCCGCTTTGCTGCTTCGCAAGGCTCGCCAGATCGGCGAAACGTCGGTTTTCACCGTGAGAGACATGCAATTCGACACGTCGCCGCGCCTTCTGAGGCTCACCGGCTTCAAGTTCCATGCGGTCGAGATGGACGCCAGCGGGCAGGAACAGCGGGTGTACCGATGCGACGTTTGAGGGGTGCCGATGTCTGGACTTGAATTGATCGGCGCGCTTGTTTCCGTAGCCGGCACCGTTGCCGGCGGCGTGGCTGAAAACAATGCCGCCAAGTTCGAAGCGCAGCAGATGGACATGAAGGCCAAGGAAGAAACGGCCGCTGCGCAACGCGATGCATTGGCCAAGCGCCAGGAAGGCGTCATCGTCAATTCGCGGGCACAGGCACTTGCGGCAGCCTCAGGCGCGGGTGCGGGCGTCGATGCGCCGACCATCGTCAAACTCATGAGCCAAACGGCGGGGCAGGCCGATTACAACGCGCAGGCCAGCATGTACGGCGGCTATTCCCGCGCGGCGGGCCTCAGGGACAGCGCCAAGGGCCGCAGGCTAAGCGGACAGGCTTCCTTGCTCGGCTCGATCACAAGCGGCTTCGGCCAGGCTGCGAAGGCGTACAGCACATATGGCTAGGTTGCCGACGTACCTTGACCTCAGCGGCCCGGACAATCTGCGTTCTGGACGCGCGATTGCGTCCTATGACGTTTCCGGCTTTGCGCGCGGTCTGCAAAGTCTCGGTGCCGATTTGCAGGGCATCGCGGCACAGCAGCGGGAGCAGGACAACACCGTCGACATCGCGCGCGCCGAAGCGCTGAAGACGCAAAGGCTTCTGGACACACAGAACAAGTTCGCCAACGATCCCGACTATTCGACCTTCGGGACGCGGGCGCCGGCTGAAACCAGCAAGGCGATCACAGAGGCCGGCTCCCTCATTCGCGATCCGAAGATGCGCGAACGGTGGGTGGCACAGGCACAGACCGACGCCATTCGCGTCAACGATGGCATCACCGATCATGGTGTGCAACTGAAGCGCGACGCCGAAACCGTCGCGTTCGATGATGCGCTGGAGGCCAACCGCCGCATCTATGTCGACCCGAACACCCCGGAAGACGCGAAGAAAAAGGCCAAGGCCGATATCGAGGGCGCTATCCAGGCCGGACAGGCATCGGGCCTGCTTGATCCTAATGCCGCCGCCGCTCGCCGCAAAACCTATATCGAGGATGCAGAGTTCAGCCGGGGAAAGCTGGCGGTCGATCAGAACCCTGATATTATCACAAAGCAGCCGGTTAGCGGTGATATCCCGAAAGAGGGCGCGGCACTTCTGGACGCGATTGCCGGCACAGAAAGCGGCGGGCGCTACGACATTCTCAATGGCGGCGAACGGTTCACGTCCTTTGCCGATCATCCTCGCCGCGTAGGCAAGGGCGGAACGGCCACGGCCGCCGGACGCTACCAGTTTGTGCAAGGCACATGGGATCGTGCCGCACGTGCACTAGGGCTAAAGGACTTCTCACCGGCTTCGCAGGACAAGGCCGCGTGGTGGCTTGCGCAAACAGACTATAGAGCGAAGACCGGACGCGACCTGTTGACCGACCTGAAGTCACCCGACGCCAACGTCAAGGCAAGCGTGCGCCGAGCACTATCGTCAACGTGGGAGGGTTTGAAGTTCATCGGTGATGGTAAGTTCGCCGCCAAAATCGATGCCGGTCCAACAACTAACCCCGGCTGGTACAGCGCTATCTCCCCGGAACAGCGCGCAGTCATCGACAACGAGGCCGAGACGCGGCGCAACCAGATCGCAGCCGAGACGCGCGGCAACATCGAAGTCGCGGTGCAGAACGCGCCAACGGCCATCCAGAACACCGGAGCCTATACCGGCAACGTTCCGACTGCGGAGGACTTCTTCCAAGCCTACGGCCCGCAGGATGGCGCAAGCCGGTACAACGCCTTCACGTCGGCCATGCAGACCAGCCAACAGGTCTTCGACATGCGCACCATGTCGGCAGGCGATATCCAAGCCATGGTAGAGCAGGCCAAGCCTACATCATCTGGCGACGATGCGGCCTTGCAGGCGAAGCGTTACGAAGTGCTGTCCAGCGCCGCAGAAACGACGCTGAAGGCCCGTTCCGCCGATCCGGCTTCCTATGCCAGCCAGGCGTTCCCGAACGTCGCGACGGCGTGGCAGGGCGCGACCTCGCCGGAAGGCTATCAGGCGGCTATCGCGGCCTCGGTGACTGCGCAGCAGCAGCTTGGTATCAAGGATATCCAGCCGCTTCCGAAGACCGTGGCGGACTCCGCCGTCGCAGGCTTCAAGGACGATACGCAGCCGCAGCAGTCGCGCATCGGTTCGGTGACGAACATCCTCTTCGCGACACCGGACGCCGGCCAGCGCCGAATGCTTTTCGAGCAGATGGTGAAGGCTGGACTACCAGACATCACGGAGGGCGCAATCGAGGCGGCTTCCCGAGGCGATGCCGGAGCGGCGCAGCGCTTGTTTGAAGCCGCGATGGTTGATCCATCGAAGCTCGCCGGCACCATCCCGGGTGGTCTGAAGCCCGCCGACATAGACCAGGCGGTGCAGTCAGGCATCATGGACCAGGGACAGGTGGGCGATGTCTACTATGGCCTGTCGGATGGAACGGCAGAGAACTATATCCGGGCGCAGCGCGACACGACGCTTATCAACAACGCCGTTAACCTTCGCCTTCGCAAGGGCGAAAGCCTTGATAGCGCCGTGACTGCGGTGGCCAAAGACCTCTACGGCGACGTGCGCCCTGTCGCATGGGGAAATGCACATATCCTTATCCCCGCAAATGCAGACCCCGCTCCAATCCGCATTGGCTTGGCCGACCAGTTGCCGAACGTCAGGGCCGCGCTGGAAGAGACAGCCAAGTTGCCGGCGGAAGGCGCGGACCAGCGCGCAAATGGTACGCAGGCGATCATGGACGCCACCACGCGCAACCATATTGAGGATATCCTGTCGAACGGCTACTTCCGCAATTCCGGCGACGGCTATGCGTTCTTCGATCCGTATTCCGGTGCGGCAGTCTCAGGTGCGGATGGCCAGCCGATCATCTTTCATCCCGACTTCACGCCCAAGACAAAGGCGGCGCCTGTTACGCCGGAAGGCCCTGCTTTCGACAAGACCATCTCGCCGTGGGACAAGCCGCTCGGGGCGGGTGAGGCCGCGCCGGTACAGGACTGGTTTAGCCCGTTGGGTGCCCAATGACGGACATCTACGCTTTCCGTCCCGCACCGACCTATTCACCGTTGACGAAGGAGCAATTCTTCAACGACGCGATGGACCAACCGCTCAACATCGCCTCGACCTTCTTCAATCAGGCGGAAGGCGGCGCGCTGGAAAGCTTCGGCCTCGGAACCGTGCTGCGTGATTATCTCCTGCCACAGGAAGCGCCGCAACAGCCGGGCTTGACGACAACGGGACCGAATGGCGAAACCATCACGCTGCCCGACACGCCGCAGATGCGCCGCCGTTCCGTGGTGCAGGGCGTCCCGCTGTCGCAGGAAACCCCGCAGCAGTTCCAGCAGCGCCGCGACGAAGCCGGAGCACTGACGGAAGACCAGTACAAAGCCTCGCCATGGTATCGGGACAGCATACCTTGGGACAAGGGCATGACGACGATGCGGGCCGCCGCTCTCGCCACGATGGATGATGCCAACAAGGTCCGCGAGTTCTACGCCTCGAAACGGCCAATCACGGCTTTCTTCGGTGGGCTATTCGGGCAGGCTCTTGATCCGATCAACTACGTCCCGGTGGGCGGGCCGCTTGTCAAGGCGGCGGCGTTGGCGCGGTTCGGCAGGATTGGCGGGGAGGCGGCAACCGCTGCTTTCGATGCCGCGACCAACACGGCATTGTTCGGCCTAGCGACATCTGGCGAGCGCGCTCGCTTCGGCGATGATGTGTCGTGGCAGTCGACGATTTCGCAGATCGCCACGGCGGCCCTGATCGGCGGTGCGTTCGGAACGCTTTCAGGGGCCGTAGGGAGCCGCGTGGACGCGCGCGCCGCCCGGGAGGCAGAACAGCGCCTCGCAACGCTCCGGACCACACAGGAGGCCCGCGTCGCCTTGAATGAGGGCATCGACGCTCTTGTCCGGGGTGAAGATGTCAGTTTGACGCCGAACGCGACGGAGCCGGTAACGAGGATTGCCCGCGACGCCGCTCCAATCGTGCGCCGCAGTGGCGAAGTGGACCGTTCCTGGGCGGGAGCCGAAGTAGCGGGCCAAAACGTCGTCACGCCGACAGGCCTTCGCATTGCCGTCAAGCCGGAAATAGTTGACGCCGCCGACCTGGTAAAGGCATCTGGCGACCTACAGCCGCGTGACAGGTCCAGAGCGGCAAGCGATGCACAGATTGCCGAGATGGCGGCGAACCTTGATCCGGCCCGTTTGATGGTTTCGCCGGAAGCGGATCGCGGCGCTCCGATTGTTGGGCCTGATAACGTCGTTGAAAGCGGAAACGGTCGCGTCGCCGCGCTCGTGCGAGCCGCTGAGAAAAACCCGGAAAGGTTCGCTGCCTATAAGCAGGCGCTTCGCGATGCCGGGTATGATGTGCCCGACAAGGGCGTGCCGATCCTGATTTCGCGCCGCACGAGCGACTTGACGCCGGACCAGCGCACGCAGTTCGTGAACGATGCCAACACGTCGGCAATTGCCAGGATGTCGGCGACCGAAACGGCGCTGATGGACGTTCGGGCCATGACCGGTCCGGTGCTGGGGAACTATGTTCCGGGCGATGTGAACTCGGCTGCCAACCGCTCATTCGTCGGTTCGTTCCTGAAAAACCTGCCGGCGAACGAGAGACTTTCGCTTGTCGATGCGCGAGGTCACCTGAATGCGGACGGTGTGCGGCGCGTCGAAAATGCCTTGATCGCAGCTGCTTACGGCGATCCCGATGTAGTGGCGCGGTTTGCCGAGACGCCTGACGATAACGTCAAGGCGGTCATGGGCGCGATGTCGGATGCCGCCGGCGATTGGGCAGCGATGCGCCGTGAGCTTGCCCAAGGTCTGATTGACGCCAATTTCGATGTCACGGCCAACCTGACCGACGCACTGCGCTTTCTCAGCCGCGCTCGCGAAAAGGCCTTGGCCGAGAAACGACCCGTCGCCACCGTCATCAAGGAGGAGCTAGGCCAGATCGACATGCTGGCGGGCGAAATTGATCCGCGCACGAAGGCATTCGTCCAATCGTTCTACAAAAATGACCAGTTCACCCAGGCCAACGGTCGTGATATTCTCGCCGAGCATTTGTCGAACATCGTGCGCGCGGCCCGCGACCTTGGCAAGCCGCAATTGTTCGGCGATGCTACCGCCGTAGCTCCATCGGAGATGATTTCCAATGCCCGCCCCCAAGCCCGACAAGCCGACATTTTCGGGGATGCAGGTTCTGGCGATGGCCGCACAGGAAACGGCGAAGTCGGACAAGTCGGGGCGCTTCGCGGAACTGGCGAAGCGGATCGAAGCCTCTTTGCCGAAGTCAACCGAACAGTCGGCCTAGACACAACCAAAGCCCGTCCCGAACCTCTTCCGGAAGGCCGCAAGCAGGCCGAAACCCGCATAGCCAAGCCGGATGATGCGAAGGCGCTGGCGACACAATTCAACGTCGACCCCGCTACGGGCGCAATCCCGGAAGAAGCTGACCTCGCGCAACTCGCTGCCGAAGGCCGTATGACCGAGGCCGACACGCAAGCCATGGCAGATGCGCAAGCCGATGTTGAAATCGGCGATGCCTATGCCGAAGCGCTCAAGTCAGTAGCGGGGTGCCTGCTGTGAAAATCCGCTACAAAATCGGCAAGGAATGCTTTGACGCTGCCAACGCGGCATCGAAGGAAAAACTCAGCCGCGAGGACATCGAAGCGGCTTTCCAGCGCATTGCCGAAGAGAAGGCGAGGCTACAGGCATCCGGCAATATCGACGGTATGGCCGAAAAGCTGAAATCCTTCGCCGAGAGAGAGGCCGAACGCACGAAGATCGCCGCCGCACTTCAGAAGCGCCATGCGGCCCTGAATATCCTTGTCCGTGACAGGCTCGACAAGGCCATCGCCGGGTTCATGAAAGCCGGCATGTCGCCAAAGAAAGCCATCCTCGCCGTTCTGGAAGGCACACAGAGAGGCGTCGAAGGCGGGCGCAATTCGGTCGCCGCTCTCAATCAGGCCTATGAGGCGCGCTATATCGGCGGACTGTTCGCGGAATTGCAGGCCAACCGGCCGCATCTGGTTCACATGCTGCGGGACCAGACATTCG